>OOGO01000127.1_pt1 | contig 12325 bp, 10 predicted proteins | sample 1670401 | NCBI WGS metagenome assembly OOGO01 (sample SAMEA98149168, study PRJEB22522) | marine metagenome | biome: marine biome; feature: marine water body; material: sea ice | place: Arctic Ocean | collected 16-Sep-2015 | depth 0.9 m | reverse complement strand
CAACTGGAACAGTTCCTCGACGACCACGGCGGGGACTATAAGGATCTGCGCGACCTGCCTTCCGTAGATGGTACCAGCCTGCTCTCCCCTTACCTGGCCAACGGGGTGCTTTCCAGCAAACAGTGCCTGATTGCCGCCCGCCAGCAGCAAGGTATGGGAGGCAACCAGGAAGGCCTGGCCACCTGGACCAACGAAATTGCCTGGCGGGATTTCTACATCAATATCCTTTACCACTACCCCAGGATTAGTATGCACCGGGCGTTCAAACCGGAGACCGAGGCCCTGCAATGGAATACACCCGGCGAGAACTTCGAAGCCTGGAATTCGGGCAACACCGGCATCCCCATTGTCGACGCCGCCATGCGCCAGCTGAACCAGACCGGCTGGATGCACAACCGGCTGCGCATGATCACGGCGATGTTCCTCACCAAAAACCTGTTCATCGACTGGCGACTGGGTGAGGCCTATTTCATGTCAAAACTGGTGGACGGCTTCCTGGCCTCCAACAACGGGGGCTGGCAATGGAGCGCCTCCACCGGCACCGATGCGGCGCCGTATTTCCGGGTATTCAATCCGGCCACTCAGAGTGAGCGGTTTGATCCGGATGGCGAATTCATCCGCAAATACGTTCCCGAGATCGCAAAGCTGGACAATAAACGGATTCACCAACCCTGGGCCGGTGGTGTGATTCCCGGTGGGTATCCACGACCTATCGTTGACCTGAAAGAAAGCAGGAAAGAGGCAATTTCAAAGTTTCAGGCCCTGAAAAATTAAAGCGCCGGCTTCGTCGTTGGGAGGAAACGGCCGGCTGGGGGAAGGCTCTGCCAAAACACGCTGTGAATACGTCCATGTACGCTCGGCTCCGCCATCCATGGCTCCGCACGGTTTTGGCAGAGCCTTCCCCCAGCCCGCCTTATGCTGACTCTCTGCTTTTGCAGACGGGACATTCTGGGTCTCTGGCGAGTTTCATTTCCCGCCATTCCATTTGCCAGACGTCAAGAATGAGCAGGCGCCCAATCAACGGTTTGCCGACACCGGTGATGACTTTCACGGCTTCCATTGCCTGGGAAGCGCCGATCATGCCAACGAGGGGGCCGATAACACCAGCTTCGGAACAGGTCAGGTCTTCGTTGCCCTGTTCTGAGTAAAGACAGTGGTAACAGGGACTGCTGTCATCGCGGACGTCATAAACCGACAGTTGCCCTTCCCCACGAATGGCTGCGCCAGATACCAGTGGGACGCGGGCAGCAACACACGCGCGGTTGAGGGCGAAGCGGGTATTGAAGTTGTCGGTGCAGTCGACCACCAGGGTCGCCGAGTTTACCTGCCGCTGAAGTTCATCGCCTTCCAGGCGTTCAGTAAGGGTTGTCACCGACACATCGGGGTTTATGCGCCTAACGCGGTCAGCCAGATGTTCGGCTTTGGATTCACCCAGGTCGGACTGTTCGAATGCGATCTGGCGCTGCAAATTGGCGATCTCGATCTGGTCGTCGTCGACCAGCGTCATGTGCCCAATCCCGGCGGCCCCGAGGTAGAGGGCTACTGGGCAACCCAAACCGCCAGCACCGACCACCAGCACTCTCGCGGACTTGAGCTTGGCCTGGCCTGCGATATCAAACCGGGGCATCAGGATCTGGCGACTGTAGCGCAGCAGTTCCTCATCGTTCAGCATCTTGTTTTCTCCCAAGGGTGAAGCGGTCACGCCGGCCGTAGTCCTGGCGGGTTTCCACACAGGTGAATCCCGCATCGGTAAAAAGCTGCCGCACAGCCGCTCCCTGTTCATAGCCGTGTTCCAGTATCAACCAGCCCCCAAGCGAGAGCCAAGCGGGGGCTTCGGCGGTTATCCGCCGGATATCGTCGAGGCCGTCATCGCCGGCCACCAGGGCCGACGCCGGTTCGAAGCGCACATCGCCCTCTCCCAGGTGGACATCATTTCCTGCGATGTAAGGTGGATTGGAAACGATGAGATCAAAAGCAACTGATGGTAAGTCCTCGAACCAGTTGCTTTGTCGCACCGTCACCGGCAGGCCCAACCGGTCGGCGTTGTCGGTTGCGAGAGCCACAGCTTTCCGGACGGCGTCGCAGGCGGAAACCCGCCAGCCGGGTTGCTCGCTGGCCAAAGCCAGTGCGATGGCACCCGTGCCAGTACCAAGATCCAGCACATTGGCATTTCTCGGTAAATCCAGCGCCAGCGCTGCCTCCACCAGGCATTCAGTATCCGGGCGGGGAATCAGTGTGGATGGATTGACCTTCAGCGGGAGTGACCAGAATTCCTGTTCGCCCAGCAGGTGTGCAATCGGGTGGCCTTCACAGCGTCGTTCCACAAGGGTTCTGAAGCGGGCAACCAGGGCCGCGTCCACCTCACGCTCGGGCCAGGCCCGGAAAGTGGTTCGGGACCAACCCGTCACATAACCCAGTAGTAGCTCAGCATCGAGGCGCGGAGAATCACCGCCAATAAGCCCGGCAGCTTCTGTCAGCAACGCCTCACAGGCCAGGGGTTTGTCAATCATCAGCCAGGGAGGCCAACAGATCGGCCTGGTGTTCCTGCTGCAAAGGCATGATGACGGCATCAAGATCACCGGAGATAACCTCATCCAGCTTGTACAGCGTCAGGTTGATGCGGTGGTCGGTCACCCGCCCCTGGGGGAAGTTATAGGTGCGGATTCGCTCTGAGCGATCGCCACTGCCCACCAGGCTCTTGCGGGTGGCCGCCATAGTTTTCTGCTGGCGTTCAATTTCCTCATTCTGGAGGCGCGATGCCAGGAAACTCATCGCTTTGGCCCGATTCTTGTGCTGGGAGCGTTCTTCCTGACACTCCACCACAATGCCCGAGGGAATATGGGTAATACGAATCGCCGAATCAGTCTTGTTGACGTGCTGACCACCGGCGCCAGAGGCTCGGAAGGTGTCCACCCGCAGGTCGGACTTGTTGATTTCAACGGCCTCGGTTTCATCCGCCTCCGGCATCACCGCCACCGTGCAGGCGGAGGTGTGAATTCGGCCCTGGGATTCAGTCTCCGGCACCCGCTGTACCCGGTGGGCACCGGATTCAAACTTCAGTGCCCCATAGACCGCACTACCAGCAATGCGGGCAATGATTTCCTTGTAGCCGCCATGCTCACCCTCATTGGCGCTGATAACCTCAACCTGCCAACGCTGGCGTTCGGCATAACGCATGTACATCTTGAACAGGTCACCGGCGAAAATCGCCGCCTCATCGCCCCCAGTGCCGGCACGAACCTCCAGGAATACGTTCTTGCCATCGTTGGGGTCCTTGGGCAGCATCAGGCGCTGGAGCTCTTCGTCCAGTTCCTCGCTCTTCTGTTCCGCCAGGCCCAACTCCTCTTCCGCCATGGCTCGCATGTCGGCATCACCGTCGCGGGCCAGTTCAGTGGCTTCCTTAACATCGTCACGGGATTTCTGCCATGCCTGGAAGCAGTGAACGATGGGTTCAATCTCGGCAAATTCCCGGGACAGGTCGCGGAATTTATCCTGGTTGGCAATAGTACCCTGATCGCTCAGCAACGCGCTGACTTCCTCGAACCGGTCAACAAGCTGCTCGAGGCGGGACTGAATCGATGACTTCATAGTTTTTCCGGGGTGATGGGCGCGTCGGCATCCAGCACATCAAGCTGATGCAGCTCTCTGAGCCATTGAGTGACTTCGGTTCTGCCCTCCGTGGTGGCCTTGCGGACCTGGATGGACGGCTCGTGCAGTAATTTGTTGGTCAACCCCCGGGCCATGCTTCGCATCACGGTTTCGGGGTCTGCGCCATTACGCAGGGCGCGGATGGCCTTTTCGGTCTCCCCGTCTCTCAGGGCTTCGGCCCGCTGACGGAACTGCTTGAGGGTGGAGACAGCATCCAGGGCCCGTAGCTGGCTCAGGAACTGCTGTACGCCATCAGCAACCATGTTCTCGGCTTCCCGCGCGGCGCCCTCTCGGGAACGAACGTTCTCCTCGATAACCTGCCGCAAGTCGTCAACGGTATAGAGATAGACATCAGCCAGGGAACCCACCTCGGGTTCGATATCCCTGGGAACGGCGATATCCACCATGAAATAGGGGCGATGCTTGCGCTTTTTAAGCGCACGCTCCACGGCGCCCTTGCCAAGGATAGGCAACGGGCTGGCAGTGGAGGAAATGATGATGTCCACGTTTGCCAGGTGTTCTGGAATGTCGGAGAGCATAATGCCCTGCCCGCCACGGGAGTCCGCCAGCGACTGGGCACGCTCCAGGGTGCGGTTGGCAACCAGGAAATGCTTCACACCGGCGTCCGCCAGGTGCCGCGCAACCAGTTCTATCGTCTTGCCAGCACCAATCAGCAGGGCCCTGTTGCGGGACATGTCCGCAAATATGTGATGAGCCATGCTGACCGCGGCATAAGCCACAGACACCGGGTTCTCGCCGATGGCGGTCTGGGTGCGCACCCGCTTGGCGACGGAAAAGGTATGCTCGAACAGACGCGACAGGAAAGCGCCGCTGGCGTCATGCTCTCGGGCCATGGAATAGGCATCTTTCAACTGGCCGAGAATCTGCGGCTCGCCAAGCACCATGGAATCCAGGCCGGCCGCTACCCTCATGATGTGACGCACGGCCTCAGAGTCCCGATGCACATAAAGGACGTCTTCCAGGTCTCCGGGCTCCATATCGTGGAACCCCGCCAGCCAACGCAACACCGCCGGGGCACAGTCGTCGTCACCGGCCAGATAAAGCTCGGTGCGGTTGCAGGTAGACAGGATCGCCGCCTCGCTGGCGCCGGAGGTGGCACGCAGTTCGGCAAACGCCTCGGCCATACGCTCGGGCGTGAACGCGACGCGCTCACGCAACTCTACCGGTGCGGTACGATGATTGATTCCGAGGGTGACCAGTGCCATATCTGGTAAGACTGCCTTATGTCTGACGACGGTTCATTGCCGCTATTTTAACGATCGGGAGCCAGTGCCGCCACCCATAACCACCGTGATAGCGGCAACTGCTGACAGGTTGGGCAATATCAGGCGCGTGTGCCATCATAGAGCCTTGTCGCATTACGCCACACCCGAGACTGCCGCTGGCGCTCAGGTGCATCGTACACAGATTATGGGATGTTGCATGCATAAGTCTGCATTACTGCTTGGTACCTGCCTGCTTGGGCTTTCCCTGTCCGGCTGTTCTTTGCTCCAGGAAAACCAGGAATCGCAATCCACCGCACCGCCGGATGACGCCACTGCATCACCATCTGCGGAACCGTCACCGGAGATCCGATATGCCGACTTCGAACCGGAAGAATTGTACCTGTTGCTCTCCGGCGAGATAGCCGCCCAGCGGGGTCGATTCGACGTCACGCTTGTCAACTATATGAAGGCGGCACAACAATCCCGCGACCTGGGCGTGATTGAGCGGACCATGCGCATTGCCCAGTCGCTGAACGCCGATAACGCGCAGCAGACGCTCGCGACGCTGTGGCTGGATGTGGACCCCGACAACATGCAGGCACATCGGATCTCCGCCATCCAGGCGGTAAAGAAGAACGAACTGGAGACCGCCCTGGGCCACATGGAGCAGATCATGGACCTGGGCGGCGATGCGGATTTTGACAGCCTTGCCGCGATGGCCGGCAACCTGCCACCGGAACAACAGCAGGAACTGCTCGATCTTTACCAGCAACTGGAGCAGCGCCATCCCGACAACCCGGAGCTGCAGTACAGCATTGCCCTGTTGATGAAGGTGACAGGCGACCCCCTGCAGGCCCTCGCAAAACTGGAGCCGCTGCTGGACAGCAAGCCGGACTTCCAACCGGCACTGATACTCAAGGGCGACCTGCTCTACCAGACCGGCCAGAAACAGCAGGCCCTTGATCACCTGAATGCGAATACACGGCAATTTCCTGGCAATCGTCAGATGGGGACACTCTATGGCCGCATGCTGATTGGTGAAGGCGAGCTGCAAGCTGCCCAGAACGAATTCCGCCGGCTGGTTAGCCGCTTCCCCGATGTTCCCGGGCTGCGACTCTCGCACGCCCTGGTCGCGCTGGAAAACGGACAGACTGCCCTTGCAGAGGAAGAGTTGACACGCCTCATCGAACAGGGCCACCACACCGATGAGGCTCACTACTACCTGGGCCGCATTGCCGATGAGCAAAACGAAAACGAGCGAGCCATCGGCTACTACAGGAATGTCGAGAAAGGTAACTATTATTTTCCGGCCCTGGCCCGTGCCAGTGAACTCATGGCGGAGCAGGGAGAGCTGGACGAGGCCCTGGCCGACATTCGCGAGATCCGGAAGAACAATCCTGACCAGGAAGAGAACTTCCGTCTGCTGGAAATCAACCTCCTGCTGGACCGGGCTCATGGCGAGCGAGCCCTACAGGCAGCCAATGAAGCACTGGAATCTTTCCCCGCGAACGTTCGCATTCGCTACGCCCGCGCCATGCTGCTGGATTCCATGGACAAGCCCGAACAGGCCGAGGCCGATCTGAGAATGATTATCCAGGAGCAGCCTGACAACGCCGTGGCACTCAACGCGCTGGGTTATATACTCACCACTCGCACGGACAGGCTCGATGAAGCCAGGGACTATATTGAGAGAGCCCTGGCCATCGATCCGGAGAACCCTGCCATACTCGACAGCATGGGCTGGGTACTGTATCTGCAGGGCAACACCGACGAGGCACTGAGCTATCTGTCACGTGCCTGGGAGGCCTACGCTGACCCGGAGGTAGCCGCCCATTACGGCGAGGCGCTCTGGCAAACCGGCGAGCAGGAACAGGCCCGCTCGATCTGGAGAGAAGGCTTTGAGCAGGACCCGGACCACCCGATACTGACTGAAACCGTTGAAAGGCTGACCGGGGAGCCGTCCCTGTGAAATTATCGGTTATCGCACTGACGTTCGCCGCCATGGTCCTGAGCGGCTGTAGCTCACTGACAGTTGAACCACTTCCCGAAGGCCTGACTGAACAGCCACCGGCCGACTGGCGCAAGACCAGTGCCCGACTTGACCAGCTTCAGCACTGGGAACTGACGGGAAAACTCGCCGTTCGCCAGCCCTCGGACAGCGGCACCGCCGTCATCAACTACTGGAAACAGGACCGGGAAACCTACGAACTGGCGCTGTCATCATCGTTCCTCGGCATGGGCCGCACCACCCTTGAAGGCGTCCCCGGGTTCATCGAACTCACACTTCCCAACGGCGAGCGCTACCAGTCCGGCGACCCGGAGTCCCTGGTCAACGCCGCCACCGGCTGGCTGCTCCCCATTGACAGCCTGGCCTGGTGGATACGGGGCCTGCCCGGCCCTGACGGGGACTTCCGGCTGTTCTTTGACGACAAGGAGCAACTGGCCGTCATACGCCAACTGGGCTGGGAGATCCGCTACGACCGCTGGCAGGCATTCATAGAGGGCTACCCTCATCTGCCCGCCCGTATCACGGCGGTCAAGGGCGAGAAGCGCGTGAGGGTGGTGGTTACCAGCTGGAACCAGACCGATGGAGACAGCCGGTGAACAGCCTGGTTCTGCCCTCCCCGGCAAAACTGAACCTCTTCCTGCATATTCTCGGGCGCCGACCGGATGGCTACCATGAACTGCAAACCCTGTTTCAGTTTCTGAATTATGGCGACACCCTGACCCTGACCGCACGCACCGATGGCAGAATCGTCCTTGAGCGACCCCTGCCCGGGGTGCCCGACGAGGAAAACCTGATTGTCCGTGCCGCGCGACAACTGGCGGCAACCGCAGATCATACGACTCCCGGTGTCAGTATTGCAGTCGACAAGCAGCTGCCCATGGGCGGTGGCCTGGGTGGTGGCAGCTCCAATGCCGCCACCACACTGGTGGGGCTGAACCGCCTGTGGGGCCTGAACCGCTCCCTGGACGAGCTGGCTGAACTGGGCCTGTCCCTGGGTGCCGATGTGCCCGTATTCGTTCGCGGTCATGCAGCCTGGGGCGAAGGCGTGGGCGAACGACTCACCGACGCCAACCCACCCGAAGACTGGTTTCTGGTTATAAAACCACCTTGCGATATAAGCACCAAAGAGATTTTTTCCGAGCAAGGGTTGACAAGGGATACCCCCGGAATCAAAATAGCGCCCGCTTTTGAGGGAGACGCCTCGAGGTACCGAAACGACTGTGAGGATGTAGTTCGAAGACTGTATCCTGAGGTTCATCAAAGCCTGGAGTGGCTTGCACAATTCGGACCTGCAAGATTAACCGGAACCGGGGCTTGCATATTTGGACGTTTCCCGACAGAATCCGCAGCCCGGATTATCTGGGAAAGCAAACCCTCCGGCATCACGGGGTTCGTAGCTCAAGGGGTGAACATTTCACCACTTCACAAAAAGCTGACAGAGCTGAAATGATGCCAAAAAAGCACGATACTGGGGTGTCGCCAAGTGGTAAGGCAACGGGTTTTGATCCCGTCATGCGCAGGTTCGAATCCTGCCACCCCAGCCACCTTTCTCCCGCTTCTTCTGAATCAAACGCCGATACCGAGAAGGATGCCGTCGTGTCCAAACTGATGATTTTTACTGGCAACGCCAACCCGGAGCTTGCCAAGGCCATCGCCCAGAAACTTCACATCCCCATGGGCCAGGCCACCGTTGGAACCTTCAGCGATGGTGAAACCACCGTTGAAATCAACGAAAATGTTCGCGGGCATGATGTCTTCATCATTCAGCCCACCTGCAACCCCACCAACGATAACCTGATGGAACTGATCGTGATGGCCGACGCCCTGCGCCGTGCATCCGCCACCCGGGTTACCGCGGTTATCCCCTACTATGGCTACGCCCGCCAGGATCGCCGCGTTCGCTCCACCCGCGTTGCCATCAGTGCCAAAGTGGTTGCAGACATGATTTCCAGCATTGGCGTTGACCGGGTCCTGACCGTTGACCTGCACGCCGACCAGATCCAGGGCTTCTTCGACATTCCGGTGGACAATATCTACGCCACCCCGGTCATGCTTGAGGATATCGAGAAGCAGCGCTTTGAAAACTTCGTAGTGGTATCTCCTGACGTCGGCGGCGTTGTTCGTGCCCGCGCCGTGGCCAAGCGACTGGACGACGCCGACCTCGCCATCATCGACAAGCGCCGTCCCAAGGCCAACGTGTCGCAGGTCATGCACATCATCGGTGATGTAAAAGACAAGACCTGTATCCTGGTGGACGACATCATCGACACCGCCGGCACGCTTTGCAAAGCCGCCAACGCTCTCAAGGAGCATGGTGCCGCCAGCGTGGTCGCCTACATCACCCACCCCGTCCTTTCAGGCCCGGCTGTTGACAACCTCAACGCCTCCGAATTGGACGAACTGGTTGTCTGCGACACCATCCCACTGGGTGACAAAGCGCGTAATTGTGATAAGATCCGCATCCTCACTATGGCTGGGCTGCTTGCGGAATCCATTCGTCGCGTCAGCAACGAAGAGTCCATCAGCGCGATGTTTGAGAACGCCTGATCAGCTAACCACCTGATTTAGTGAAAAGAATCCAGACCGGGAGCCCAGTGGGCTCCCGGTCTGTTTAGTCCGCCGGAAAACAGCCGGCATATCGAAAATATCACCGGTTCAGGACCTGGTCGCGGGCCGCTCTGGTGAAAATTGAGGTTATAACCATGTCTCAGGAATTTCTTATCGAAGCATTTCCTCGTGGCGATCAGGGGAGAGGTGCGAGCCGCCGCCTGCGTCGTGAGGAGCGTAAAATTCCGGCCATCATTTATGGCGGGAAGAAAGAAGCCGTTTCGATTTCCATCTGGCACAACGAGCTGAAAAAAGCTCTGGAAAACGAAGCCTTCTTCTCACACATTCTGACCATCGAACTGGAAGGCAAGAAAGAAAGCGTGATCCTGAAGGATCTGCAGCGTCACCCGTACAAGCCGCTGCTGACCCACGCTGACTTCCTGCGCGTTGACAAGGATCACGAAATCCACGTTAACGTACCGCTGCACTTCCTGAACGAAGAATCTGCACCGGCCATCAAGCTCCAGGGCGGCGTTGCCAACCACCAGATCAACGAAGTGGAAGTGATCTGTCTGCCGCAGAACCTGCCTGAGTTCCTCGAAGTCGACATGACTGCCGTGGAGATGGACCAGGTTGTTCACCTGAGCGACCTCAAACTGCCGAAAGGCGTTCGTATTGCGGCTCTGCTGCAGGGTGAAGACCACGACCTGCCCGTCGTTGCAATCCACAAGCCGCGCGCTGCCAAGACAGAAGATACTGACGAAGGCGAAGACGGCGAAGCGGGTGAAGAAGGCGAAGACAAGGAGTAATCGCTCCTGTACGAATGAGGGCAACGGCAGATGGCACAGGATATCCTCATGGTGGTGGGACTGGGTAACCCCGGCCCCGACTATGCGAATACCCGCCACAACGCCGGTGCCCTGTTCGTGGAAGCACTGGCCCGTGAAACGGGCCAGTCGCTCCGCCCCGAAAAGAAATACCACGGGCTCTACGCCCGAATTCAGCTTCAGGGTCTCGACCTGCACCTGCTGAACCCTTCCACGTATATGAACCGCAGTGGCCTCTCCATCAAGGCACTGGCGGACTTCTTCAAGATTCAGCCCCAACAGATTCTGGTTGCCCACGACGAGCTCGATCTGCCCCCGGGTACCGCCAAGCTAAAAAAAGGCGGCGGCCATGGCGGACACAACGGCCTGCGGGACACCATTGCTCACCTCGGCACCAACGACTTCCAGCGCCTGCGCATCGGCATCGGCCACCCCGGCGACAGCCGCCAGGTCACAGGCTATGTTCTCGGCCGCCTGGGCAAACGGGAAACCGAAGAACTCAACGCCCTGATCGACGAAATCATTCGCGTACTGCCGGACGCTGCCAGCGGCAAACTTCCCGCTGCGATGAATCGCTTGCACAGCTTCAAACCGGTATAATCCGCCCAAATTTTCCAGCACCAGCAGAGGCATTCCATGGGATTTAACTGCGGCATCGTCGGCCTTCCCAACGTCGGCAAATCCACCCTGTTCAACGCACTGACCAAATCCGGTATTGGCGCGGAAAACTTCCCCTTCTGCACCATTGAGCCTAACGCCGGCGTCGTGGCCATGCCCGACCCCCGCCTCAACAAGCTCGCTGACATCGTAAAGCCGGAAAAGGTGGTGGCAACCACGATGGAGTTCGTGGATATCGCCGGCCTGGTAGAAGGTGCCTCGAAAGGCGAAGGCCTGGGCAACCAGTTCCTGGCCAACATCCGTCAGACCGACGCCATTGCCCATGTGGTGCGTTGCTTCGAGGACGACAACGTCATTCACGTCGCCAACAAGATTGACCCGGCGTCGGATATCGAAATCATCAACACAGAACTGGCCCTGGCTGATCTGGAAACCGTCGAGAAAGCCATCAAACGGGTTCAGCGAGTCGCAAAGAGCGGCGACAAAGAGGCCAAAGCGCAGCTTGAAGTCTTCGACACCCTGCTTCCCGTACTGAACGAAGGCAAACCGGTTCGCAGCATGAATCTCGACAAAGAGAAGATGGCACTGATCCGCGAACTCTGCCTGCTCACCGTAAAGCCAACCATGTACATCGCCAACGTCAGCGAAGACGGGTTCGAGAACAACCCTCACCTGGACACCGTGAGAAAGATTGCGGAATCCGAGAACGCGGTTGTGGTGCCTATCTGCAACAAGATAGAAGCCGAAATCTCCGAACTGGAAGACGACGAAAAATCCATGTTCCTGGAAGAAATGGGCATGGACGAACCTGGCCTGGACCGGGTCATTCGCGGCGGCTATGGCCTGCTGAACCTTCAGACCTACTTTACCGCCGGGGTGAAGGAAGTCCGCGCCTGGACGGTGAAAGTGGGCGCTACCGCACCACAGGCGGCAGGCGTGATCCATACCGACTTCGAACGCGGCTTCATCCGCGCCGAAGTGGTGAGCTACGATGACTTCGTCAAGTACAACGGCGAAGCCGGAGCCAAGGAGGCCGGCAAGTGGCGTCTTGAGGGCAAGGAATACATCGTCCAGGACGGTGACGTTGTCCACTTCCGGTTCAATGTCTGACCGCGCTGGAGCGTTCTGACGGTGAGCCTCTTGCCAGCATGCTGCAGTACCCCGGATGACCGGTGGCCCTGGCCGCAATCGTTGCCAGGGCTTGAACTGATCAGCCTGGACTTTGATCCCGATAACCTCAAATCGGACGACTTCACGATCAGTGACATCGTTCCGCCACCGTCCGTGGAAAGGGCCGTTGCCAAACGCCAGGCGGAATACCTGGCCGGCCGTTTCTGCGCCCGTGAGGGCTTGCGGCGCGCCACGGGGCAACCGGTTGTACCGGCCCTCGGCGATGACCGCGCGCCAGTATGGCGGACTGGCTGCGTGGGCTCGATCACCCACACCCAGGG
>OOGO01000126.1_pt1 | contig 12419 bp, 13 predicted proteins | sample 1670401 | NCBI WGS metagenome assembly OOGO01 (sample SAMEA98149168, study PRJEB22522) | marine metagenome | biome: marine biome; feature: marine water body; material: sea ice | place: Arctic Ocean | collected 16-Sep-2015 | depth 0.9 m | reverse complement strand
TAATTAGAGACTCCTAATGTTTGACATGGGTTTTACCGAAGTTGTGCTAATTGGCATTGTCGCGTTGGTCGTAATTGGGCCTGAACGTTTGCCCGGTGTGGCAATTACTGTAGGCAAATATGTAGGCCGACTGAAACGTTTTGTGACTAATGTTCGCACCGATGTGGAAAGTGAATTTAAAACCGATGAGATTCGTAAGTTACTCGCTGCTCAACAGGAAGAATTGAGTTCGCTAAAAGATGTGGTCAGTGAAGCCAAAAAAGGGCTTGATATGTCTGGTGTTGCAAAGTCAATAGATGACTCTATGGCTAGCGTCTTAGGGAAGTCGGAAATTGAAAAACCTGTCGAACCAGAGTCAACGCTTGAACAGAGCCCGACTGAGCCAACAGTCTCACTGGAAAAAAATGCTAGTGCTGAATCAACAGCGCCTGAAGTTGTGCCTGAGAAAAACAAGAGTGCATCATGACTGATTCAGAAAGTGAGGTAGGAAGCGGCAACTTGATGTCGCATTTGGTTGAACTACGTGATCGAGTGCTGCGCATGGTGATCGCTATCTTGGCGATATTCCTTTGTTTATTTTACTGGGCTAACGATATTTATACCTATCTTGCTGTGCCTTTGACGAGTCATTTGCCAGAAGGCTCAACTATGATAGCGATTGACGTTGCGTCACCATTTTTGACCCCTTTCAAGCTAGTTTTAATGCTATCAATTTTCCTTGCAATGCCTGTTATTTTGTTTCAATTTTGGGCCTTTGTTGCGCCTGGGCTTTATAAAACAGAAAAACGTATCGCAAGACCATTATTAGTGTCGAGTATACTCTTGTTTTACGCCGGTATAGCATTTGCCTATTACGTCGTATTCCCGTTGGTATTTGGTTTCTTTACTTCAGTTGGACCCGAAATGATTAGTATTTCGACAGATATCGGGCGCTACCTTGACTTTGTGCTATCGTTATTTTTTGGATTCGGCTTGGCTTTCGAAGTGCCAATCGCGACTATTATTCTAGTTGCTGTTGGTATTACTACCCCTAAAAAATTAGGGCAAATGCGGCCCTATGTGATTGTTGGTGCATTTGTTATCGGCATGCTTTTGACGCCACCTGATATTATTTCGCAAGTCCTGTTGGCGGTGCCAATGTGGATATTATTCGAAGCAGGCCTAATCGCATCCGCCATCATGTTTAAAGATAGAAACATGGACTCAACTGATGATGATGAAGCGCCAGAAGAAGATCTTGCTTCGGGTGACGAAAGTCAAACGGAAGCGGTTGAAAAAAACAATAACTAAGAAAAACAACAGGTTAAGTTGAACCCGCACCATTTATCTTGTAATAAGCAGCTTTTAGGTATTTAATAGCACTGTTTGATGCAGATTATACAGGTTAATTTATAATCATTGCTGTCTAAAACTTATTGGTTGGTTGCCCATGGATATTTCAAATTCAGTCAGATCTCCGCAGATTATACCTTCTGTAACGACTAGTGCGGTCGAAGGTATCAATACCCAGCAGCAATTATTAGAGCGAAATGTAGAACAAGTCTCGGAAGGCCAAGGCGCTGAAGCTCAAAACACTAATTCACAAGACAAGGGATTGGTTGAACAGCAACAGATAGTAACGGCCGCGCAGGCTAATGCGAGATCTCTTGAGGCTGCTAATGAGCGACTAGGTACATTAATCGATATTAAAACCTAAAGTATTCGATCAAAATTAACTGAATTCAAATTTATTACCCGCCCAAATCAAGGCAGAAATGCTTACATCTTTTCACTCTTGCCATTTGCCCAACACATGATGGCTTCTTGTGATAATTTATTTATTCTGAGAACGAACATTGTCCACTTTAAACCCTAGGCGTAATCCAACTTTGCTGGTTATCATGGACGGCTTCGGCCTGAATCCGTCTCCTGAGAATAATGCCGTTTTCGAAGCCAATACACCCAATTTAGATCGCTATTTTTCTAACTATCCCATGACCGGGCTAGAAGCGTCGGGGCGTGCGATTGGCTTACCCATGGGGCAAATGGGTAATTCAGAAGTCGGTCATATGACAATCGGTAGTGGGTCGGTAGTAAAGCAGGATCTGGTGCGAATCGATGATTCTATCAGTGATAAGAGTTTCTTTCAGAATCCCGCTCTTGTTAGTGCAATTGAGGCAGCAAAGCTTAAGAACCGCCCAATCCATTTAATGGGATTAGTGTCTGACGGTGGAGTGCATAGTCATGTTAACCACTTATTGTCGCTGATAGATCTGTGCGCAGCGCATGAAGTTGTGCCTCAAGTTCATATGATTTCGGATGGTCGAGATACTAGCCCGCAATCGGCCCTTAGCTTTATACCACTGGTCGAGGAACGCTTGATCCGTTGTGGTGGTTTTATTGGCAGTGTCAGCGGCAGGTTTTATATGTTGGACCGGGATAACCGATGGGATCGGGTGCAACTAGCCTGGGATGCTATTGTAGGCGCAAGTGCCCTCCAGGCAGACTCTGCCACCGAAGCTGTCGAGCAAAGCTATTTAGCCGGTCAATATGATGAATTTATAAAGCCAACGTTATTGCCGAATTTTTCACCGGTTCAAGAAGGCGATGAATTGATTTTTTTCAATTATCGAAATGACAGAACCAGAGAAATTACGACAGCCCTGTGCAAAGATAAGTTTGATCAAGTCAAACGGGGTGAAAATTTCCGTCCAATCAAAGTTACGTGTATGACTCTATATGACGATACTCTTAATTTACCCGTAGCTTTTCAACCCATACGGCCAAGCGTCACGCTGGGTAGTTTGATTAGCGAAGCAGGCTGCCGACAATTGCATTGTGCAGAAACCGAAAAGTATGCTCATGTTACCTTCTTTTTCAATGGCGGACGCGAGACGTGTTTCGAAGGTGAGGAGCATCGGCTCATTCAATCTCCCAGAGTCGCCACCTACGACTTAAAGCCAGAAATGAGTGCGGCAGAAGTGACTGAAATAATGTTAGCCGCATTGAAATCAAAAGAATTTGACTTCTTAGTGGTTAATTATGCAAACGGCGATATGGTCGGGCATACCGCAGTAAGAGGTGCCGTGATTAAGGCGGTTGAAGTGCTTGATTACGAAGTAGGCCGTTTGCTTGATGCCGCTATTGAATTAGGTTATTCAGCTTTACTGACGGCCGATCACGGCAATTGTGACGAAATGATCGATCCACTGACTGGAGAGCCTCATACGCAGCACACGCAATACCCTGTGCCCCGTATGGTCGCCGATAAAGACGTGAAATTGCTTGCAGGTGGTGGTAATTTATCTGCAATTGCACCTACCATATTACAATTGATGGGAATACCACAGCCGAAGGCGATGACAGGAAAGTCATTAATATTGGATGCGTGGTAGGCGAGAAATAGTAGGACTGCAGAGAACTAATTGTTAATGACGTAAAACACACTAGTAACTAAAATCAGGGTTCCATCAATAAAGGCACTGACTAAAGTTGCCTTTTTAAAGAAAGGAGGGTAAAGGACATCAATATAGCCGTGGCTCTGATCGCCACTGGTCAATTCCCAAAAAAATAACTTAGCTTCGATTCAGTAATGCGATGCTGAAGACATCTGCGTAATGATTCTAGTCAGCGCTAACCTATTCCAAGAAATATCAAAGAAAAATTATAAATGCTCCGCATGACGCGCCCTCAGGCACCTTTAATGTATTTGGCAAACTAGCCCCGCGCTAAGGATTACGCCGGCAAGCCAACTTTATTAGGATAGAGAATTTACCTTCTAGCATTATTCCAGGCAATCTTTTATTGGCACATTGCCGTCAGGGCGTCTGTCAGTATGCGTATTATCCATCTAGAACTAGAAGAAGTGTTTAACTGAACGGGTATGCAATGGTCAATAAACCATGCAAATGCCGGTTTGTAAGTAAGTGCTGACAGCCGATTGACTGATATCCGCCGATGCCTATTTGTTGTTAATAGTGACAAGATATGCCGGTAAGATGATGCTAAAATGTTTAATTGTTTTTAAAATAAGTTGTCTGAACAGTTGATAGTCGTTTTGAGGCAATCTCTAAGAATTGTATGATGAGGTAATCAGTAGTGGCAGGTCACAGTAAGTGGGCAAATATTCAGCATCGAAAAAAAGCTCAAGATGCTAAGCGCGGCAAATTATTCACTCGACTTATTCGCGAAATAATGGTCGCAGCCAAAGCAGGTGGGTCGGATCAAGATTCTAACCCAGGACTTCGTGTTTCAGTTGAAAAGGCAAAATCACAGAGTGTTCCTAAGGATGCTATAGAGCGCGCAATCAAACGAGGCGCAGGTGAACTCGAAGGCGCCGACTACGAAGAAATTCGATACGAAGGCTATGGCCCGCTAGGGATTGCATTCATAGTCGACTGCCTATCCGATAACAGAAATCGAACCGTAGCAGAAGTGCGTCACGCATTTAGCAAGTCCGGTGGTAATCTCGGCCAGAGTGGCTCAGTTGCCTATATGTTCACCAGTGTTGGTGTCCTGATATATGCGCCTGACCAAGACGAAGACTCAATAATGGAAGCGGCATTAGAAGCCGGTGCTGATGACGTCGTTGTTGCCGTTGATGGCAGCATCGAAGTACTAACCTCTGTTGAGGAATATATAACAGTCAAACTGGCGATGACAGAAGCTGGATTCGAACCAGAAGAGTCAGAACTGACTATGCGCGCTGAGCTAAACACCGAATTAAATGTTGAAGATGCTCAAAAGGTACTGCGGTTAGTCGACTTGTTAGAGAGTTCCGACGACGTACAGGAAGTCTATTATAACGCCGATATTCCCGAAGAAGCCTATGAACAGGGCTAAAAATGCGCTTTTTCCGCGATTGCAGCGTGGCCTCGTGGTCCCTACTCTTGGCAGCTCCGTGCTGAGGCGCCAGCCCGGTCGATCCTCATGTACTTAACGTACACTGCGGCTCTCGGCAATTGTTCCATGCATTGCTCTACCTTCGGGGCGCCGAGCCGCTGCATCCATGCAATCGTCCGCGCGGTGCTTTCTTGTACTTATTGCCATGGATGGCATGTATGCCTGTATTGCAGGAGCAAAAAAGCAGGTCGCGAAATCATTACTATTTTTAAAGGCGTACTTACAAATAACGAGAGCAGAGTTGTCGCCGTCCTCAAACCGTTCAGCTCGTGATTATTTTAGGCATTGACCCTGGATCTCGTAAAACTGGTTTTGGACTGATCGAAAATCAACCGAATCGAATTACCTATATTCACAGTGGCTATCTTAATATAAAGGGTGACACATTGGCCGAAAAGCTGGGACAAATATTTGTTGATATTACCGAATTGATATCCGAGTATCAGCCTCAGCAAATGGGTATTGAGCAAGTGTTTATGCATCGCAATGCTGATTCGGCTCTCAAGTTAGGGCAGGCACGTGGGGCGGCAATTTGTGCCGGTCATATTGCAGGTCTAGAGATAGGAGAGTATGCCCCAAGATTAATAAAACAGGCCGTTGTCGGAACAGGTGCGGCCAGCAAGGAGCAGGTGTTACACATGGTGCAGAGATTGCTAAGTCTCAATAAGGATTTACAGTCAGACGAAAGTGACGGTTTGGCAATTGCTATCTGTCATGCCCAATATTATGCTACACAACAAAAAACAGGCATTGATCCCAAACTACTTAAGAACCGGAGAACAAACCGCAGATGATTGGTCGGCTGACAGGTGTATTGGCGGCAAAGCGCGCGCCGCAGATATTAGTTGATTGTCAAGGTGTCGGCTACGAAGCTGACGTGTCAATGACGACTTACTACCAACTACCAGAAGTAGGCGAGCAAGTATCGGTCTGGACTCACCTCCAAATTAAAGATGATGCGCACACGCTGATTGGTTTTAAAACCGAGCAAGAGCGAAAGCTATTTCGCCAATTAATCCGCGTCAATGGTGTTGGCCCAAAAATGGCGCTCACCATATTATCAGGCACCGATAGTCAAGAATTCGCTCAGTGTGTGTCACAAAATGACATTGTTACATTAACCAGACTGCCTGGTGTCGGTAAAAAAACTGCAGAGCGCCTCATTATCGAAATGCGAGACAAGGTAGGTGACTTAATGTCAGCAGATTCAGCGGCTGAAGAGGGTGTTTCCAGCGTAAAAAGTACGCCATCAAGCAAAAACGAAGCAATAGAAGCTCTACAAGCCCTTGGCTACAAACCGGCTGATGCAGATAAAATGGTGAAGCAGGCAGAGCAAGCAACCGACATTGAAATGACAGCTTCGGCGCTTATCAGAAAAGCGCTGCAAACCTCAGTGCAGCGATAACAAATCAGTATGGATGAAGAGCGTTTGATTACCCCTGGAATTGTCAATGAAGAGCAGTCACAAGACAGGGCACTGCGTCCCAAGTTACTTGATGACTATATCGGGCAGCCTGAAGTTTGTGAGCAAATGGATATATTCATTCAGGCTGCGAGAAAACGCAGCGAAGCCTTAGATCACGTATTAATATTTGGTCCGCCAGGTTTAGGCAAGACAACCTTGTCGCACATCATCGCTAACGAAATGCAGGTGACATTGCGTCAAACCTCTGGGCCCGTATTGGAGAAGCCGGGCGATCTTGCCGCAATATTGACTAATCTGGAACCTCACGATGTGCTATTTATCGACGAAATTCACCGCCTTAGCCCCGTAGTAGAGGAAATACTTTATCCTGCAATGGAGGATTATCAGCTCGACATCATGATCGGTGATGGGCCCGCCGCTAGATCCATCAAACTAGACTTGCCGCCTTTTACCTTAGTGGGCGCTACGACTAGAGCTGGGTCACTGACCTCGCCGTTACGAGACCGATTCGGTATAGTGCAACGGCTTGAATTCTATTCAAGCAAAGATTTGACTACGATTATTTTACGATCCGCTGCATTACTTGAAATACAAATTGATCCGGATGGTGCAACAGAAATCGCGGTTCGTTCGCGTGGCACGCCCCGAATAGCTAACCGATTGTTGCGGCGCGCAAGAGATTATGCGGAAGTCAAAGCCGATGGCGTAATATCCGAAGTTATAGCAAAATTAGCCCTCGATATGCTGAAAGTCGATCGCTCAGGCCTTGATCACATGGACCGACGATTGATATTGGCTCTTATTGAGAAATTTGATGGTGGCCCAGTGGGTGTAGAGAGCTTGGCCGCCGCAATTGGCGAAGAACGAGGTACCATTGAAGACGTCATCGAACCCTATTTGATACAACAGGGATTTATGATGCGGACGCCCAGAGGCCGAGTAGTGACGGCGCGTGGTTATATCCACTTTGGCTTCACTCAAAAAGGGCATGATGAAATTGACAAACAGTGATCGAACGAGATCTATCGAACCATTATTATTAAACTATGGTCAGCAGGATTTCAGCAACACCTTTCGGCTAATTAAGGCCGCCATCTCAATATGTTAAAAGACACCACTTAAAGCGAAACAGGAATGAACGACCAATCCATCACAACACTAATCGCCCAAGCCAGCCTGCCAGTCCAGCTAGTACTGCTTATACTGCTAATGGCCTCCGTTTTTTCCTGGGCCACCATGTATGTGAAACGAACCTATATTAAACAAAATCAGGCGGAAGCAAGCACCTTCGAAGGTCGTTTTTGGTCGGGTATCAACCTTAGCGATCTGTTTGCGCAGCTTAGCGTTCGACAGGAAAAACGCTTCGGCCTTGAAGCTATATTCGAAAATGGTTTTCGTGAGTTTGCGCGTGCCAGGAAAGCCGAGCTGGATACCACTTCCATTGTCAACTCAGCCCACCGAGCTATGAAAGTATCAATGTCACGAGAAATTGAATCATTGGAAAGCAACTTGACGTTTCTCGCTACGGTTGGTTCGGTCAGCCCTTATATTGGTTTATTCGGAACCGTATGGGGCATTATGGAGTCATTCCGAGCGCTGGCTGGTGTACAGCAGGCCACGCTAGCGATGGTCGCACCTGGCATATCAGAAGCGCTCATTGCAACTGCAATGGGGCTATTAGCCGCCATCCCAGCTGTCATTGGGTACAATAAGTTTACTAGCGACGTTGACGCAATGATTGTACGTTACGAGAATTTCCTAGAAGAGTTTACCGGTATCCTACAGCGACAAGCTCAGGGTCCAAAATAAACCAGCGAATTGATTATTTATGAACCATCAAAATCTAACCAAGGTGTTTAAATAACGTGGCCAGATCAGGATCGCGGCATCGAGTAATCGCCGAAATTAACGTTGTGCCTTACATCGACGTTATGCTCGTGTTGCTTATTATATTTATGGTAACCGCTCCACTGCTCAAGCAGGGTGTTGAAGTTGACCTGCCTAACTCGCCAGCCAATGCGCTCGACATCAATAGTCCTGACCCCATTGTTGTCAGCGTGGATAAAGAGGGGCTCATGTACCTCAGCCTAGGTGATGACCCAGATACTGATGTTACTGCTGATGACATGATAGAACGAATTCGCACCGCTTTGGCAGAGAAACCATTACGACCAGTACTAATTCGTGGCGATGCGAATGGCCCCTACAATAATGTTGTAAAAATACTTGTGCTGTTGCAAAAGGCGGAAGTTGGATCTGTTGGTTTGGTGACAGAGCCAGAGGCTGTCCAGTAATGTTTGAAGAGTTACTGAGATATCCCAAAGCTCTGGGCCTATCGGTTTTATTTCATTTCGTTATTATTATCGCTACAGTGATTAATCTTCAGTTTTTCGACAAACCTAAATTGTTACAAACAGACACTCAGGTTAAAACCATTCAAGCTAGAGTGATTGATTCCAAGCAGTTCGAAGAAAGTAAACAGAAGGAAAATACTCAAAAAGCCGATCAACGGAAAAGTGAACTTGAACAAATAGCCCTTTTAGAAAAGGCTAATGAATTAAAGCAGAAAAAGGAAATTGAGAAAAAGAAAAGTTTAGAAGATCAAAAGAAAAAATTAGAAAAGCAAAAAAAGGAAGCACAAGTAAAAGAGTTGGCAGCAATCAAAAAGAAGAAAGACGCGAGGGAAAAAGAAAAGCTTAAGGCTCAGGAAAAGGCAGAAGCTGAAGAAAAGGCTGCCATAGAAAAGGAAAAGAAAATTAAAGCAAGGGCAAACAAAATAGAGGAAGACAGAAAATTAGCCGAAGCAGCCGAGAAAAAACAGCTTGCAGAAGAAAAGAAAAAGCAAGAAGCTGATAAAAGAAGGCGGGCAGAACAAGAACAAAAGCGTAAGGAATCGGAACTAAAAGCACAGCTCGAGGCCGAAGAATCGAGTCGCCAACTGAGCACATTGAAGCAGAAGTATATCAACGATATCAGGCAGAAAATTGAACGTAACTGGCGCAGACCTCAGCAAAGTGTCAAGATAGATAGTTGCGAAGTTAAAGTATTGCAAGGGCCCGGTGGCATCATACTTGACGTTACTTTTGGCGACTGCAATGGTGGCACCAACGCCTATCGAGCATCGATAGAAAATGCAGTATACAAAGCTGAACCGCTGCCTGAACCGGGTGATGACGTATTATTTGAACGGAAAATAATTTTTATATTTAGCCCTAAGTAAATGTTAGGCAGCGAATTTTTGGCTAAAAAATGAAACAAAAAGTAAAGCAGATATAATGAATAGACTAGTTAAAATACTTTTTTCACTGCCATTTTTGGTGCTGGCGTTTAGCCCATTAAATGCGGCGTTAACGATTGAAATATCCGAGGGTACTGAAGGCGCATTACCCATCGCTATAGTGCCATTTGATACATCTAAAGTAGCATCTAAATTGTCGGCTGATATTGCTCAAATCGTTACCAATGACTTAAATCGGAGTGGTGTCTTAACCGTACTTTCACGTAAATCATTGCCTTCAGAGCCACATTTTAGCAATCAGGTTAAATATCCAGCGTGGCGAGCAGCAGGTCAGGACTACCTCGTTGTAGGTCGAGTTCTGGAGAAAACTACAGGGCAATACGAAGTGCAGTTTCAACTGCTTGATGTGCTGAAGCAAAAGCAACTCATCGGTTACAGCCTTCAGACAACAAAGCGTAAACTACGATCCTCCGCTCATGAAATAAGTGATTTAATCTATCAAAAAATAACGGGTGTCAGAGGTGCCTTTAATACGCGTATTGCTTATATTAGGGCGCAACAAAACCAAGGCAGGAAGTATATTTTGCAAGTGGCTGATACTGACGGTTTCAACGCACAAACGGTTTTAGAGTCAGATGAGCCTTTAATGTCACCCAGTTGGTCACCTGATGGCGAATCACTTGCCTATGTATCGTTTGAAAACCGTCGACCTGAGATATTCATTCAACACTTAAGTACGGCTAAGCGGAATAAAATAACGGGTTTCAAAGGCATTAATAGCGCCCCTAGCTGGTCACCCGATGGGAAATCCCTGGCGCTGGTCTTATCAAAAGATGGTGGCGCCGATATTTATCTTATTAATATTGAAACCAAACGTTTAACCCGGCTAACCCACCATCGTGGCATCGATACTGAGCCAGTATGGAGTGACAAGGGCCAATCTATTATTTTCACATCCGATCGTGGTGGTTCACCACAAATTTATGAAGTGGCCGCCACGGGTGGAAAACCACGTAGAATAACATTTGAAGGTCAATATAACGCGGCGCCATCGGTATCATCCGATGGCAAATATATTGCAATGGTCTATGGCGATGCAGGCCAATACAAAATTGCTCAGCTCGAACGAGACACTGGAAATTTAACCCTGCTAACGGATAGTAGTCTAGACGAGTCACCCTCTTTTTCGCCAAACGGAAAGATGGTGCTATATGCCTCGACTCGTGGTGATAACGGCGTACTCTACGCGGTATCGGTGGATGGCCGTGGAAAGCACAAACTATCTGATCAAACTGGTGATATACGCGAGCCAGTTTGGGGCCCATATAAGCGTAAACAATAATATAGGAACGATACTATGAATTCATTCAACGTCAGGCGAAAATTACTGTTTTTGTGTGTTACCAGCCTGTTCATTACTGCCTGCCAGACTGGATCAGACGAAATAATTGAAAACAGTACGACTATGGATGGCGTGGACCAATCACAATTAGAACCTTTCGATGGCTCAACCAACGGCGTTGACTCAAGTTTAACGGCACTTGAGGACGGTAGTGATGGTTCGGCTATTGCACTCGGTGATGAGGCAGAGTCTCCTCAGGCAATGCTGGACAAAGCTGACTCAGCGCTCTCTAACCGTGTTATATATTTTCAATTTGACAATTCAAGTGTTAGTGAGGACTCCTTGAAATCGCTGGAAGCTCATGGCAGCTTTATTGCCGACAATAGTAACGTTTCAGTCCGACTCGAAGGTCATAGCGATGAACGCGGCAGTCGCGAATATAATATCGCACTGGGTGATCGACGAGCACAGTCTGTTCGTCAAATATTACTGTTTCAAGGTGCTTCGGTTGACCAGCTAGAAACCGTCAGTTATGGCGAAGAGCAACCCGCTATGTTGGGCCATACAGACGATGCATGGTCAAAAAATCGCCGTGTTGAGCTTGTTTATCAAGTTAACTAGATCAATGAATGCGAAGCGAACGAGAATGACGAAATCACTATTACTAATGGCGGCAATAAGTGCAAGTTTGTTGCTGTCATTCACCGCTCAGGCTCAGGCCCTTACTCCTGATCAATTAACACTTCAGGTTAAAAGGCTGAACGTCCACTCGAATAAATCAGCAGTCATGCTGAACAACGTCGATAAAGAGCTCAAGTTGGTACAGCAGCAGCTTAATAAAGTTGAACGACTAAGCGATAACCGAGCAATGATCGAAATGTTGCAAAGGGTGGATGAATTATCCGTTGAAGTGAGCCAGTTACTGGGTGAGTTGGAACAGCAAAGATACGATTTGGCTGATCTTAAAAAACGTCAGCGTGAGTTATATAGAGACACTGATAGACGCTTACGTGACCTCGAGAGTCGGTCCACGCAGCAATCCACTGATGAGCTTATAGAAGTTCCGAATTTAGCTGGGGTCACCACCCCGTCGGTTGATATTGCTGCCTCTGGCAACGCCACTCAGCCAGTCGAACCGGTTGCTGAACCACCTACGCCACAAATACCTGACAATAGCGGCTCAAAGAGTGCCCAAAACAACACAATCAATGTTACTTCAAGTGAAGAGCAAAGTGCCTATCAATCAGCCTTTGATACGCTGAAAGAAGGCCGTTACCAAAAAGCTAAGTCAGAATTAAGAGCCTTCTTGCAAAACCACTCCGACAGCAGTTTTGCCGGTAATGCGCAATACTGGTTAGGTGAAGCTCATTACGTGACGCGCGAATTCAAGTCAGCCATAGAAGAATTTAAAGCGGTGCTTTCAAGCTATCCGCAGAGTCTGAAAATCTCTGATGCAATGCTGAAAATTGGCTATACCTACTACGAATTAAAGCAATTTGATCAGGCAAAACTTTTGCTTCAAGACTTACGTG
>OOGO01000125.1_pt1 | contig 12502 bp, 9 predicted proteins | sample 1670401 | NCBI WGS metagenome assembly OOGO01 (sample SAMEA98149168, study PRJEB22522) | marine metagenome | biome: marine biome; feature: marine water body; material: sea ice | place: Arctic Ocean | collected 16-Sep-2015 | depth 0.9 m | reverse complement strand
GGTGTGAAGTGCCTGGGTAAACGCCAGCGGTTCCGAGCCCGAATTGGTGGTGGTCAATGCCAGTTGGCAACCGTCAGCCGAGAAGTGGAAGGTCATCAGCAACCGGGCGCGGCCGTCCCAGGCATCAGAAAAGTCACTGTTTGCATCCAGTGACAGGCTGATTTCCACGTCGTGCGCGGTTTCCCTGACATCCTCCAGCTTCCACACGGCCGTGCGGGCGAAACCGTGGGAGCTGGTGGTCAGCAGCCTGCGGCGAACTTCCGGGGGATTTTTCTCGGGCACGCCAAACCACGGCCAGCATACGGGAATGCCGCCACGGATGGCCACGCCGGGTTCAAAGCGCGCGGTGTCGCTCATCCACAGCCAGTCAGGCTCGTTGTGGGCGGCAAAGTGGGTAAGGTGAGCGCCCTGTAGGAAAAGGCGGGCGCGGAACAAGGGGTGGTGTACCTCCATGGCTTCCAGTTGCCCGATGGTTGTCCATCGGGTGAACGACCAGTGCCCGGGTTTTAATGTCACGTAGTGCCTCGTTACAGCTTTCTGGATGGTCAATGGATTGTCGGTCTGAGGTGCCGCCAGAGTTACGGCATGTCCTTACACTCAGGGTAAATTAAAACTGTCCTTACGGCGAGAAACCATCTTAAAATCGGCCGTCCCCGTCGGAGTTTGATGAATGATTGACCAGATTGCTGCCTCAGTTCCCGAGTCTTGCCAGGCTGGAGTCGATCTTTCGACGCCGGGAAGCGATCAGTGGCTTGATGACTTGGCCGATGGTCTCACGGAGCACGGCTGGATGAGCCAGGATGTGTCTGTGCTGTTAACTCCGTCCCTTTTAAAGGGTCTTCGCAGTGAGGTTCGGATACTGGACCGGACCGAGGCACTGCGCAAGGCGGGTGTGGGGCGTGGCCAGGACTTGCTTCAGGACAGATCCGTAAGGCGGGACAAGATTTCGTGGCTGCAGGGCGTGACGCCGGTTCAGGCGGCGTTGTTCGAGTTCTTCGAGTCGGTCAGGCTGGGGTTGAATGAGCGGTTGTTCCTGGGGCTGAAACGGTTTGAGGCACACTACGCCACCTATCACAACGGTGACTTCTACCGTCGCCATGTGGATAGCTTCCAGGGCAGGGCGTCGCGGGTTGTCAGCCTGGTTTTGTACCTTAATGAGGGTTGGCAGGAAGCCGACGGCGGTGCGTTGCAGATTTTCAATCGTGAAAACGAGAACGAGGTATGTGGCGTGGTACTGCCACTGGCCGGGCGTATAGCGCTGTTCATGAGCGAAGAAATTCCCCATGAGGTGTTGCCGGCCCACCGTACCCGTTACAGCGTCGCCTGCTGGTTCCGATGCGATGAAGTGCCGCTGCCATTGTAGTGCCGGAACCCTTTTGCTAATATGCGCGCCGCTTTGAGGGATTTCGCCCCAAAGCCCGTTATGGTGGCTCCATTGGTGCCTCCGCAACGATAAACCGTGAACCCGGTCAGGCCCGGAAGGGAGCAGCCGAAGCGGTGGACTTGTGTGCCGGAGTGTCGCTGATGGAGTCACCCCCAGATTTTATAACTATCTGGATTCGATAGACATTTCCGCGATGTACGCCTGAGTGATAAAAACAGGTGGTACATTGAAGGTATCATATTCCTTCCTATCTCCTTCGTTCTCGTCATTTGGTGTTGGTACTTCCGCATAGTCGTCCCTCAGCCGATTCGTATACTCGCAGGTTGTCGTGAAATCAGGCGCTCGCTTGGCACGCGCTCCAGGCGAAGTGTCCTGATACGCAGTTGTGAACTTTCGCGCCAGGTTCGGTTACTGTTTGCTAGGGTATTTCGAGGAAACAGACGAGGCACACCCAGTAACGGGGTAGAGCCCGTGCTATGTTTCCGGTGCAAAGTTTAATCGCTGCTGTCCAACCTTCCGCTCGTCACATTCGCATTAAATCTGATTAACGTTAGTCTTAGAATAACCACACAAGGACGAAGGACAAATGTTCGAGCAAAACCTGATTAGTGCTCGCGGGCCTGTTAATAACTGGAATGCGAGGCAGACCTCGGTTCTATCCTATTCAGTTTTTTTAACCCACAAGGGGCTGAAGGAAGAGAAGGAAATTAAAAGCCGCGATTCGTCAGTGCTACAGAGCAAAGTGGACCAACAAGTTCAGAAGTGGGGCGAAAAGTATCAGAAGTTGCTTGAAAATAGGGAAAAACAGCGGAATGCGGAGCAAGCTGCGACAGACACCCAGGAAGCTGAGAGGACACTTGCGGAGTGTGATGCCCTGCTTCAAGCAACGCTAGAGATCGACGATGCTGTCGATTGGTCACTGTTACGAACTCATCAAGAGTTTCGGCGTCCCAAAGGCTCTTTGAATAAAGTTGAATACAATATCCATGGTGAGCCGATTAAATTTGACCTCTACCCATCTCCTTCAAGACCAGATGAGTCCGACGCCAACTTCTGCTCAGGTGTTCAGTGGTATCACAAGCTCATCCCAGGTTTGCCTGCAAAGAAGGAAGGGGCGGCTGCCGGTCGCTGGAGTAAAGCTATAAACGATTATGAAGCGGCTGTTGCTCGGATTAAAGAAAAGAACGAAAGCCTCAGAGTTCGTTTCGAGGAGGAGCGCGAGAAATTCTGCGATGCGCGCGACAAATATGACCAGGAAAATCGACGTAAAGACCAAGTAATAACCGAACTGGAGGGACGTTGGCGGAGGGGGGACCCGGAGGCCATTCATGAGCACTCGGAAATGGTACTCAATAATTCCAAATATCCAGAATGGGTAAGCGTTGATTTTGAGCTTGGCTATCGACCTGACGAACGCATGTTGGTCCTTAACTACGAGCTTCCTTCACCCGATTCAATACCCACTCTGAAAGAGGTCAAATACGTCAAGACGAGAGACGATTTCACTGAAAAACACATTAATGATGCTCAGAAGAAAGCGCTCTATGACCGGATTTGCTATCAAATCGCACTTCGGACACTGCATGAAATTTGGGAAGCCGATGAGCCTGATAATATCCAAGGAATAGTATTTAATGGTTTCGTTACTGCGATAGATAAGGCGACAGGGATTGAAGGTCGTTCCTGTATTTTATCAGTCCAGGCTTGGAAAGAAGAGTTTCTCGCTATCAATCTTGAACTTGTGGACCCAAAAGAATGCTTTCGACGACTTAAAGGTGTTGCCGCCTCAAGTCTCGCAGCAGTTCAGGCGGTTCCTCCGAAGATTAAGCTCGACTTCGAAGATTCCCGTTTTGTTGAATCGAGAGAAGTGGTTGGTGGCGTAGACGAGGGAACAAATCTTGCGGCAATGCATTGGGAGGAGTTTGAACATCTGATACGAGAGATTTTTGCGAATGAGTTCAGCGGCCCCGGCGCTGAAGTAAAGGTGACCAAAGGATCAAGGGATGGGGGTGTTGATGCAATTGCGCTAGACCCTGACCCAATTCGTGGTGGCAAAATCATCATCCAGGCAAAACGGTATACCAATACAGTCGGCGTAAGTGCGGTCAGGGATCTATATGGCACGGTTGTGAACGAGAATGCCAATCGAGGAATTCTTGTCACAACTTCTCACTACGGGCCTGATGCCTATCAGTTTGCTGACGGAAAGAATCTTACACTAATAGACGGCGGCGGACTGTTAGACCTTCTAGCCAAGCACGGTCAAAAAGCGAGTATCGACATTAAAGCCGCCAAACTGCTACTCAATGATTTGTAACTGACCATGAGCGGCCAAGACTTGGAGCTATTGAAAGAATGGTGGTTGTAATCGCTACAGTTGTTGGAAATTCATAGGTTCGTTATAGTTTTCTCCGATGATTGACCTGCCCCGGATGTTGATGAGGTAAGTTTTAACTCTCTATCCCACGCCCTGAGTGCGATGGCTATAGTGTCCAGCCATGGTATGTTGTCGGGTTTTATACGTTTAATCGCGGGTAGCTAGGAATGCTACTCATCGGAGAAAGGAATTCTCACCATGAGCAATCTGATTGCCGCCTGCGTCGGTGACATGCACGTTTGCCCGATCAAAGGGCACGGCTCTTCCCCCATTATGCCAAATGGCTCCAGTATCCTTGTTGAGGGAAAACCCATTGCCCGGGTTGGCGATGTCACTGGCTGTGGAGCTGTTATCACCCAAGGCTATCCACTGGCTCAAGCTGACGGTATGCCGGTGGCTTACTTAGGCAGTCCCACCAATCACGGTGGCTCTATAGTCAGTGGAAATCCACGAGTGGTTTTGGGTGTTGCCACCAACACCGCACCGGTTGTGGATTTTGCCGTGGCCGGCGCACTGGATGACACAGGCCAGCTCACCCCTGCCGCCAGAGAGTTGCTGGACAAAGATCCGCAGGAGTTCGTGCGCAAAGCGGCCCAGAAAGGCGCATTAATTGATGAGGGCCTGCCGGACGAACCAGAAGAAGATTCCACCGCCGAAGAAGACCGTCCTAAAGTCCGGGTAGAGGCGGGCATCTTTTTCGATGGCACAGGTAATAGCCGTGGCAACACCCGTGCCTTCCAACAGGCACTTGATGAATGCCTGACAGCCAATGCCGCCGGAGCCATCTCGGAAGAAGAATGCAGCAATGAACTCTCACAGGTGATGGAGGGCAGTTACCTCAATGCCGAAACCAACATCTCGAAGTTGGAAACGCTTTACTTTAAGGACACCATAGAGCAAGACGGTACCCCAACTCACCGGCTGTCTGTTTATGTGTCAGGAGTGGGTACCAAGTTCGGTGAGCCCGACGATGGTTCGAGTATGGGGTTCGGTCTTGGGGAACAGGGCATCCTCAGAAAAATTGAGGAAGGTGCCGCTGACTTCGTATTACAACTGACTCGCTCTGTTTACGAGCCAATAGATGAGCTCGTTTTGGATGTCTTTGGTTTTAGTCGGGGTGCCGCGACGGCAAGGCACTTTGTCAGCCGGGAGGTATACGATACGACAGGTTCCTTGCATGGCGAATACAAGGGAGCACTGGTCAGGGCATTTGAGCGGGAAGGCGTCCCGTGGCCCAAGAATGTGGCGGTTCGGTTCCTGGGGTTATTCGACACCGTTGCCGGCGTTGCCGATGTCGGCAATCTGGATTTCTCCGCTCACGACGGAAAAACGGGGCGTATCAATGTCAATGTAAAACCAGAGCATGTTCAGCGGGCGGTCCAGCTTGTGGCCCGGGATGAGCGCCGCCACAACTTCTCGTTAAACAGCCTGCGAAGTGAATCGGGTAATTTACCTGGGAATTTTGGCGAATGGGTTTTGCCCGGCGCTCACTCGGACATTGGCGGCGGGTATCCAGAACGGTTTCACGAGCGAATTGAAGTGCGTCCGCCGTTGGTAATCACGGGCAAGGATCGTCGAAATCCAGAGGCCAGTTTTGAGTTCTCTCGCATGTTGCAGGAACGAGCCCTGATCAAGGCCGAGGGCTGGATCGGACCGCACAATCCGTTGGCGACCCTCGAGATTGAACAGAAACGCTTGCCCATGCTACCCACTCAGCCGAGCCTGAGCGGAAACAATGTCGCTTTGCACCTCTGGCTTGATCGGGAAGTTCGGGGCGAATACTCCAGAATTCCCCTGTACTTGATTCACAAGCTGGCTGTCGATGCCGGTGTGCCTTTTGATCAAATTGATCCGACAGACGCTTCTTATTCTCTACCTCAAGAACTTGTAACTGTTGCCAGAAACCTCGCAGCTCACGTCTGGCACGGCCAACACTTGCGGCTGTCTCCTGAATCCAAAGCCCTGCTCAAGCAACGGTACATTCATCATTCCGATCATTATCTGGAAATGGGGCCGCTTTACCCGTTCAGGCCTGCGAAAAATGGCTGTCGGGCTGTTCACCCGAGTAAAATCAGTGAATAAATGGAGACTTCTATGAGTATCAAGGGTTGGGTGGTCAGTCTCTGTATTTTGGTGCTGGCCGGGTGTTCGGAATCAACGGAATCAGAAGGGCAAAAATATGGTCCCAATGGCACCCACCGAAGTATCGGCGTCGTGGCACCGAAACACTACGATGTATGGGTGGATAAGTTTTTCATCGAATCCCTTTCCAAAGACATTGGGTGGCGGGCACCTATTGGTATCGTGTCCTGTTGCTGGGACAAACCGTTTGGGGCAATGGCGGATTGGCAAACCATGCCAGAGGTCTTTTTAATTCGTTGGTTCTCGTTCGCGGAGCAGCAATCCTATGAGGCTTTGATCCGGCTGGAAAACCCGGATGAAATCGAGGAAAAAATGAAGGAGACTGTCTCATTTGAAGCCTATGGCAAGATAGTAGAGCGTCCGCGAGACGTTTTGGTTCTTGGCTTGGCTCCGGGGGGAACGGTTGTGGTATGGATTATGAACCGGCATGAGAATGCTATCGAAGTTGGGCGTTTCAAGGCCAAGCCGTATGATCACGAAAAGGAGGGAGAGGATTACACACTCCGCACCGAGAGTTACCTTGAAAGACATGGGGATTACTTGGAAGAACATGGAATTCGATATGAAGGTTGGTAGCTTAGGAGTCAGTCACCACAATGCCATGCACCGGATGCCAAACCCTCCGCTTCGCTGCGGTTTTGTCACCGGTGATAGCGGGCGTTATGTGGTACCGACCATGCTAGGTTCGTTAGTTTTGAACAACGTTTAACCACGGGCACACGGGTAGCCAGGACGCTACTCTTCAGAGAAAGGAACTCTGACTATGAGCAATCTGATTGCCGCCTGCGTCGGCGACATGCATGTTTGCCCGATCAAAGGGCACGGCTCTTCCCCTATCATGCCAAACGGCTCCAGCATTCTTGTGGAAGGTAAACCCATTGCCCGGGTGGGCGATGTCACCGGATGCGGTGCCATCATTACCCAAGGCTACCCGTTGGCACTGGCCGATGGTATGCCGGTGGCCTACCTTGGCAGCCCCAGCAGTCATGGTGGTTCCATTGTCAGCGGTAATCCACGAGTGATTTTGGGTGTTGCCACCAACACCGCACCGGTTGTGGACTTCGCCATGGCTGGTGCGCTGGATGACAAAGGTCAGCTTACTCCTGCCGCCAAAGAGTTGCTGGATAAAGATCCACAGGCGTTTGTGCGGAAAGCTGCGCAGAAAGGCGCGTTGATTGATGAAGGTTTGCCGGACGAATCACCGGATGATCCGCCCGAAGAAAAGGAGCGCCCCAAAGTCCGGGTAGAGGCAGGATTCTTTTTTGATGGCACAGGTAACAACCGAAACAACACTCAGACCTATCAAAAGCAGGTAGATGAATGCCTGACGGCAAATGCTGCTGGGGCCATGTCAGAAGAAGATTGCAGTAGTGAAGTGTCGCAGATTATGGAGGGTAGTTACCTCAACGCTGAAACCAATGTTTCCAAGGCGGAGCGCATGTATCGGCAGGGGCGATTCCAGAGTGACGAGTGGGAACAACTCCACCACATTTCAACCTACGTTTCAGGTGTAGGTACAAAGTCCGGCCAACCAGACGATGGCCCTAGCATGGGGCTTGGCCTTGGAGAGCAAGGGATACTCAAGAAAATTGACGAAGGCTGCAATAACTTTCTCTTTCAACTAAAGCGTAACGTTACTGATCGAATCGATGAATTGGTTCTCGATGTGTTTGGCTTTAGTCGTGGAGCGGCTACGGCCCGACATTTTATCAGTCGGGAGGTAAACGGTGAAAGCGGGGCTTTGGCCAAAGCCTTCAAGCAAGCGGGTTTTCCATGGCCGAAGAAGATCACCGTTCGCTTTTTGGGCCTGTTCGACACCGTTGCGGGAATTGCCGATCTTGGCAATCTGGATTTCTCTGCACACGATGCGGAAACGGGTCACATTAACATCAACCTGAGGCCGGAAGATGCTGAAAGGGTTGTTCAGTTTGCGGCGCGGGATGAGCGCCGCCACAATTTTTCACTGAACAGTCTACGGAGTGAGTCCGGCAACCTGCCGGATCACTTCAGCGAATGGACGCTGCCGGGGGCTCATTCTGATATTGGCGGTGGTTACCCGGATAGCTTCCACGAGCGTGTTGAAGTTCGCCCGCCTCTAGTGGTCAGGGGGAAAGACCGCCGCAATCCCGAAGCCAGTTTTGAATTTTCGCGCATGTTGCAGGATCGTGCGCTGATCAAAAATGAAGGCTGGATCGGGCCACTGAATCCACTTGCCACGCTTGAAATCGAACCGGAGCGCGCACCCGGTTTGCCGGGCGGTGATATAACGCTTCGTCTTTGGCTGGACCGCGAAGTTCGTGGCGAATATTCCCGTATCCCGCTCTACCTGATGCATAAGTTGGCAGTGGATGCCGGAGTGCCTTTCGATGTTATTGACCCTAAAGACTCGTCGCTTTCTCTTCCTGATGAATTGTTTACCGTTGCCAGAAATCTGGCCGCCCATGTCTGGCATGGCAGCGACCTACTGATGACCCCAGAATCCCAGGCGTTGCTTAAGCAACGATACATTCACCATTCGGATCATTACTTGAAGCTTGGGCCGCTTTATCCCTTCAAGCCAGCCAAATACGGCAAACGGGCCGTGCATCCGAATGAAGGACGGTGGATTGAGGGGCAATATCATGAGTATTAAACATCTGGCGGTCAGCCTCTGTGTTTTGGTGCTTCTGGGGTGCTCGGAGCAAGTAGGGTCCGAAGGGACTCAGAATGGTCCAGAGTCCACGTATAGAAGTATCGCGGTTGTGGTACCCAAGCACTACGATGCGTGGGTCGATACGTTGATTTTTGAATCTCGTTCCGAGGATATTGGTTGGAGAGCTCCTATTGGAATTATCACGTGTTGCTGGAGAGAACCATCGGGCAAGCATGCTGAGTGGCAAGCTATGCCAGAACTGGTCTTGATCAAGTGGTTCTCCTTTGCCGAACAGCAATCGTATGAAGCACTGATTCACCTGAAAAACGCTGACGAAATCGAAGAAAAGATGAAGGAAATTGCACCTTTCGAGAGCTTTGGAGAGATAGCGGAATACCCTCGGGATGCCCTGGTTTTTGGGCTGGCGCCGGGCGGGACCGTTGTAGTGTGGATTATGAACCGGGGCGAGAATGCGATTGAGGTTGGGCGGTACGAAGCAAAACCCTACGATCACAAGAAAGAAGGAGAGGACTATACTCGTCGTACGGAGAGCTATCTCGAAAGAGAGGGAGAGTTTCTTCAGGAAAATCGGATCAAACTGGATGGCTGGTAGGTGCATGGTCTTACAGTTTTGGGGTCAGCCACCACATAACCATGCACCAGATGCCAAACCCTCCGCTTCGCTGCGGTCTTATCACCGGTGATGGCGGGCGATAGGTCTTCATTCCCGCTGATGGCTCTTCACAAACTCCCTGGACTCCCGAACGGCGGTCAGGGCCTGTTTTTTCATGGTTTCGAGTTCGCCGTCGGCGAGGTAGAACATCATATCGATGCTGTGGCGGTAATATTTGGCTGGTAGCCGATTCAGCGCCACACACATCACGTCGGTCAGGTAATCCTGGCTGTCACCATCCCCTCTTGTTTCATCAATGGCTTCCGCAACCAGCGGCTCGTAAAAGTTATCGATGGCATCTCTCAGGGACATCGCCTTGCTCCTGCTTGTGATGGGTACCTGTCTACACCATAGAACCCTACCCTGAAATTGTCATGACCGGATTGAGCAGTTTCGCCAATTCGATTGGCAGTGCTCGTCATTACGCTTACCCGTCAGGACCCGCTATGGTTAACCTTCGCGATGCTATTACTGAGTCAACGACCAACAGAGGACAGGAAATGACCACCGAAGCCTATATCTTCGATGCGGTTCGTACGCCCCGGGGGCGCGGCAAGAAAGACGGTGCCCTGCACAGCGTTAAACCCATTACCCTGCTGACCACCGTTCTCAAGGCGCTACAGGAGAGAAACAGCCTGGACACCGCCCAGGTGGACGACATCGTTATGGGCTGCGTGACCGCGGTTGGCGACCAGGGTGCGGATATTGCCAAAACCGCCGCCCTGGCCGCGGACTGGGACGAAGTTGTAGCCGGTGTCACCCTGAACCGATTCTGTGCATCCGGCCTTGAGGCCGTCAACCTGGCGGCGATGAAGGTTCGTTCCGGGTGGGAAGACCTGGTGGTTGCCGGCGGTGTTGAAGGCATGTCTCGCGTTCCCATGGGTTCCGATGGCGGTGCCTGGGCCACGGACCCGGCCACCAACCTGCACACTGGCTTCATGCCACAGGGCATCGGCGCGGACCTGATTGCAACACTGGAAGGCTTTAGCCGGGAGGATGTAGACGGGTTTGCGGTGAAGTCACAACAAAAGGCCGCCAACGCCTGGGAAAAAGGCTATTTTTCAAAGTCCATCGTTCCGGTTACCGACCAGAATGGCGTGATGATCCTGGATCGTGACGAGCATGTACGCGGCAACACCACGGTGGAATCCCTGTCCAGCCTCAAGCCCTCGTTCCAGATGATGGGTGAAATGGGCTTCGACGGCGTCGCCCGGGAAAAATACCACTACGTGGAGAAAATCAATCACGTACATCATGCCGGCAACTCCTCCGGCATTGTGGATGGCGCCACGGCGCTCCTTATTGGCAGCGAAGCCAAGGGCAAGGCCATGGGGCTCAAACCCCGAGCACGTATCCTGGCCACAGCGGTCACCAGCACCGACCCCACTATCATGCTGACCGGCCCTGCCCCGGCGGCTCGCAAGGCGCTGGAAAAAGCTGGCATGACAGTCGACCAGATCGACTTGTTCGAAGTAAACGAAGCGTTTGCCTCCGTGGTGATGCGCTTCCAGAAGGAGTTGTCGGTTCCGGACGAAAAAGTGAACGTGAACGGCGGTGCTATCGCCATGGGCCACCCACTGGGGGCCACTGGCGCTATGATCCTGGGCACCCTGCTCGACGAACTGGAGCGGAGAGAACTGCGCTACGGCCTGGCCACCCTGTGTGTGGGTGGTGGAATGGGTATTGCCACCATCATTGAGCGCGTCTGAGCCGACGACTGATTCTGAGAGGAGAACCAACTATGAGCGCCATTCACTACGACCTGGGTTCAGACCAGATCCTGACCCTGACCATCGACATGCCCGGCCAGTCCGCCAACACCATGAACGCCGATTTTCGAGCGGCACTGACGGAGACAGTGGGCAAGGTTAAAAGCGATCTCGACAATATCCGCGGCATTATTGTCACCTCCGCCAAGAAAACCTTCTTTGCCGGCGGTGACCTGAAAGAGCTGTACAAAGTAACCCGGGAGGACGCCGGTGCCTTTGAAGACATGGTCAACGGCATGAAAGCCGAGATGCGCGTCCTCGAAACCAGCGGCAAACCCATCGTGGCAGCCATCAATGGCTCTGCCCTCGGTGGCGGTCTGGAAATCTGCCTGGCGTGCCATCACCGGGTTGTTCTGGACGAAGACAAGATTCAACTGGGCCTTCCGGAAGTCACCCTTGGACTGTTGCCCGGTGGCGGCGGCACTCAACGCCTGCCCCGTATGATCGGTTTGGAAGCGGCCTTCCCCTTCCTGATGGAAGGCAAAAAGGTAAACCCAAAAGCGGCGCTTAAGGCCGGCATTGTTAATGAACTGGCCTCGTCCACCGACGACATGATGGCCAAGGCACGGGCCTTTATCGACGCCAATCCAAAGAGCCAGCAGCCTTGGGACCAGAAAGGCTTCAAGTTTCCTGGCGGCGCGCCTCACCACCCCGCCATGGCCCAGAAACTGGCTATTGCGCCGGCAATGCTCAAGCAGAAAACCAAAGGCTGCTACCCCGCCCCGGAGCGTATCCTGTCCGCCGCCGTGGAAGGTGCCCAAGTGGACTTCGACAATGGCAGCCTGATCGAAACCCGCTATTTCGCGGAACTGGTTATTGGTCAGGTCGCCAAGAACATGACCGGCACTTTCTGGTTTCAGCTTAACGCGGTCAACGCCGGCGAAAGCCGCCCGCAGGGTGTTGAGAAGGAGACCTTCCGCAAAGTGGGCGTCCTTGGCGCCGGCATGATGGGCGCGGGCATCGCCTACTCCACCGCAACCCGAGGCCTGGATGTGGTCCTCAAGGACGTTTCCACGGAAAACGCTGAAAAAGGCAAGGCCTATTCCGAGAAACTGCTGGCGAAAAAAGTCAGCCGTGGGCGCATGACGGAAGAACAGAAAGCCGAGATATTGAACCGCATTAAGGCCACTGGTTCCGCGGACGACCTGGAAGGATGCGATCTGGTCATCGAGGCCGTTTTTGAAGACAGCAACCTGAAAGCAAAAGTCACCCAGGAAGCGGAAGCGAAACTGGCCGGGAACGGTCTCTTTGCGTCCAACACCTCCACCATTCCCATTACCCAATTGGCCAAGGCCTCGGCTCGGCCCGAAAAATTCATTGGGCTGCACTTCTTTTCGCCGGTGGACAAGATGCAACTGGTGGAAATCATCGTGGGTGAGAAAACATCTGACGACACCCTCGCCCGCGCCTTTGATTACGTCCAGCAGATCGGCAAGATTCCGATTGTGGTGAACGACAGCCGCGGCTTCTTTACTTCTCGAGTATTCGGAACCTTTGTTAATGAGGGTATTGCCATGCTGGGTGA
>OOGO01000120.1_pt1 | contig 12883 bp, 10 predicted proteins | sample 1670401 | NCBI WGS metagenome assembly OOGO01 (sample SAMEA98149168, study PRJEB22522) | marine metagenome | biome: marine biome; feature: marine water body; material: sea ice | place: Arctic Ocean | collected 16-Sep-2015 | depth 0.9 m | reverse complement strand
ACTGTGGATCAGCCGAACTATTTACCCGTCTAATATGCCAACGGGCAAACGGTTTGCTAACGGAGTTCGCTAATCGTGTTTGCAGTAATCGCACTCTTTAATGCAATAACCATTGAAAATAATTTAATTTTCATCTAATTGTAATGTTTGCCAGTTAACTTCCACTTGACGATGTTCAGCAGCGACAAATGCAGATTCACCACTCAATGTGATTGATAATTCTACTTTGCGTTCCAGTAAAGTACTTAGCGCTTGTATCTCTTGCCAATCAAAACTGAGGACATTCACCGGTAATGTACTAAATTGTGCTTGTGCTTGTTTCCACCATGCATTGGACTTTGAATTAAAACTGTACACATAGGTTTCTTTCGCCAAGCGACAACTTTTCTTGATCCTTTCAAAGCTTGGCTCGCCGACATCTATCCAAAGGTTAAGCTGGTCATCTAAACCTCGCAACCAAATATCAGGCTCATCGATCGCACTTAAGCCTTTTGTGAAAGTCATCAAATTTTCATTATCTTGAAATGCATGCAAGCAAAATACTAAAACACGCACCATCATTCGTTCTTTGGTTTCTGATGGGTGTAATGCGACGGTTAAGTTAAGCGTATCAAAATAATTGTGGTCAAGATCTGATACGGATAACTTAAATTTATAAATTGTTGGCTTTATAGCCATAGTTTTGAGTGTCCATAATATTAATGTGGGCTATTCAATTTTGCCCTATTGGGATAACTTCATTTCAACAAGTGATGCTTTAAAACCTAATTTTTCGTAAGCTTTCAATGCTGGTAAGTTACCTGCGTAGGCTTCAAGATAAAAATCATGCATACCTTGAGCTTTACCCCATTTAATTAAAGCTTGGATAACCAATTGATTAATACCCTGCCCTCTATGGCTAGGTACCACATACATAAAACCAAGATATGCGTGCAGCGTATGTTGCAAGTGTGCTTTCGACTCCTTGATACGAGCGTAACCCGAACCCACAATCGCACCGTGATCTTCAGCTACCATTACACAAGAGCTGTCAGAATCTATAAGTGCCGCGATATCATAATAACGGATGAACTCAGACTTTAAACAATCATTTAAGGGACGCTCTGTAGCAATGATGTCTTGCTCAAATTCTTTCAATAATGGTAAATCTACTTGAACAGCATTTCTTATTGTAAAGTCACTCATAGGTCGTTGGCCTTCTTAACTAGTCTGAGTAGCGACGACCTACTCCCACTCAATGGTAGCCGGTGGTTTACCTGAAATATCGTAAACAACCCGGGAAATTCCATCAATTTCGTTGATAATACGATTCGACACTTTACCTAAAAAATCATAGGGTAAGTGTGCCCAACGTGCAGTCATAAAATCTATTGTTTCTACTGCTCTCAATGATACCACCCAATCGTATTTACGCACGTCTCCCATCACACCAACGGATTTAACTGGTAGAAATACAGTAAAAGCTTGGCTGACTTTCTGATAAAGATTGGCTGCGTGTAACTCGTCTATAAAAATAGCATCAGCACGACGTAACAGTTCACAATATTCTTTTTTCACTTCACCTAATACTCGGACACCTAAACCCGGCCCAGGAAAAGGATGACGGTATAACATGTCGTAGGGTAAGCCTAGCTCTAAACCAATTTTGCGTACCTCATCTTTAAATAATTCACGCAATGGTTCCACTAGCCCCATTTTCATATCAGCTGGCAGCCCGCCCACGTTATGGTGTGATTTAATCACATGTGCCTTACCTGTTGCAGATGCAGCAGACTCGATGACGTCAGGATAGATAGTGCCTTGTGCCAGCCACTTGGCATTGACTAAATTTTTAGACTCTTCATCAAACACTTCAACAAATATACGGCCAATAATTTTACGTTTAGCTTCAGGCTCTGAAGTATTTGCCAAGGCATCAAGAAATCTATCTTCTGCTTCAACTTTACGAATATTTAGACCAAAGTGATCGCCGAACATATCCATTACTTGTTGACCTTCGTTTAGACGCAACAAACCGTTATCAACAAAAACACATGTAAGATTTTTGCCAATGGCTCGATGTAACAGCATAGCAACAACAGAAGAATCAACACCACCAGACAGACCTAGAATAACTTGGTCGTCACCAATCTGCTTTTTCATTTTGTCTATAGCGTTTTCAATAATAGCAGCGGGTGTCCATAGCTTTTCACATTTGCAGATGTCCAACACAAAATGAGATAAAATACGTTCACCTTGTTGGGTATGGGTGACTTCTGGATGAAATTGTACACCGTAAAATTGTTTCTCTTTGTTTACAAAAGCGGCAAATGGGCAGCTCTCAGTCTTGGCTGTTGTCAAAAATCCTGGAGGTGCAGCGCTGACTTTATCACCATGACTCATCCATACATCAAGCAAAGCATTGCCGTTGGAACCTATGTGATCTTCAATGTTGTTTAACAACGCCATATCACCAATCACTTCGACTTGTGCGTAGCCAAATTCACGTTTATTTGAACCTTGAACTGCACCACCAAGTTGCTCTGCCATAACTTGCATACCATAACAAATTCCTAAAACAGGCACACCAGCTTGATATACATATTCTGGTGCCCTAGGCGAGTTGTCAGCATGAACTGATTCTGGACCACCAGATAAGATGATACCGTTGGGGTTGAACTCGCGAATTTGTTCTTCGCTAACATCCCAAGCCCAAAGCTCACAATAAACGCCAATTTCTCTAACACGGCGCGCAATCAATTGGGTATATTGTGATCCAAAGTCAAGGATCAAAATACGTTGGTCATGGATGTCTAAGCTCATCTGAGTACTCTTTTAAGAAATAGAATATGAACGCGATTAGATTGACAATCGACGTTCATTTGAAATGTCACAAGCTACCCTAAGCGGTAGTTTGGTGCTTCTTTAGTAATACTCACATCATGCACATGAGATTCACCCATACCTGCAGATGTCACTTTCACAAACTGTGGTTTAGTCCGTAGTTCTTCAATAGTAGCGCAACCAGTCAAGCCCATTGCTGAACGTAAGCCACCCATTTGTTGGTGAATGATGTTCGAAATAGGACCTTTGTAAGCAACACGGCCTTCGATACCTTCCGGGACAAGTTTTTCTGCACTTTTACTGTCTTGGAAATATCGATCAGAAGAGCCATTATTTTGGTCCATAGCGCCCAAGGAACCCATGCCTCGATAAGATTTAAAATAGCGACCTTGATATAGTTCTACTTCACCTGGCGCCTCTTCAGTGCCTGCTAACATGCTACCAACCATCACTGAACTAGCTCCCGCAGCCAAAGCTTTTGCAATATCACCAGAAAAACGGATACCACCATCAGCAATCACGGGCACACCGGTGCCTTCAAGAGCATCAACCGCATCTGATATGGCAGTGATTTGTGGCACACCACAGCCAGTTACTATGCGGGTTGTACAAATTGAACCTGGGCCAATACCAACCTTTACTGCGTCAACACCGGCATCAGCAAGCGCCTTGGCACCTTCGCCGGTGGCAACATTACCTGCAATTAGCTGTACATTAGGATAATCTTGACGTACTTTTTTCACTCGGTCTATAACGCCTTGAGAATGACCATGGGAAGTATCAATCAGTAATACATCGACACCTGCGTCAATCAAAGCTTTTATGCGTTCGTCGGTTCCTGGCCCAACACTCACAGCAGCACCAACACGTAAGCGACCTAAGTCATCCTTACAAGCGTTAGGCTTATTTTCTGCTTTTTGAAAATCTTTAACAGTTATCATCCCAGTTAGTTTGAATGAATTGTCTACAACCAGAATTTTTTCTATACGATATTCGTGCATTAACTCAAGCACTTGTTCAGAGGGAGCTCCCTCTTTAACTGTGACCAAATCATTTTTCTTAGTCATAACGCTAGAAATAGGTTGCTTTAAACTATTCTCAAAGCGTAAGTCACGACCGGTGACTATACCAATCAAGTTATTGTCTTCATCGACTACAGGAAACCCAGAGAAACCATGTCGCTTACTCAAGGCATTAATCTCTTCAATTGTGGCTGTAGGTAAGACTGTAACGGGATCGGACACCACGCCACTTTCGTATTTTTTCACTGTACGAACATGTTCTGCCTGTTGTTCTGGCGTCATGTTTTTATGAATAAAACCGATGCCGCCTTCTTGAGCCAATGCAATAGCCAAACGTGCTTCAGAAACAGTATCCATTGCTGCAGAAATTAAGGGAATATTTAAGCTAACACCACGGGTTAATCTTGTTTTAAGATCGGCGGTATGAGGGAGAACAGTTGAGTGCCCAGGCACTAACAAAACATCGTCGAAAGTAAGGGCTTCTTTAGCGATCCTTAACATGCAATATCACCTATAAATGCTGATTGAATTGCGGTGCGATTCTAGCGGTTTTAAGTATGTCAGTCTAGATATATATCAGAATTGGTAGTAAATCAGGTAAACTTCTTTGTAATGCTATATTAGAGATCCTAACAATCAATGTTTTCAGACCAAACCCAATCAAAAAACATCCTTACTGTTAGTAAGCTCAATCGGTTAGCTCGCTCGGTGCTAGAAGACAAAATTGGACAGATTTGGCTATCAGCTGAAATTTCAAATTTTGTCTCAGCCAGCTCTGGTCATTGGTATTTCACTCTCAAAGATGATCGTGCACAAGTCAAAGGGGCAATGTTTAAAGGTGCGAACCGCAAAGTACAATTAAAGCCCAAAGAAGGTGACAAGGTTCTAGTTAAAGCTAACATCAGCTTGTATGAACCTCGAGGTGATTATCAAATTATTGTTGAGCATATGGAGCCAGAAGGTGAAGGGCAACTTAAACAACAATTCGAAATATTAAAACGTCGATTAGCTTCTGAGGGAATATTTTCGCAAGAATATAAAAAGACAATTCCCGTAACAGTATCGAAAGTGGGTATCATTACCTCACCCACGGGTGCCGCTTTACATGATATTCTGACCGTATTACGACGCCGAAATCCTGCTATTGAAGTAGTTATCTATCCTAGCCAAGTACAAGGTGATAACGCAGTCTCACTCATTTGTGCAGCGATTACCCAAGCTAATATCAGAAACGAGGTAGATGTATTAATTGTTGGTAGAGGAGGCGGTTCTTTAGAAGACTTATGGTGTTTTAATAGTGAACAACTAGCCCAAACAATATTCGCCTCTACCATTCCTATAATAAGTGCAGTCGGTCACGAAATAGATGTGAGCATTGCTGATTTTGTGGCGGATATGCGTGCCCCTACACCTTCGGCAGCTGCTGAGTTGGTCAGCCAAGACCAATCTACACTTCAAAATAAAATCTTAGTCCTACAAGACCTGTTAATAAAAGCATTTAAGCGTTTACAACAGGAACGAATTCAGCAGCATAAAGCAGTAAAACAACGACTACTGCAAAACCACCCACAGAAACAATTAGAGCAAAAAAGCCAGTATGTCGACCAACTTCAATCTTCGTTACATTCTTCAATCAGACGAAAACTGACTCAGGCACAACAGCAACAAAAACATATACGTAGTCGACTGTCCTTGTCCTCACCCCACAGACTGCTAGAACAACATCAACTGAGGCTGCAAGAACTGAAAGTTAAACTACAAAAGGGTTGCCAACAACTAATAGACAACAAACAGCAAAAGCTGCGTAATAATATGCATCTATTGGATACAGTGAGCCCACTAGCTACACTAGCACGAGGCTATAGCATCAGTTTTAAGCAGGGAAAAATAGTGAAAACGATACAACAAGTACAAGTGGGTGATGTCTTAGTAACTCGTTTAGAAAACGGTGAAATACGCAGTGAGATCGGTCAAATTGATGAAATGTAACGAGCACCTAAAAAGTATTTATGCATAACCTATTTTATGGAAAGTGACCTTTACCAAAATGTGGGTTTAGGGAGAAAATTTTTTGGTGATTTTTTTGATTTATTCTACTAGAGACTTGTACATTTTTTGAATTCAAACAATAAAATGTCTGATTCTGTCGAAATACCTGTGGGTGGCTCAAAAACGGTGAAAACCTTATATGCTTAGTGAAGCCCACCTAATCAACGTTTTCTGAATATTAAGATAAACATTAATTTTTGCTGCATTATTTGCCAATACCCACATATTTATTGCTCGATGTGTCAATAATTAATGCTTGCAAAGTTAATGATTACTGCAAATGGATTGATTCGAAACTGCTCTAAAGAGGATAACTTATTTAATCATGTAAAGGCTGTAACAGAATTCAAGAAATACACCAGCGCCTTGTTGCTGTAATAATGAATGTGTGGACTGACAAACGAGCTTAAACTGTTCCAAAAAGATTTTTGATACAGTTTAAAATCAACATTCTTTAAATACGTTATTTAGCATTTTTATGCAAACGCATAAGTTGCCTGCGTTTACGTCGCTGTGAATCATTTAACGAACTATGATCAGTTTCGTATGGGTTAGCACCTTCTCTAAATTCTATTTTAATTGGCGTGCCCATAACTTTTAATGATTTACGGAAATAGTTCATTAAATAACGTTTATACGAATCGGGTAAATCTTTTAATTGATTACCATGGATAACAATAAGGGGAGGATTGTATCCACCAGCATGAGCGTACTTCATTTTAACACGGCGGCCTCGCACTACAGGCGGCTGATGGTCCTCTTGAGCCATATCCATAATACGTGTCAACATAGAGGTATTCACACGTTTAGTCGCTGAAGCATAAGCTTCTTGAACCGATTCAAATAAATGCCCAACACCAGTACCATGTAAAGCTGAAATAAAGTGCAAGCGAGCAAAATCTATAAAACCTAAACGCCTGTCTAACTCACGCTTAATTTCATCTTTAACGTCTTTATTTAATCCATCCCACTTATTCACTGCAACGACTAACGAGCGGCCAGAATGAAGGATAAAACCTAATAAACTTAAATCTTGATCGGTGATCCCTTCTTGTGCATCAACTACAAATAACACCACATTAGACTCTTCAATGGCTTGCAATGTTTTTACAATAGAGAACTTTTCGACAGCTTCTGAAATATTTCTACGTCTTCTCACACCTGCCGTATCGATCAGAATGTATTCTCTGCCATCTCGCTCCATGGGGATAAAAATACTGTCTCGTGTTGTACCGGGTTGGTCATAAACCACAACACGTTCTTCACCTAGAATACGGTTAGTAAGAGTAGACTTACCCACATTAGGTTTACCAACTATCGCTAATTTAATAGGTAGAGCTTGCAACTTAGCTAATTGTTCGTCAGCGTCTACTTCCTGAAGCTCTTTGTCACTCTCTTCAGGAATATGCATATCAGGAAAAACATCTGCAATTGGCGCAAGAGAATTTTGCAACAATTGTGTCACACCTCTACCATGGGCAGCAGCAATTTGATTTACGTCGCCCAAACCTAAAGCGAAAAAATCAGCACTTTCACTATCACCATCGATACCATCGACTTTATTAGCAACCACATAAACAGGTTTCTCTTGTCTGCGTAAGTGCTCAGCAATGCCTTGATCTGCAGCTGTCATGCCTGTTCGAGCATCAACCAAAAATAACACCACATCAGCTTCTAAAATAGCCAACAGAGATTGTTCGGCCATTGCCACATCAATGCCTTGTTCATCACCGCTGATACCACCAGTATCTACCACAATAAATTGCAGACCTTCATACTTGGCTTGACCGTACTTTCTATCCCGAGTTAAGCCAGGAAAATCAGCCACTAACGCATCTCGTGTGCGCGTAAGGCGATTGAACAATGTAGATTTCCCAACATTTGGGCGGCCAACTAAGGCAACAACGGGTAACATAAATACATATCCTATAGACAAAAACGGCTTGGTAGTATTCCAAGCCGTTAAAAAAATTATGAAGGTTATTCTTTAGCAAAAATCACCTAAATACTACTTTATGGCGTTTTAATAGCCACTAATTTACCATCTCGAGTTTGGGTGTATAGAATATCTCCCTCCACCACAGGGGAGTGATAAATGCCTTCATCTTCATCATCACCACCCACTTCTAAGCGTGCAACAATTTTACCATCAGCTTGATCAAACCAATGTAAAAAACCAAATTTATCACCTGCTACTAAATAATCACCAACCGGTGTCACCCCGGTTAATAAACGTTGTTTAAGCGCACCTTGACTCCATAGTTCAACACCATTACGGCTGTCTAATGCAAAGACATTACTGTTTACATCAACTAAAAATAAAGTGCTACCAGACAATGATAAACGACGGAACGACTTATACTCACGCTTCCAAATAACTCGACCTGTGCGCAACTCAACAGAGGCAAGAGTACCATCATAAGAAATCACGTAAACGTTACCGCCAGCGACTAGAGGTTCACTATCAATATCAACAATTCGCTCTAACTCAGTCACACCGGTAGCTGATGAAATCACTTGTTCCCAAGCAGTCTGACCTGTTTCAAGGATATTCACTATTAGTTTACCAGTCGCGGTACCAATAATAGCCCCACCGTTAACTGCCGCAGGAGAAGAAACACCTCGCAAAGACAAAGGAGGTACGTCAGACTCAGATGACCAGATTTCCTCACCATCATCTGCATTTAAAGCAAATATAAATCCAGAACCTGTATTAACTAGTACAACGCCGGCATCAATAGCTGGAGCAGCTAGAACTTCGCCTTTAACTATTTTTATCCATTTTTGTTCTCCTGTATTGGCATCCAACGCTACAACTTCACCATTCTCGGTGCCAAAAAAAACAGTTTCATATGCAACACTTATTCCGCCAGCGATTTTAGCTGACAAGCCATTTGACCACAGCTGCTTTATTCCCGAGGTTAACCCTTCCTCGTCGTAGGTTGCAAAGTCCTTAGACCATATTTCTTTACCCGTAACCTGATCATAAGCGTTAACAGTACCTTGCCGATTTGCTGCAAACACTTTGCCGTATGCAACTGCTGGGCTAAGCTTTGAATAAAATGTACCGATCCCATCGCCTAAGCCTACTGACCAGGTCTCTGTTGGAATGAACTGAGATTGAATAGGCTTGAGCCTACGTATTTCTAGCTCTTCTTCTTCATAAAACCAATTACTGACAGTTGTGCAGCTTGATAACAGAACAGAACTGATTAACAACAAGAATAAAAAAGATTGCTTCACTATTTTCACCTTAACCATTTGCCGCAATGGCTAAATTATCTAATTTCATTTTTAAAACCTGGTCACTAGCATTCGTTTCTAAAGCAGCGCTGTATGCAGCTCTGGCTTTATCAAATAACTGTTGAGCTTTGTATACATCACCTCGGACTTCTTGACTCTGGCTATTAAACGCTTGGTCAGTGACTTTATCTGCACTTGCTAAAGCTTGTTCAAACTCGCCTTGTTCTATTTGGATGCGCGCTAAACGAATTTGTGCGACTGATTGAACAGCTGATAACTTTGCATTGTTTGCCACAAACTCAAGCTGTTTAGCTGCTTCAGTTAGGTCTTTACGCTCGATAGCTTGCTGAGACAATTCCAATGCCATTAACATGGCATAACCAGTACCACTGTAATTATCAATAAACATCTTTGCCTGACTAAATCCAATCTCGCCTTTTAATAAATTTTCTGAGGATTTTTCATAAGCAAAGGAAGCCTGCTCTTTTGCTTCAATTTGTGAATCGTTGTAATAACGCCATCCTAAAAGGCCACCTAAGCCCAAAATTGCACCAATAACTAATGCTAATCCATTTTCTTTCCAAAAGCGTTTAATGGCTTCAACTTGTTGTTCTTCTGTCTCGTACTGTTCCATCATCCATTCCTTTTACTGCTTGGCCATCGTAAGCGTGATGACACATAAAGTTAAATTTAAAAATTTACGCCTTTAGACGTCAAATAGCTTTTTTATAAAATAAGTTAGTTCGTCAACTGAAATTGTTTCTTGCGGTTGCTTTTCTCGTAAGTGCTTAACAGCAACTTGCTGTGACACCATTTCATCCAGACCAATTATTAGGGCCACGCTAGCACCGCTTTGGTCGGCACGTTTCATCTGTTTTTTGAAATTCCCACCACCACAATGATTCATCACTTTTATCTGTGGTAGTGCATCTCTTAATAACTCACTAACCTTTCTGGCATAGAATTCTACAGATTCGTCCATAGCAGTCACATATATGTCCACTACCGACTCTACATTTTTATCCAATTCAAACGTTTGAAGCATCAACACTAGACGCTCTAGACCAATAGCAAAACCGACACCTTGAGTTGCTTTGCCACCAAGCTGTTCAACTAAACCGTCATATCGCCCACCAGCGCAGACGGTTCCTTGTGCGCCCAAACTATCGGTGACCCACTCAAATACTGTGCGGTTATAGTAATCTAGTCCGCGTACCAAAGCAGGATTGACCCGATATTTGATACCTAAATTGTCTAAACGTTCACATAATCCTTGAAAATGTATTGCTGACTCTTTGTCGAGCGAATCAATCAGTTTTGGTGCATCTTTTACAACATTCTGCACTTGTGGATTTTTACTATCGAGCACACGCAAGGGGTTACTTTCTAAGCGTCTTAGACTATCTTCATCCAGTTCAGAAATACGTGTTTTTAAAAATGCGACGAGTTGTGCTTTGAAAGCAACTCGGGCCTCGGAAGAACCCAGAGAATTAATTTCTAAAGTAACATGTTGGCTAATCCCAAAATTTTTCCATAGCCTTGAACTAAGTAAAATCACTTCAGCATCGATATCTGGTCCTGCTAAACCAAATACTTCTACACCAAATTGATGAAACTGCCTGTAACGGCCTTTTTGTGGACGTTCATGGCGAAACATTTGCCCCATATACCAGAGACGTTGCTGTTGATTATACAATAAACCATGCTCATTTCCAGCGCGCACCACACTGGCAGTGCCCTCCGGTCGAAGTGTGAGGCTGTCTGAATTACGGTCAAAAAAAGTATACATTTCTTTTTCAACTATATCGGTCACTTCACCAATAGAGCGCTTAAATAAGTCGGTACTTTCGACGATAGGTGTCCGAATTTCTTGGTAACCATAACTGGCAACTACTTGGCGAATGCTGGATTCAACGAACTGCCAGAGCCCTGAGTCAGTTGGCAAGCAATCGTTCATTCCTCGAATGGCCTGAATTTTTTTTGACACTAAAAGTATTCTCTTATGCAATAATTAAAAAAAAGCCCCGCATTATAGGGGCTTTATAGATAAACGTAAAATAATGACGTTAAAAAATAAAATATTAAGCAAACTTTCTCTACGAAGGTGCGTATTTTGTTTAATCCAATTGTTTAACTTCGATTTTGCGCTTCTCATCAAGCTGACTGGCTTTGGCTCGAATACGCTTCTCAAGTTGGTCGACTAAATCATCATTTGACAAGCGTTCTTTTTGACGAACACCGTCTAGATAAAAACCGCTCATATTTCGCGCGCCTGTTAAACCCAAATCGGATATTTCTGCTTCTCCTGGCCCATTAACCACACAACCGATTATAGATACATCCATCGGAGTAAGTATGTCTTCCAGTCGTTGCTCTAGAGCATTCACTGTGCTTATTACATCAAACTCTTGGCGCGAACAACTTGGGCATGCGATGAGGTTTATGCCTCTGGAACGAATACGTAATGACTTTAATATGTCAAATCCGACTTTTATTTCTTCTACTGGATCAGCCGCTAATGAGATGCGGATTGTATCGCCAATACCCTCTGCGAGTAACATACCTAAACCTACCGAACTTTTTACAGCACCGGCACGAATACCACCCGCTTCTGTGATCCCTAAATGCAGGGGTTGATCAATTAGTTTGGCCAGAAGCCGATAAGACCCTACAGCTAAAAATACATCTGAAGCTTTAACACTGACTTTAAATTGCTCAAAATTTAGTTTGTCTAAAATATTAACATGACGCATTGCGGATTCAACTAATGCTTCTGCCGTGGGCTCACCGTATTTCTCTTGAATGTCTTTTTCTAAAGAACCGCCATTGACACCGATACGAATAGGAATTCCTTTATCTTTGGCACAGTCCACGACTGAACGTACCCTATCCATACTCCCTATGTTACCGGGATTAATACGTAAACAATCCACTCCATATTCTGCCACTTTCAAAGCAATACGATAGTCAAAATGAATGTCCGCAATCAGTGGAACAGTGACTCTTTGTTTAATTAATTTAAACGCTTCAGCTGCATCCATTGTAGGTACAGATACTCTGACTAGATCGCCTCCCACAGCTTGAATGCGTTTAATTTGTGCCACTGTTGCATCTACATCAGTAGTGGGAGTATTCGTCATAGACTGAACAGCAATGGGCGCACCATCACCTATAGGCACATTACCTACATAAATACGTTTAGAAGGTCGGCGTTTAATAGGTGATTCAGAAAACATAGTGATTACTTTGCTCTATTTATTCGGTCAATTATTCAGATAAGGGTAAATCAAATTTAGCAATACGACCTGAAGGCAAGAAGGACATATTTAATGATTCACCTGCGTAACTAATTTTTACCACTTCTGGTGCACCTAATGTGACAATAAAAGGAGGAATACCAGTCACAGGCATAACTCTACCTTTAACTTTTACCCCATAAGCAATATTTTCACCTGTTGCATCAGACAAGTTCATCCAACAATCACCAGAAAACTTAAATATTAACTCAACAGGTGTGACGGATTCATTGTCTATATTTGTTGTAATATCTGACTGTTGAGCCAGAGTATTTATATCATCTTCGTTTTTTTCAAAAACAGGTTGGTTATTCACACTTCGGACATCGATATTTTGCTCTTCAATAGCTGTCGAAAGTAAAATATCATCATTTGTATCAGTTATATCTTTAGGCAACACTGCAGCACCTGTGGGTGTCGATATTAATTTTCCTAGGTCTGGTGTTAATG
>OOGO01000117.1_pt1 | contig 13156 bp, 6 predicted proteins | sample 1670401 | NCBI WGS metagenome assembly OOGO01 (sample SAMEA98149168, study PRJEB22522) | marine metagenome | biome: marine biome; feature: marine water body; material: sea ice | place: Arctic Ocean | collected 16-Sep-2015 | depth 0.9 m | reverse complement strand
CCCTTAGGCTCTGCAAAAGAGGTACTAAAAAAAGCCAATAAAACAAGCTCTAGCAAATACTTAAAAAAAATATTGGACATGTATATGAGACCTTATTCAGTCAACTAAAAAGTGAAGTGAGAGGCGTTTGATAGCGAAGAAAAGCGGATGAAATCGTTGCATCCACTTAACAGTGAGTCTGTTATTGCAAAGATAAACCCGAACCGTTGTTATCGGTAGGATCGATTTCATCTGCCTGAGTAGAAGCTACCCCAGCTTTTACAACTTCTATTCCGTCGACTCGCTGTAGACCTCGAGGTAATTTATTTCCGCGTCTGCCTCGATCTCCTTGATAATGTTCAAGATCAGCTGCGGTTAACGTCATACCTCTTTTACCCGCTAAGATTTTAACATTAGCGCCTTGCGGGACTACTGCTAACACTCTTACATATTCTTCTCTGGATTGTACCTTTGCCGATGGAATACTCAGCAGCTTGTTACCTTTACCTTTACCTAAACTTGGCAAATCTCGTAGCGGAAACATTAACATTCTACCTTCGCTCGAAATAGCTAAACACCAATCAGTTTTGAGATCGGATACTAGCTTTGGCCCAATAATTTTAGCGGCTGTAGATAGGGACAAATAGGCTTTTCCTGCTTTATTTTTGCTGACCATGTCGCTAAATTTGCCAACAAAACCATAACCAGAGTCAGAAGCCATTAGATACTGCTGATCATCACTCCCCATCACCATATGTTCAACATTTTCGCCACTGACAATATTAAATCGACCTGTTAATGGTTCTCCTTGGCTACGAGCTGAAGGTAAACCATGGGCGTCACAAGAAAATGTTCTACCTGAAGAGTCTATAAATACAACTTGTTGATTACTTCGTCCTTTAGCACTAGCCTGATAGCTGTCACCAGCTTTATAGCTTAGACCTTCTACATCCACATCATGGCCTTTAGCACAACGTGCCCAGCCTTTTTCAGACAACACTACTGTGACTGATTCCGAAGGAATTAATTCTTTTTCAGTTAACGCTTTCGATTCACCTCGTGCAACAAGTGGCGAACGCCTATCATCACCGTATATCTCTGCCGCCTCTAATATTTCTTTTTTGATCAGCGTTTTTAAACGTTTATCAGAACCTAACAATAACTGTAATGCATCTCGCTCTTTCGCTAATTCTTCTTGTTCACCTTGGATCTTAAATTCTTCTAATTTAGCAAGGTGGCGTAATTTTAAATCCAGAATGGCTTCAGCTTGAATATCTGACAGACTAAATTGTGTCATTAGTTGTTGTTTAGGTTTTTCTTCAAAACGGATAATGCGGATTACTTCGTCAATATTTAAGAAAGCGATCATCAAAGCTTCAAGAATGTGCAGTCTGGCAAGTACTTTGTCTAATCTAAACTGCAACCTGCGAACAACTGTACTTTTTCTGAAGCTCAACCATTCTGTTAATATCATCCGCAAGTCTTTGACCTGAGGTCGGCCATCTAAGCCAATCATATTAATATTAACTCTATAACTTTTTTCTAAATCTGTTGTGGCAAACAAATGTTGCATCAATTGTTCTACATCAACACGATTTGATCGGGGTGTAATCAACAACCGAGTTGGATTTTCGTGATCTGACTCGTCACGTAAATCACTGACCATAGGTAATTTTTTAGCCTGCATTTGTGCAGCAATTTGTTCAAGTATTTTGCCACCAGATGCTTGATGAGGGAGCGCGGTAATTATAATATCGCCACCATCTTCTGAATACACGGCTCGCATTCTGATGGAACCGCGGCCAGTTTCATAAATTTTAATAATATCTGATTTTGCTGTAATAATTTCTGCATCTGTAGGGTAATCAGGACCTTGTACAAATTCTAATAATTCGTGTAACTCGGCTTTACTATTGTCTAACAAATAAGCACAAGCGTTGGCAACTTCACGTACATTATGTGGGGGGATATCAGTTGCCATACCTACCGCAATTCCGGTAATACCATTTAACAATATGTGCGGTAAACGTGCAGGGAGTACCTTTGGCTCATCTAACGTACCATCAAAGTTAGGCTGCCAATCAACTGTTCCTTGACCTAACTCAGTTAATAGAACCTCACTAAATTTAGATAATCGAGATTCGGTATAACGCATCGCAGCAAACGATTTAGGATCGTCTGGCGCTCCCCAATTACCTTGTCCATCGACCAGTGGATAGCGATAGGAAAATGGCTGTGCCATCAGTACCATAGCTTCATAACAGGCTGAGTCCCCGTGAGGGTGAAACTTACCTAGTACATCGCCAACAGTACGTGCTGATTTTTTATATTTAGCTGCGTTATTCAAGCCCAGCTCAGACATGGCGTACACGATACGTCTTTGCACTGGTTTCAAACCATCGCCGATATGTGGCAATGCTCTATCCATAATGACGTACATCGAATAGTTTAGGTAAGATTCTTCAGTGAATCGGCGCATCGTTAACTGCTCAATGCCGTCTTTATTGATAATGGTTTCTTGACTCATGTTTGCTTGCTTTTACCACTTGTTCTTGTTTTAAATTTTGGTTGGAAGTAACTATTACCTAAAACCGCATCTCTATGCTGAATAGACTACCCTATAAATGGCACTGATTACATCACCTAAGTTTATCTTTAGTTATGCAACTACCATCAAAATAAAGCTAAGGTTTGCTATAGGTATTAGTGTGATGGTTTAATGCTGTTATCTATTCCACATACCGACTTAATTTGATGTCTTATCGAGTTTGTAGATTTTTATTGTTAACTACTTTGTTAACTACTTTTTTAACTACTTTGTTAATTCCTCTGTTTGCCATCGCTCAGGGGAATGTTCAGTTAATTACCACCAATGAATCGATTAGATTATCTCCTCAACTAAAGGTATTCCGAGAAACAGATAATCCATTAGGACTATTCGACGTTAAACAAAAACTGGATGAGTTTGTATGGCGACGCAGTAACAACCCAAACTATGGCCTCTTCGACAAAGGAATGTGGTTGCACACCACTATCAGCAACGTTACCGAAAACAAAGAATGGGTCATCGATGTTGCGTTTACACAAATAGAAAAAGTAGACATCTACGTAATGCTCGATAATGAAGTTTTGGGTCATACAAGTCACGGTAAAATTCGACAGAATCCTAAATATCGTTTCCCAACATTAAAAGTAGTGCTGCCTTATGCGGAGACCGTCGACTTATTCGTGCGTGTTGAGAGTGACCGCTCTTCCTTAGTAGCGCCAGTTGATATTCAAACCTATGACCATCACCAAAAAATCAATTTTTATGACAACCTTATATGGGGACTATTTTACGGTGGACTTCTCATGTTGGCTGTCTACAACATTATTCTCTATTTAGGATTAAGGGAAAATAGTTTGTTGGCATATGTGGGTTATATTTTTTCCGTTCTACTGTGGCAATTTGTTTGGGGTGGTCATTTACACTTATTGATGCCTAGTTCTATCACCATGTGGGTAGCCCCGCATACAGATTTGATTTATGTGATCGTTGGTATTTCTTCCGGATTATTTACTATATCTTTTTTAGAAATGTCTAAATCAGCACCTAATTCGTTAGTTTATATTAAGATTTGTATTGGTCTGTTGACAATCCTAGGCCTGCTATCGATATTTAACATATTACCTCCAATTTGGCAGAATAGATTGGTTTACCTCGCCAGTGTCCTAGCTATTATTTGTTATACTTATGCCGGTTTTGAGAGCTATAGAAATCAGTTTTATGCCGCTCGATACTTTATTTTTGCATGGGGTATCTTAGCTGTTTTTGCACTTATCGGTATGTTAAGTCTCATAACTGTTCTACCATCAAATTTCTTTACTGCTTATTGTTTTCAACTAGGTGTTTTCATTGAGGCAAGTCTATTTTCACTAGCCATAATGGACAAAAGTCGTCACCAGTTAGAGCAAGAAGTAGAACAAACAACAGAAGATTTAAGAAATAATATTGAACTTGTTGAAGAACAAAACGTTCGTTTAGATATTGCTCGCAAAGACGCGATTACAGCGAGTAAAGTCAAGTCACAGTTTTTAGCCAACATGAGCCATGAAATACGCACTCCTTTGAACGCCATATTAGGCTTCAGCAAAGAGTTACATTCAGAATCACTACCGCCAGAAAAACAAGAGCAAGTCAATATTATTAATGCAGCCGCCGACAATTTACTGAGTATTGTCAATGATGTATTGGACTTTTCTAAAATCGAAGCTGGTAAGTTGAAAATCAACAACCATCCTTTTTCACCAAATGAAATGTTAGAAGATATGGTCAGCATCATGGCTAAATCAGCTCACCTGAAAAATTTAGAATTTATTTATAACCTAGAACCTTTACCAGACAAGTTGATTGGTGATAGTTATCGACTTAAACATGTTTTTAACACTCTTCTAGGTACTGCGCTCAAGTTAACTGACTATGGTTTTGTCAGTCTTTCAGCCTATGGAAAAGAGCGTGAGCATGGTATTTACGAACTTGTTCTTAAAATTGAAGATTCCGGAATAGGCATAAGTCGCGAAGATCAACGAAAACTGTTTGCCGCTTTTTCACAGGTTGACGATGCCTTAAGTCGGTCTTATCAAGGCACAGGGTTGGGTCTGGTAATCTGCCAAGAACTGGTCAAACTGATGCGTGGCGAACTCACTCTTCAAAGCGTACCGCATTCTGGAAGTGTTTTCACAGTGACAATCAGATCCAATCTACTAAATACTAATCTCTCACTTAGTCCAGACAGTGAATGGTTAGATAAGAAAATTATTTATTTTGACCCTTTTCCTCAGTCTCGCCATTGTGGTGTGAAAATACTGACATACTTAGGCGCAAATGTTACCGGTGTTGAATCACTAGCCTACCTGAGAGAATTAAAGCAACATTACGATTTAGTATTTATTTGTGTACCAAACAATAAAGAAAACATTCTACCTAGTATTTTAGAGGCCACACGACACCTTAATACAGATAAAGCCATATTGTTGTATTCAGGTGTCGAGTCATTATCAAATCGAAGCGACTTATCACAATATTTTTCACATCAAATGCGTCTTCCATTAACTTTAGGCAAATTGAATAGCCTACTGCGTGTGCCAGAAGAAAGTCCAACTGACAAGTTACAACAGCGTTTAGCTTCATTACCCAGTGCTAAGGTTTTAGCTGTGGATGATATGGAGATAAATTTACGCTTACTGACGACTTGGTTGAAAAAAACTAATTTGCAACTTACTTTGGCATTTAGTGGGGCAGATGCGGTTGCACAATGCAAAGAACATGAATTCGATTTAATCCTCATGGACGTACAAATGCCAAACATGGACGGGTTAACAGCCACCAAACATATACGTCAAACAGACTTGAATTTAGGCACACCTATAATCGCAGTCACTGCTCACGCTTTTAAAGAAGAACAAGACAGATTACTGGCTTCAGGGATGGATGATTATTTGCCTAAACCGATTAACTTGTCGGATCTTATAGACTTAATCAAACGTTGGTGTCAGATACCGGATCCTATTAACGCACAACAGCCTAGTTTTGATTGGTCACTCGCGCTTAAGCGCGCTTATCAGAATGAAGATGCAGCAAAAGATATTTTGCAACAATTTGTACAACAATTACCGGGGCTAGTAAATTCCATAGAAAAAGCGAATCAAACTGAAGATTATGAGGAAATGCAAGCCAAGGTACATCAATTGCACGGTGCCTGCTGTTACACAGGTGTGCCAGTGATGTTAGCGCTGTGTAATGATATGGAAGGTGCATTAAAACGTAAACAAATTGAGTTAGCAAAATTACGAGTTAACAGATTAAAGAATGAGTCTCACAACCTATTGTTGGCTGTAAGACAAGCGAAGATTATTTAATCTCCGCTTTAGGAACTACTTAGCTTCATTATCTGAGTTTGACGAAGTTAATACTCGCTGCTGGCACTGCCGCATTAAATCGACAAATTTCTGTTCTGGGCGGTCTAACTCAGAACCCGCAACAAAAATATCATACCCTAAACGTGTTCTTAACTTACACATACGATTAGCAAACATAGCCTGAATACCCTTGTACTGTGTTCCATTACTATCTTTAAAATAATCGCTCTCCAACATATCGTCACTATTGCAACTTCCGCTGGCGCAGTCTTTTGTTGCAGACATATCGTAAAACAATAATGGACGCTGTTCCATCAAGATATTAGTCATTAACCGTGGCGAAACACCCTTTAAAAAGGCTGAGTAATCTTTAATCTTTATCGCTACCATATCCAGTGATTTATGCTCTAGTCCCTGCGTCACTTTCGGTACATCAACACGCTGAATATTACTCCAATCAAGCTGCCATTGGCCGTGTCGATGTTTGTAAAGAATAGACGTTTTAGAAAGAAGAAAACTAAATTGGGGCTCTCTATATTTGACCCAAGCGATCAATAACGCCACTAGTGATGCACTGGTTAAAAATACTCCAATCACGTACATTGTTTCAGGTAACATCGAGAACGCGATGCTTGCTAAAAACAAGCCTACTAAACCGACTAATAAGCTGACTATCACATTACGTTTGGCTTGCCTTTTAATTTCAATCGTGTCTTGCATAATGTCTACTTTATCTCCAAAACCAAAGGTAAATTACACAACTGAATATTGCCCAAATTAGCAAAGCTCTTATCCGCTTACATCTCACACAATCAGTTTGCCACCAGCTAACCCAAAATTTTTCCACAGATTTCGTCCTCCCCTAGCAGCTACTTTGAAAATGAATCCTACCTCGCAAATAAGATATCAAGCAACAACCTTGTGATTATTTATCCCACAACACATATTTCTAGACGTATTGTAAAAAAGACTTACTTGAACGCTCGCATTAAATACCTTGCGCTGGTCTATATAATCTGGATACAACTAAAGGTGTGAATACCAAAGATAAAATAACCGAAAAGCCTACACCTCCAGCCAAAACAACGGCTAATGGCGGCCAAAAAGTGCCATCACTAAACAATAATATAGGTATAAATCCACCTACCGTTGTGAAGGTTGTTGACAGAATATGCCGACTACACCCCATGGTTTCTTCAACAATTTGTCCAATATCACCTGCTCTTGCTTGTGGATTGGCATTTATGGCGGCAATAACCACAATTGAGCCATTGATAGCCACACCGATAAGTCCCGCACACCCCAGCAAAGGGTTAAAACCGATAGGTAAGCCTGATAACCAAAGACTAAACATGCCTAAACCTACAGATAAAACCGCAACAGACCCAATGACCAAAGCTAATCGCAGACTTCGAAACGATAATATCAACGTAGTAATCATCAATACGAGTAAAACAGGAGCGTATGTCGCTAATTGGCCTAATGCCTCTTGTTGTTCGTCAGCATCACCAGCCAATTTAAATCGATAGCCTTTGGGCATGGTAAAATTCATATCTTCTAAACTTTTTAATACTTGTTTACTCACATCTATGGCGGTGGCACCTGGCAGCAAATAGGCTTCAACCTTATTAACTCGCTCACCGTTTTCTCTTCTAATACCCGCGACTGTTGGTTTCAACAAAAAGTCACCTAAGGCAGATACTGGCATCCACACACCTTGGCTAATCAGTTTTTCACTCAACAAAGGTAAACTCTGAATGTGTGCGAGTTCACCTCTGAGTCTATCTCCCACCCTAATTCTGATGGGAATTTCTTCAGTCCCTTCCAATATCGAGCCACCTACTTTTCCGTCCAAGGCATATTGTAATTGTTGTGCAACGTCGACTAAGGACATTCCCGCCATTTGACTCGCATCTTGAGTTGCCTCAAGTACCCACTCTGGTTCACCAAACGTGACAGAAGTAATAGAATGGGATATCCCCGGTACTCGTGACATCGCCAACCTAACTTGATCACCTAGCAGGTTTAAAGTATTGATATCTGGCCCCAGTATTTTTATTCCCACCGGGGCTGATACAGGTGGACCTTGACCAAATGCGCGTACCACGATTTTACTTTGTGGAAAGGCTTGGTCTAACTCAGTTTGTAATTGTCCTATTAATGCCTTGGCGTCTGAAACACTTTTTGCCTTTACCACTCCATTAGCGTAGTGGGCTGAATTATCTTTATTCATTGTTTGATTATAATACACAGATGGAAATGACCCGCCCACTAACCAACTAAGTTGGTCCACTTGTGGTTTTTTGCGGATCAGTTCATCTACACTTTCAACCACAGTTTGAGTCTGATTAATTGATGTGCCCTCTGGCATCCACAAGTATATTTCAAATTGATCTCTGTCAGCACTAGGGAAAAACACATTACCTAATTGTCCAGCTAAAATAAATCCAGATACTGAAATGGTAAGACACGCTAATATACCCAAAAAAGGTCTTTTGAGCGCTTTCTCTAGTGCATTCCTGTAGCCAAGACTAATTGATGGTGCTTGAATTCCAATGGAATACCATGCAGATGACACCTCTGACTTTCTGGGTAAAAATCGCGCAGCAAGTGCAGCGATAATCGTTAATGAAATAAATAATGAGCCAATCAGCGCCATAACAACGCTTATAGCGATAGAGCCAATAAAGTCACCAATATTACCTGGCAATAAAAAAATCGGCATAAAGCCTAAAATGGTGGTCAAAGTGGATGCTAGTAAAGGGACAAATAAATGTTGGATGCTTTTTAGTAAAGCATCGATTCGGCTGACATCTGGGTTGATGAGTTTAATTCTAATTTCATCGGTAATGACAATCGCGTTATCAATTAACAAACCAATGGCGATGATAATACCAAATATCGACATTTGATGAATTTGTTCGTTAAAAAAACTCAACGAAAAAATAGCAAATGCTGCGCAAAGTGGTAATGACAACCCCACTATCCATGAAGCCTTTATCCCCATAAAAATGAATACCACTGCCATAACTACTAAGCTACCAAGCAGCAAATTTATGGTTAGTTCAGATAAGCGGGTTTCAGTGTAGGTATTTTGTTCAAACACGATATTTGCCTGAACGGTGCTACCATACTGAGCATTAAACCTACCCACAATTTCTTTGGCATTGTTGGTCCACGTATCCACCCGTAGAGTCGTTTGCATTCGTGATGCAACGAATATCACCTGTTTTCCATTGACCAAACCAATCTCATTAACCGGTGACCGAGCTCCCCTTTCTACTGTTGCTATGTCGCCTATTCGCAAATACCTGCCCTGCTGTGTTACGCGTAGCGGTAAGTTTCTAATCGTAGATACGCTGTCTAGTTCTTGTGCGATTTGCATGCGTATGTTCTGTTCAGTCGAATACATCGTTCCAGCAGGTACTTTTGGATCAGCTCCAGTAATCAGTTCACTGGCTTGAGCAATGGTTAAACCTGAACTGGTTAATTGTTGAGGGTTAATCGTAACTTGAATTTCTTCATCAAGCTCTCCGTATATTCTGACTAACTCCGTACCGGGTACATTGCGTAGTTGGTCCGATAAATGATCTGCCATCCGACTGATGATAGACAAAGGTGCAGTATTATCTGGCGTAGCTTGTAAACCCACTAAGAGAGTGAAGGCAGTAGATCCCCTGCGCTCATCAAGAAAAGAATCTCCGGCTCCTTTCGGGAAACTAAGTTTAGCGTTGTTTAGACCATCGCGGATTTTAGAGAATATTTGTTCATTACTGGTATTATCTACCCATGCCTGTAATTCGATAAAAACAACAGAGGTACCAGAGCGTGAGGTAGAGTTTATCTCCTTTATTTCATACAACTGTCTAAGTTCGTCTTCAATAACATCTGTGACTAATGCTTCAACTCTCTCTGCTGATGCCCCTGGATAGGGAGTGATGACTAATACGTTGCGGGTATCTATTCTGGGATCTTCTAAACGTGGGATGTTATTGATCGCAGATAACCCCGCCACCACCAGCACCATAATACTTAGAACTAACAGGTGCCCATTACGAAAAAACAAGCTATACCAGGGGTATTGCTGCTGATCATTCGACTGAATAGGATGAGACATTATAATGAACCTAAAGTAACGCTAGACAGCTTTTGAGTGTTTTCATTGATTAATACTTTTTGCCCAGATACTACGCGTTGTACACCATCTATTACCACCGTTACACCATCTTGCAAAGCCCCGCGTACGTATACTTTTTTGTCATCTGCATGCACTATTTCAACTAGCTTAGTCACTAATTGCTGCTCGCCATCAATCACTTCGACAACAAACAAACTCCATAACCCCCTGACCCCACTAACTAACGCTTTACGCGGTACCCAGAATCCTTGCGCATTGATGTTAGTACTGATAGCAATATGTAATAAGTCACCTGGTAGAATCGAGTGGATTTGCTCTGTTAAACTAACGATCACATCGACTGTACGAGTATCTAATCTGCGCTGCTGGGCAATGGATTTAACTTTTCCTGATATTTGCTCTGACTGTGTTGATAGTGTCATCAATTGATTGAGTGAAAGTTTGTCCACATAATCAGATGAGAGAGCAAATCTAGCTTCAAGTTGACCGTTTTGCTGCAGATTAAATAACGTTTGCCCAGCACCCACCACCTTACCCTTATCAACTAAACGGGTAACAACACTGCCATCGAAAGGTGCCAGTAGCTTGGTTTTTTCTATCTCAACAAATAAAGTTTGTTGGCGGGCCAAAATTTCTTCCACAAAAGCCTTGGCCGCATTAACTGACTCTCTTGATTCGTCTAAACGCTGAGCTGACTCAAGTTTTTTGTTTACCAATTTAACTACCCGCTTGAGTGAAATTTCAGCCAAATTAGCTTCAGATTTAGCACGATTTAAAATGGCAGACAACTCATTCATCTTTGCCCTAAGTCTTTGTTCGTCAAGTTTAGCGAGTATCTGTCCTTCAACCACCACATCCCCTTCATCAACCAGTATATCGACCACAGAGCCAGATAATTCAAAACCAATTTCTGCTGTTTGAAGGGCTTCAGCATATCCAACTACTAAAACTTCTTGGACATATTGATCATGCCATTCAATAGGCATAACATTAACCAGTAGTTTTTTGACCTCAATTGGCGATTGTTGATCTTGCCCATTACCAGATGCTTTCATTAACAAAACCAATGCAGTTAGTGCAATAAAAGGGAGCAGCCAAATCAAATATTTCTTGTAGCTTGGTTGTTGTGGCAACTGATTAGCATTTGTCATAAAATTCTCTGTTAATTTGATAAAACAAAATAAATTAAATACTAGACTGTCTAGTTTGATATATAATAGTCTTTAATCGAAACGTTGCAAATACTTTTTTGGATCATCAGAGGTTTATCGTTGTCAAATAAAGAGATCACTAAGGCTGGAAGGCCCAAAAGTGCTGAGAAGCGTCAACAAGTATTAAATTCAGCAGGCGAACTATTCTTAACGAGTGGCTTCAGTGGCTGTTCTATGGAAATGGTGGCTAAACAATCAGGCGTTTCTAAACAGACCGTTTATTCGCACTTCAATAATAAAGAGGCACTATTTTTAGCCGTGATTGAGGGTAAGTGTGCCGAATATCAACTAGATGATAGACACCTTGAGATTGAAGACTATACATTGGTTCAGTTACTTCAAGAAAGGGGGTTGCAGATAGTTAAGTTACTGCATGACGACCAAGTGATTGCCATTTATAGGGTCATAATTGGTGAGGTAAACAGCAATCCAAGAGTTGCCGAATTATTCTACCAAGCGGGCCCAAAACATAGCCTCGAATATTTGACCAAATGTTTTTTAAAATTTGCTAAACAACCCATCACCGAAAAATTTGCACATCAGTGTGCGACGACTTTTTTTAGCCTGTTAAAGAGCGAGTTTCATATCAAAAGTATTTTAGGTTTAGACTTTGCGCTGTCTGATCAAGAACAAATAACCCATGTAGAATTTGTCATTCAACAGATTGAAAGGTTACTTGAGTCTAATCCAAGATGAAGTTTTTTATGCAAAATCGAGACATACAAGCACTTTATAAATTTTAATCGGTCAAAAAAGGCACGTACGCAAAGTTTAATGATTCTGCAGATACGGTTAATTATTCAGTTTCATTAATTTCCTATTTAAGCTGAAAGATAACATTAATTTTACTGGTCAAAGAGGGTATATATGCAAAGTTTAGTAGTCTCATTTATGCGTCTGATTACCCGTCAATCGATACTAATATTCATTCTGAGTTTTATCAATTTATCCATTCAAGCTGAAACACTGTGGCAAGAACAAGCCACCCAAGCTAAGTCAAAACCACCACAATCACTGCGCGTAAGACTTGGCAACGCACGACACATGCAGATATCACAGCCTTTATTAAACGATACATTGTCTAATCTAGACGCACCCACTACGAGAACTTTACCTCTGCCTAATGCTTTAAGCGCATCAGTTAAACTTAGCCCCTCCCCTGATACGCGTCAAGCACTAGCCGAAAAATACGCCACATTTATGACCTATCAAGCACGACAAATCGATCAGCCCAACAACATCGGTCGATTTAGTATTTCTCACTTGGGCTTGTTTGGTTTTTTTCGGTACAACAACCAATGGATGTTTCTGTCGCCTCGGTATCAAGCTGAAACACAGGAATATGTGAGTTATTGGTACAAAGATGCCCCTTTCGCGTATCAAAAAGTGAGTGCAGCAGCTGATTTTTTACTGGCAGAAACACAACTAGGAGAGCCTGAAATAGCCCAAAAGTTGCTCCCTACGGGTGACACTTTGCGTACTTATAAGTTGGCTATTAGCACAACGTGGGAATATACCCAGAAGTTAGGCGGAACAGCTGAAAACGTCATAGCGGAATTAATGAATCTAGTCAATCGCATCAATCAGGTTTTATTAGTGGATTTAAGCATACAGTTTGAATTAATTGATAACCAAGACATCATTTTCTTTGATGCGACTAGCGATCCTTATACCAACTCTGATATCGCTACTGATATCGAGATAAATCAGCAGGTTATCGACCAAGCAATTGGTAGTCAAAACTACGATATAGGGCACTTATTGGGTACCAACCCCGGTGGGTTGGCATACGTTGGTGAAGTCTGTGACAGTGAACTTAAAGCTCAAGGTTATACGGGTTTAGATAATCCTCAAGGTGAGCGATTTTTTATTGACTTAGTCGCCCATGAACTAGGTCATCAGCTAGGTGCATCTCATACCTTTAATGCAA
>OOGO01000111.1_pt1 | contig 13507 bp, 10 predicted proteins | sample 1670401 | NCBI WGS metagenome assembly OOGO01 (sample SAMEA98149168, study PRJEB22522) | marine metagenome | biome: marine biome; feature: marine water body; material: sea ice | place: Arctic Ocean | collected 16-Sep-2015 | depth 0.9 m | reverse complement strand
GGCTATATCCATGAATTAATCAACAAAAATCGGGCTTCGTAATTATAGGACTTATTTTATACTCTGATTTTCTACTAAAAAAAGTATTTACAGATTACTCTTTTAAAAATATATCCTATTGTTGAGGCCCAATTTCAAGACTTCTTTATTGGTGTTTTATTGCGCCAAGAGTTCATTTGTAGTCAATAAAAGTGAAATGAACAGCATAGTTATCGATTAAAAAAGCCGTTTCAGTTAAAAAATCATTGTTTATTTAATACTACAAAACTTATATTTTTAATAATTATATCATTGAAAAATATCTATATTTCATCTTTCAGAGTTGTTTTAAACATAGATTATTAACACACATACCAAAGAATTTTGATCTTTTGGTGGAAATGAGTACTATAATTAGTAACTGGTCAGATGAGCGGATGAGATAAAATTATGAGTATTAGAACAAGTCTTAAAAAAGTATTACCTCCTATTTCAATTACTGAGCAAGAAGCTTTAGAAGCGGGTGATGTTTGGTTAGAAGCGTCTATTTATCAGGGAAAACCTGATATGCACGCGTTGAGAAACATGCCTACTGCTAAACTTAGTGCTGAAGAACAAGCCTTTTTAGACGGCCCTGTAGTTCAAGTATTGTCGATGATCGACGATTTCGCGCTTCAGGGTGAAAACCATATTCCAAAAGAAATATTAGACTTTATTTCAGTGAATAGATTTTTTGCCCTAATTATACCTAAGAAATTTGGTGGCTTAGAATTTTCTCCGTATGCCAACTCCACCATAGTCGCTACATTAGCTGCAAAAAGTGCTGCATTAGCAGTAACTGTCATGGTGCCTAATTCTTTAGGCCCGGGCGAGCTGCTGATGCATTATGGAACGCCTGAACAACAAAATCATTATTTACCACGCCTAGCTGTGGGCACAGACATTCCATGTTTTGCCTTGACTAGCCCAGAAGCAGGTTCCGATGCTGGCGCTATTCCAGACGCGGGTATCGTCACCAAAGGAATGTGGGCAGGTAAAGAAGTCATTGGCTTGAGAGTTTCTTGGGATAAACGTTACATTACATTGGCACCCATAGCGACGGTATTAGGCTTGGCATTTAAAGTATTTGATGTAGATGGCCTATTGGGCGACAAAGTTGAATTGGGTATTACCTGTGCACTTATTCCTAAATCACACCCTGGTGTTGAACTAGGTAATCGCCATGATCCAATGGGTGTCAAATTCTATAACGGTACAACCCGAGGTCAAGACGTATTTATTCCAATGGATTTTGTTATCGGTGGACAGAATAACATTGGCCGTGGTTGGCAAATGCTGGTTGCTTGTTTAGGTGCTGGCCGAGGTATTTCACTCCCAGCCATGGGCGTAGCTTCAGCACAAACAGCGCTTAAGTCTACTGCTGAATATTCCTTTGTTCGTGAACAATTTGGGGTACCCATTGGTCGCTTCGAAGGTATTCAAGAAGAGTTGGCTGATATTGCCGGTAAAACATTTGTACTTGAAGCCATGCGAGTGTTAACCACTGAAGGGCTAAATCAAGGTCTTATACCGGGTGTAGTTACAGCTATAGCTAAATACCATATGACAGAATTAGGCCGTGATGTGGTCAACACTGCCATGGATATTCAAGCAGGTAAAGCGATTCAACGTGGACCTCAAAATACATTAGCAAGCGCATATGTCGCGTTACCTATCGCGATAACTGTTGAGGGCGCAAATATCCTGACACGTAGTCTAATGATATTTGGTCAAGGTACTATGCGTTGTCATCCACATCTTAAAGAAATGGTTGAGCTGATTCACAGTAACGAGCAAGGTGCCGATGCGAAATTTAACCAGGTATTAGGCAAAACTGTTGTTTTTAGTGTCAAGAATGCCTTCCGTAGTTTGTCGAAGAGTTATCTGCCCTTCACACGTGGAGCTCAGTCAGCATTCCCAGAAGTTCAAAAATACGAAAAGCGTATGAATGCTCTTTCTGCAAAACTAGCGCCAATGGCTGATTTGTCACTACTTGTTCTAGCGGGTGATTTGAAGAAAGCTGAGATGTTGTCTGCACGTCTAGGCGATGTAATGAGTTACATGTATGCAGCGATGGCTGTGGTACGTTTTTACGAGCAACGTGTAGAGAGTCGTAAAGAAGCTTTACCTTACTTCGAATACGCAATTCAATGGTGTTTGAATAAAGGTGAAACTGCATTAAATGAATTTATTGCTAACTTCCCAAATACTGCAGTTCGCGGCTTAATGCGTGTATTAACCAACACCTATACTACTGCTACTAAAGGTATCTCAGATAATTTAAAACGCACGCTATCTGGGGCATCGATGCAAGATTCCAGCATTAAAGCACAACTGACACACCTAGTTAAAGTCATCCCAGGTGATGGTAACGACATTAATGAACAGGCATTTAAAGCTAAACATGCTGTACTGCCTCAGCTAAAGAAAATTCAAAAAGCTTTACGTAAGACTCCAGTCGTGCCTTATGTTTCTTTTGAAAATGCGGTGGGTAAATTACAGCAAGCAGGCGAATTAACGGCAAATGAAGTTGCGCTGGTCATTGAATATAATGAAAAACGTAAGTTAGCTGTACGTGTTGACGAGTTCACATTTGATATGGAATTATTAGGCAGTAATCTAGAGCTAGTGATTGAAAAAGAAGTCGCTCAGTCAAATGCTGCTTAATCACTAGCCTATTTTAGCTGTAAACAAAAGCTGGGTTTGAAGTTTTTTCAAATCCAGCTTTATTCGTATTAAATTTGAACTTGTTGTCGTTTTTATCTATTTATGCCGTTAAGACATAAATCTACCACCACTGATTTGAATTACCTCCCCGGTGATCCAAGACGAATCCTGAGAAGCCAAAAATAACGCCAAACTAGCAATATCACATGGTTGACCCAGCCTTTTTAAAGGTGTTTGACCAATGATTTCAGCTTCCCGTTTGACTAAGCCTGCTTCAATATACAAATCAGTTTCGACTGCACCAGGGGCAATAGCATTGACGCGGATCCCTTTTTCACCTAGCTCTGCTGCATAACATTTAGTTAAGGTATTAAGAGCGGCTTTGGTTGCACAGTAAATGCTGCCTCCTGCACCACCTTTGGCAGCGATTGAACTAATATTAATAATGACACTACCCGATGCCATGATGGCAGATATTTTTTGAGTTAAAAATATTGGACCAAACACGTTCAATTCAAACTGCTTTTTGGTGTCATCGAAGGTAATATCTTGCAAGCGTTCAAGTGTCGCCCATCCTGCGTTGTTAACTAAAATATCAACGCCACCGAATGCCTCACATGCCCGTTTAACCAAAAGATCAATCCCACTTAGCTGGCTAACATCTGCCTGAACGGCTACTGCCAATCCACCTTGTTCTATAATCTCAGCAACAACAGCATCGGCTTTTTCTTGGCTATTCAGATAATTAACGACAACCTTTGCACCTTGTGAGGCAAACTCGCGTGCAATAGCGGCACCAATTCCTCTGGAGCCACCCGTTACAATAGCCACCTTATTATGTAGTTTCATAGATAACCTTACTTTACTTCCATATTAGGTGAGCGATACACAATTTTGTCGTTTAATTCAATACCAATTCCAGGTACTTCTGTTACTTCAAAAAAACCATTAACCGGTTGTGGATCTTGAATACATAATTCTCTGTTCCAATCTTTAATTGCATAGGTGTGATGCTCATGGATTAGGAAGTTAGGTATAGCCGTTTCTAGATGTAAACTAGCGGCTGTGGCAACAGGGCCACCACACACATGGGCTTGAATACGAACATCGTAGACATCTGCATAATCACAGACCTTTTTAGCTTCAGTGAATCCACCACACAATCCAATATCAGGTTGTAATACGTCAAGAGATTGGTCTTCTAAATATGGACGCACTCCCCAACGATTATATAAACGCTCACCACCTGCAATTGGCACATTGACACGTTTAGCAACTTTATCGTGAAGCTTAGAGTTCAGATAATTAACAGGTTCTTCATAAAATAAACAACCGATGTCTTCTGCCATTTCGCCTAACTGAATGGCCGTAGAAACACCCGGTAAACTGTGACATTCAAAAATAATATCTACATCGTCACCCACTGCATCGCGAATAGCTTGAAGCCTAGCTTTAAATAAACGCAGCTCTGGTTGCGTAAATAATTTAGTTCGATCGAAATGACCCACACCATGTTTATCATAAACAATAGGGTCGACTTTTACTGCATCGTAACCCTCTGCTACTGCTTTCTCTGCTGCTTTGCCATAATCAACAGGATCATTGAGCCTGGTGACTTCTTTGTCCCAGTCAAACTGGAGTTGACTCGCGTAGGTTCTAAGTTTCTCGTTGGTTTTACCACCAAGTAATTGATACACAGGCACACCTAGAGCTTTACCGCGAATGTCCCAGAGTGCGGTATCTATGGCGCTCATCGCAGCATATATAATCGGTCCTCCACCTAAGCCCCAAAAGCTTTCGCGCAACATGCGGCTCCACAATGCTTCTGTTTGAAAGGGATTCCAACCAATTAACATGGCTTCGGCAATCTCTTTAATCATATGTGCAGCAGCGCTATGGCCTAAGTCATAAGCCAATCCCGCTTCACCTAGACCTGAAATACCCTCATTGGTATGAATACGTACAAAAACTGGATTCCATCCAGCACGTTTAGGGCACTCAATGTCAAAAATTTCAACACGGTTAATTTTCATGTGTTTTTCCTATTTTTTAATTTATTAGATATCAGTTGAAACCCAAAAGATTAGACTATTCGCAAAATGTGGGGTCAAGCTTGTAAGCTCGTCTAAGCATCGCAGGCCAAGCTTTTTGACCACCTGTTTCGCCGCTATGCACTATTTCTGCCTGCGCATAGATACCATCAACAACAGGTTGTGGAATTTCAATAACTGATTGACTACTTTGCATCAACTGCATTTGAATTTCGCAGGCTCTCTGCAAGTCGTAAAAACGCATAAAAGCATCACCTACAGTTGCACCTAACGTTAACCCTCCATGATTATGCAATAACATATGATTAGTCTGTCCAAGATCAAGCTGTAAACCAACTTTTTCATTCTCATCCACAGCTAACCCTTCGTAGCCGTGATAGCTTAATGACGATAACGAAAACATTGCATATTGACTCCAAGGTTTTAATCCACCTTGTACCGTTGCCACACTAATTGTCTCTTTAGTGTGTAAATGAATGACACAATTTGCATCATGACGCACTTCGTGAATGGCACTATGGATAGTAAAACCAGCAGGATTAATTTCATAAGGAGATCCGTCTAACACATCACCTTGTAAGTCGACTTTGACTAAATTAGAAGCGGTGACCTCCTCAAAAGTTAAGCCAAAAGCATTGACCAAGTAGTGTTCTGTGTCAGGAACTCTTGCCGACAAATGCGTATAGATCAGGTCACCCCAGCCATGTTCTGCCACCAGTCTGTAACATGCAGCCAGATCCACTCGTATTTGCCACTCTTGCTGCGAAACTTTATCTTTCAGACTAAATTTTTCAAGTTGAAACACTTTGTCTCCTATTTATTTGATTACCTAAATTAAAACGCATCGCAGCTAACTACTATTATTTAAATATTACCTTAGCCAGCTGTCACAATTAAAATAAAATATAAGATCTACGGTTATTTCATATGCCTTAAGACTCACTATAAAGCTTAAGTTTCCACCCTAAAACATGACTTTTTAAAATCTATTCAGAGATAACTTACACAAGACAACATATCCCTAACCACAGAGAATATCGGACATCGCATGTCGGATGTCGCATGTCGGAACCTAGTCAACGAGTACCGGACACCAAAACATGATACTTTCTATTGTTTAAATTTTTTTTAAGTTATAAATCAAAAACAATCCATTCAAAATAAGAAAAGACTAAAGTAAACTTGGTTCAGTTTGTAGCCAATTTTCTTTGGCATATTTTGTATTGCCACAGGTAATATGTAAGGTAAATGCATGACGCGACTTATCAGATAAGTTTGGTGCACTAAAATGAGGTAGAAGTCCATTAAACACGACTAGAGTACCTTTTTTAACGACTAAAGGTTTGGCATCATCATCATCGGGCCATGGCATATCATTTAATGTTTTTAACTCTGTACTGTCATCGGTATAACGCAAAAATTGTTCTCTTAGCGGATTATCTTGCGCAACAGATGTCCCGCCGGATTGCACCTGCAAACAACCATTTTGCATCGTGGCATCTTCGACTGCCAACCAAAAAGTCACCACTGAAAGAGGTGTTGAAAAAAAGTAACTCGCATCTTGATGCCAACGAATAACACCACCAATTTTAGGCTGCTTAAAAATATACATAGATTGATGGATTTGTGGCCTTTGCAATCCCAAATCTAAAGCAATATTTTTTATTTTTTCACAATGACTAAATGTTTTAAATTCCGGCACCAGCTGGTGCAAAGCATGACCAATTTTATTAATACTAAGTGACTTATCTTGCTTAAGTTCACCTTTGTCATCAAACGCATCTTCTTCAAAAAAACACCGGACTTTATCGCCTGAAGATAAAAAATAATTATCACGAGTTTTACTATGGTCTTCGGTAGAAAATACTGCTCGAGTAGAGTTGGGATCAAAATCAGCAACGATCTCACTTGCAGAATTTTTCAGCAAATCCATCTGCTCGTCAGAAAAACACTGCTCAAGCACTAAATATCCATTTGTTTGGTAAGATTTTGTTTGTTCTGTTGTAAGCATTTGAGTGTCTCAGACTTCTTATAAGAGGATGTTAATAATACGAGCAAGATGGCTTATATAGCTTCAAATTTCAAGTAACTTTATAGTCAGCTTTTTGTGAAAATTTTACACAACTTCAATTAAAACTAACCAATTAGACACAAACTACTCTATCGAAGGATGAACATTTAAAGTATTGCTGGCGAATCTTTAACAACCCGTTTGCATATCTCACAATAATATTGATTAGATATTGGCTCAAAGGAGTCAATATCTAACTTACAAAAAACTACTGATTAGCTATACGTAAGCATAATGATGTAAACACCGACTTCAGTGCCAAACAAGGCCTGTGGGAATGGTCTTACCCAGAGTAGAGAATTTCACTAAAAGTTTGTGCTTTTAACTAGAACTTTGCAGATTATTTGTTGCTTAGCTTTTAAAAAACTAATAATAACCATATTTATCAGTTAGTTAAATATATGGCATATGTTCTGCTTAAAGCACTAACAAAATCAGCTCATCTAATTCATCACGTACTAAGGGTAACTATGACACTTTCTAAATTAACCACAGCGGCACTAATCACCGTATTAACCCTAAGCACATCAGGCTGTATCATTCATGTTGGCGGTCAAGATAATCATGACAACAACAAGAATGACTTCAGTAGCGTATTTGGTGGTGTCGATGTTTCAGAAAACAAACAAGTCGGTGATCTTTCTTCAGTCAACGGTAATATCACTATCCAAGATAATGTAAACGCTAGTGATGTAAACGCTATAAATGGCAATATCGAAATAGGCAATAATGTTAAAGTACACGAATTATCAACCGTCAATGGAGACATCCAAACACAAACCTATTTGTCAGTAAAACGTGACATTAGCACGGTCAATGGCAACATTACTCTTGGTACTAACTCGATGGTTGGTAAAGATATTACAACGGTTAATGGAGACATTTCATTAACTCAAACCTTTGTAAGTGATGACATCAAAACCAAAAATGGCAATATCACCCTTGTCGAAGGTTCAGTTGTTGAGGGAGATATAGAGTTTGAATCTAAGTATGATGGTGGTTGGTGGAGTGACACATCACTTGAACATAGCCCACCAGTCTTAACCATTGACGGAACATCAGATGTAAAAGGGAAAATAATTTTACGACAAATCGTTGTTTTAAACATCGAAAACCCATCATTATTGGCAAAAGTTGAGCATAGTTATCGTAATCAAGAATAATGAAGCATCACCATAAAATATCTTGATTATTTACAACATGGGTTGTCCTTAAAGTCTCACTCAAGAAAACGATTTTACCGCTTATCAGGTAATCTTTGGGCAATCAGCACTTTATTAGCATATTACTAGCACATGACTAAAATTTTTCTATACTTCACGTACTTTAATCCTCAGTTAGTTTCTTTCCATGAGACGGATAATATGAAAACTCTTCACAATTTAATGCAACTAAGCAGCATATTTCTGTTGTTTGGTTGTGCAACACCCAATCCCATTTTCCCAGAAAATATGACATCCATCGATAAAGCAGCCATATATGTAAAAGCAGCTGCTCCCTTATTTGAAGGCATGGGGCAGCATCAACATATCATCACAACAAGTGTTCCGGCTGCTCAACTTTATTTTGATCAAGGTTTGGTGCTAGCTTTCGGTTTTAATCATGCAGAAGCGATACGTTCCTTCAAAGCAGCGCAACGACTTGACCCTGAATGTGCAATGTGTTTTTGGGGAGAGGCTTTAGCCACTGGTCCTAATATTAATGTCACCAGCAAAGGTAAAGCGGTGATGTCCAGCGGTGAACGAAAGTCAGCCTACACAGCTTTACTTCAAGCCCTAGTCTTAGGGTCTAATGCTTCTATAGCTGAACAAGATTATATCAATGCGTTAGCCACTCGTTATGATGGCAACCCTGGATCTGACAGAACTTTACTTGATATTGCTTATGCAAATGCGATGCGGGAGCTAACCAAAAAATATCCGGCTGACAACGATGCGGCAGCATTATTTGCTGAAGCCTTAATGAATACAATGCCTTGGGATTATTGGGTAGACGCAGAACATCCAAAACCTGCTACCCAAGAGGTGATTGATACCCTAGAAAACATTATGGCTCGACAACCTAAACATCCATTAGCTTTGCATCTCTATATTCATGCAGTCGAGGCATCAACTAACCCTGGTCGCGCAGAAGTTGCTGCTGATACTTTAGCCAATTTAGTGCCCGCATCAGGGCATTTGGTGCATATGCCCGCGCATATATATTGGCGTGTTGGCCGTTATAATGATGCAGTTCAAGCTAATATTCAAGCAGCCTCAGTTGACGAAGAGTATATCGCTCAGTGTAACGCGCAAGGCTTTTACCCTGCACTATATTACCCCCACAACATCCATTTCTTATGGGCCGCATCAAGTATGATGGGAAACAGTAAGCTTGCGATTGAGTCGGCTCGCAAAGTAGCTCTGAATGTTAGGCTAGAAATGATCGAACAATTTCCCACTGTCGAATTTTTCAAAACAATTCCGATCTTAGCCTTAACCCAATTTGGCCATTGGGATGAAATATTGGCAGAGCCGATGCCACCGGCAAAATACCAATACTCAAATGCTATCCAACACTATGCTCGTGGTATTGCGCTATTGCGTAGAAATGATGTGAAAGCCGCACACGCCGAACTTAACGCACTACAACCTTTAATGGATACAGATATAATTCACACATTAGACGGCTCGGACTATCCAGCAAGTGTGCTGTTATCAATAGCTGAGCATTTACTTAAAGGAGAAATAGCTCTATCCGAAGGAAAAAGTGCAGAAGCCATTAGTCATTTTACCCTAGCAGTGACTGAACAGGACACGCTGCCTTACACAGAGCCACCATTTTGGTATTACCCAACGCGTCAGTCTTTGGGACAAGCACTTATCCAAGCTAAAAAATTTGCTGCTGCAGAGCAGGTTTACCGCAAAGATCTTCAAGCCTATCCAAAAAATGGATGGTCGATGTTCGGTTTAGTCCAAAGTTTACAAGCACAAAACAAACAACAAGAGGCTGATAAAGTGCAAGAAATGTTTAACATAGTTTGGAATATGGCAGATATTAAACTTGAAGCATCACGCTTGTAGTAAAACCAAATTTACGGTAAAAAAGTTAAACGGCAACATCAGAAACGGGAATAATATTCAGCCAGTTTTAATCAAGAGCAGCGAGAACTATAAAGAGTTTATCAACTAACAATTTAAGATTATGTTGTAATCCATACGCTTTTTTAGTGCCTTTTTTGTGCCTTTTTTGCAAATTTCCCACATCTATTCGTGCATTTATAATTAGCCTCTTCTACCAATTAGCTTGATCTATGTGTTCTATGATTTACATACTTTTAAGTAACATTATAGAAAAAGTTAAACATAGAAAGTAATTCGCTATATTCGCACTAGCTCGTAACATCTTAATATACCTAATGTTTTTTAAACCAGAATACATGCTAGCTAGAATTATCTATGCTAAATTATTTATTAATTCTAATTATTTTGGTTAATCTTAATGACATCCGGCACTCATCAATATCAGCAAGACTCTCGTAATAATAATATTTTAATCAATATCAATGGGGATCTATTTCCTCGAAGTGAGGCCAAAATATCGGTGTTTGATAGTGGATTTATATTGGGTGACGGCGTGTGGGAAGGTATTCGCTTACATAATGGTCGTCTTGCTTTTATCAAGCAGCATATGCGTAGACTTTATGATGGGGCTAAAGCGTTAGATATGGACATTGGGCTATCAGCGGATCAATTAGTTGAGCGGATTAAAAATACCTGTGATGCTAACCATATGTCTGATGGAGTGCACATTCGGTTAATGGTTACCAGAGGTATCAAAAGCACACCTTACCAAGATCCTAGAGTGACCACGTCTGCTGCTACGATTGTGATTATCGCGGAACATAAATCAGCCACTGAGCAGTTAGATAATCAAGGGGTGTCACTTTTTACCAGCCACGTTAGGAGAGGTTACCCAGATGTACAAGATCCAAAGCTTAACACCCACTCAAAATTAAACTGTATTTTGGCCTGTATTCAAGCGACCAAAGCCCATGCAGACGAAGCATTGATGCTTGACCCTCATGGTTTTGTGGCAACCTGTAATTCGACTCACTTTTTTATCGCAAGAGATGATGAAGTATGGACCTCTTCTGGAGATTTTTGTTTAGACGGGATCACTAGGCGAAATGTCATTGACCTGTGCAAAAATAACGATATTAAAGTATTTGAACGCAACTTCACCCTTGCTGATGTGTATGCAGCAGATGAAGCTTTTATTACTGGTACTTTTGCTGGGTTATCTGCTGTTGCTCAGGTCGATGGGCGTACCATAGGCTCGGGAGAAAAACCTGTATTAGCGCGACTTCAGCAACTGTATATTCAATTAGTCGAGACTGAAACCCAAGGAAGTGTGTCATGACCCGTAGAATTGCTATGTGGTCTGGTCCACGCAATATTTCTACTGCAATGATGCGTAGTTGGGAAAATCGTAGTGATACTGAGGTAGTTGATGAACCATTCTATGCATTTTATTTAGATCAAACCCGCAGCCCTCATCCATGTTTTGAAGACGTATTACAAAGCCAAAGTAACAACTATGAACACGTGGTCAACGAACTAACTAAAGATGCATGCAACAGCAGGCTGCAATATCAAAAGCATATGACACACCACATGATAGCAGGGATTGATTTATCTTGGACCAGAGAACTACAACATTGTTTTTTGATCCGCGATCCGGCTCAAGTTGTCAATTCGTATACCAACAGTCGGGGAGTGTGTTCAGCTGAAGATATAGGGATTCAAAGGCAGTTCGAGTTGTATCAAGATATCACTCAGATATCAGGGCAAGACATCCCTATTATCGATTCTAATGATGTACTAAAGGCACCTGAAAAAATGTTAAAATTGTTATGTGAAAAATTAGACATTGCATTCACAACAGCGATGTTGAAATGGCCAAAAGGCAGTCGAATAAGCGATGGTGTTTGGGCTAAACATTGGTATGAAAATGTCGATAACTCTGTCGGCTTTGCACCTTATTCACCTAAAAATCTGCGACTGAACGATGAACAACTATCAGTCGTGCATCACGTTCAGCCTTTTTATGATCAGCTCTATAAAAAAAGAATTGGCGCTTAACAAAACTCATCTAGAAAAATGAACAAGTCTGTTATTGAGTATTCACTCAGTTAAGAGCGTTTAGTCAAACTTCACTATTTTTACGTGCTGACCGAAATTACCCGTATTAATCACGTTTTTTATTAGCCTGTCTTACTCTGTGTTTTTTAACAGAGCGGCGCATTCTGCTTATTTTAACGTGATCTAATTTACCAGGAGCAATTTTGATAAGAGTTTCTGTTTCTTCAGGCAGTTGTACACTTTTTCTTAATGTATTTAAATCGGGTAGGCCCAACTCAACCCAACCACCTTGAGGTAAACGTTTTTGCAACTCTAAAGTGCCATAACGTACCCTCATTAAACGGCTCACTTGTAAACCTTGTGATTCCCATAAACGCCTTACTTCACGGTTTCTGCCTTCAGACAGGCTCACATTATACCAAGTATTTTGACTTTCTTCGTCACCGGGCTTTTTAACAATATGTGTAAATTTAGCTTCACCGTCCTCTAATTTTACACCATCAGTTAAACGCTTAAGCATTATATTTTCAACTTCACCAAATACTCGTACCGAATACTCGCGTTCTACTTCGTGTTTAGGATGCATTAAGCGATTCGCCAATTCGCCATCATTGGTAAATAATAGCAAACCGCTGGTATTAATATCTAAACGGCCCACTGCAATCCAGCGGCCATTTTTGATACTTGGCAAACGGTCAAACACTGTTGCTCGGCCCTCAGGATCTTTTCGACTACAAAGCTCACCCTCAGGTTTGTTGTACATCAACACTCGACAAACAGGGGCGTCATTAGACGTGCTAAGAGCATTGCCATCCACTCGGATCTTATCTGCAGACTCGACCCTATCACCTAACGTTGCTAATTTACCATTAACTGAAATACGTCCCGCTTCTATCCACTTTTCCATTTCACGACGCGAACCTACTCCAGCGTTGGCCAGTACTTTTTGTAATTTGTCACTCATTAATGTAATTGCTCTGTTTCATCTGCATTGCTAGGTTCAATATTAGCCCTGTCTGCAGATTGTTGTGGGGGATTATCATCAGTGGGCCTATTGCTGGCCCCACTCGATAGAATATTAAGTTGATTGTCTGTTTCTTTGGATACCAAAAAGTCACCATTACTGGGTAAATCACTCAAACTTTTTAAAGAAAAATAATCTAGGAATGTTTTTGTGGTGGCATACAAGGAGGGTCTTCCAGCCACTTCTTTGTGCCCTATGATCTTTATCCAACCTCTTTCGCGCAAGGTTTTCATAATCTGACTACTAACAGACACACCTCGCACATCTTCAATTTCACCACGCGTAATGGGTTGCCTGTAGGCAATCAAAGAAAGCGTTTCAAGCATTGCTCGAGAATATCGGGGTGCTTGTTCTTGCCAAAGTTTACTGAGCCAGATGCTCAAGCTGTCCATAGATTGAAAGCGGAAACCCGAAGCCACTTCAACCAGTTGAATACCTCTGGTTTGGTAATCCAGTTTTAGCTCTGCCAAAGTATCTTTGAGCATGGTTTTACTAACGGCCAATCCGTCTAGTACAGTTAACTGCATCTGATCTTGACTAAGGTGTTGCTCAG
>OOGO01000103.1_pt1 | contig 14309 bp, 11 predicted proteins | sample 1670401 | NCBI WGS metagenome assembly OOGO01 (sample SAMEA98149168, study PRJEB22522) | marine metagenome | biome: marine biome; feature: marine water body; material: sea ice | place: Arctic Ocean | collected 16-Sep-2015 | depth 0.9 m | reverse complement strand
GAAGAGCTCGAAAGTCCTTTTCTCGCACAGAAGACTCGGTGCGGCCCTGTGCGACTTTCTCCATAGAGTATTGAGCCAGCGCCATTGCGTTGTCGGCCGTTGCGTTCATTTGTAGGTAGGTCTCGTGATCGCGCTCGAGGCTCCGCTCGTATGCCGCCGCTACGTTCTGTCCCCGTACTACCTGCTTCTGCTGATGATGATATCGGCGCCTTGCTACCGGTGTTTGCATTGGCGCTGGTGAGAGCTCATCTTCTTCTTCCATGCTTGCAGCCTCGCGACGTTCTCGCTGCTCCTTTTGAAGCTTCACGTTCTCAGTATGCTTCTTTTGGGACTGTTGCGCTCTTTCCTTTTTGGCTTTGGCCACTTCTATCATTTTATCCCGGCGGGTCTGTGCACCTACTCGGTCTTTCTCTTTCTGTTCGTCGTTTCGGGCTCGGGGTGCCATGGTTGTGCTGAGGTCGGTGGATTGTTCTCGGATGTTGATGTACTCGTCACGATACGATTTGTGTTGTTGTGTGTTGGAGCACGACTGAAATCCGTTGGGAGTTTGAAAGACTACTCCCCAGCATATCTAGCCTGGATTGCCCCTTGGGCCTTCAGGGGGCAATATTGTGCAATATTGGACATCTAGCTTTTAAGACGTTGTGCGACGTTGTGCGACGTCGCGCAATTCTTTGCTGTTTCGTAAATCGCTGGGGAGTAGGTCGTCCTGCATGTACGAGAGACTACTTCGTGTATGTATACGTCAATTTAGATACGTAGGTAATCGTACATACATACGTACTGCGCTTCTACATACTGTACATACCTTCACTTTATCCATAACGGTCTGTCCTGCGTATCGCTACCACCCCATCTTTATCACTACTTGATGGATTGCCGACGATGCACCGTTTTCACCATGGAGCATTGCATTATTGTATGACGACGACTACGATGTAGTAGTTACCGTAGAGTTGGTTGAAATCCCGAGATCTCTAATCTTGACACAGCACAGGCAAGTCTTAAAATTGATACCAAACGGTGATCAACGAAGAGGCGGAAGGTCTTTATCAGCGAAACAGCAACAGCACACGGACGGCACGGCATTACGGTGGCGCCCGATGACGTTAACAACCCAACGTCCTTTCGGCTTTCAATTCGAAAATTGGAGGATGTTAACCAGTCTTTTCCGAGAGAAACCGACGAAGGATTTTACGAAGCCATGAAAACCGGGTCGAGCGAGGTCGCAGGTGGGTCCATTCCCTTCCCCTGTGACTATGCAGCGCGTGCAAGGGCGACAGTAGGCAATCCTGTTGCTGCTGTTCTTGAATACAAGACAATGATTGGCAACGTTCTCAAGGAGCTGTTTGGAGCAGAGCCAAATCACTATGGGCACCGCAAAACGACGAATCGCACCTCGTACTACGGCGACAGGATCAAGGGATTATTTGGTGACGTGCTGGCTTTCTATGGAATGACCGAGGCTCAGGCTCGTGGGTCGTTACACTATCACTGTCTGGTGTGGGGCAGTATTTCTCCGAAACTGTTACAGGGTGGGGCACACATTGAGGAAGTGTGTAATGAAATCGGGTTATCTCTGGACAATATGTATTCCGCGGAGCTGCCACGAGAAGCTCACGTGTACAATTCGATTACCACCTGCATGCGGCGGAACCAGCTCTTCAGGAAAGACGTCAAGAGGCACTACGGGATCTTGGAAGTTCCGCCGTCCTTGGTCGAAGACAGTGAAGGCTACCATCACCACGTCTGCGCGAATTGTCTCTGCACAAACATGCATACACATTCATTCACGTGCCACAAGCCACCGACAGGGCATGACGGCTGTCGAATGAACTATCCGTGCGAACATTGTGAGAAAACGTGTCCGGTTCAGCTGAGTAAGGATGCAGAGGACGAAAATGGCGTTCCGGTTGTACTGGACAAAATCGAAGATCCACCTCTTCGAATTGACCTGTCTGATACTGGCAATCCTTTGCAACCAAAAGACCGAAGACTGATCGCGTGGGAACTGAAAAGGACCAAGATAGAGAAGCTTGAATCGATCGAGGCCGATCCCAGTGGCAAAGAGTTCTACTACGCAGTACTGAAAGACGCGCTTGGTACATACCCTGGCAACGGTGCTGTCTTGCGCTTCCTCCAACAGTTGAATAGCGATGAAATAAAGTCCGTTTATGAATACGTCAATGAGAATCTGGAAGGCGCCAATAAGAATGTGGTTGCGTACAATCCTGCGCTTACGGCCTGCCTTGGGTGCAACACTGCCGCCTACTTCCTCGGCAATACGACTCAGAGCAACAGCTCGATATATTACATCTGTCCCTACATAGCCAAAGACAAGGCCTCCGCTGACACGGTAATCACTACATTCGAAAAGGCAGTGAACGATGTTGTTCGCCATCCCAGCACAGCCGAGGATACCGGTACCCCGCTTCGGACAGTAACCCATCTGCTTCAGCGTGTCACAAACTCGCTCTCCCGCAAAGTGGAGATTACGGACACTCAGGCAGTTGCCTGTCTGCTGGGGATGGGGCCGGAGCTTACATCGGAGAAATTTGTTTACTTCGGTCCCAACCAGGCTGCGAACTACGCAATTGCTGGGCAGATTGAGAGGCGACAGCGGGATCCTAACTCTACTGGTACCAGTAGCGACTCCTACGATGACGACTCCGACGATGACGACTCCGACTACTCATGCCCGGTAACTGAAGACGATAGGGAAGAAGATTGGGACGACACAGATTTGGAAGGTTACGCAGAAGCAGGTGCAGCACCTCCGTACGGGACTGAGAACGACAACGAGCCAGAGGACCATGACACGGAGTCTGAAGACCACAACAGGGAGCAAGTCAATCCCAGCATGCTTTCTCGAGACTACAAGAAATGGAACTTGGGGGCTACAGGCACGTACAAGATTGACAATGGAGAGACCAATACTAGCGAACCAGTCCGATACAATGACCATTTTGGCTTCCGAGGTGAAGGTCTGCGCCATTTGACACGGCTCGAGTATAATGCTGTTGTCGGGATCCGGAAGAATGGGAAACAGGTCCCTTCGGCTGTTTTGGGTGAGGAGAAGCGCAAACAGCCTGGCCATGTCGCCAATGGTAGATTCCCATTTGACAAAGGCCATAAGTTGTACACATCACATGAGCAGCAGCTTCTTTCAAAGCAATGCGTGGTTATCTTCACGGGGCGGGAACCCAAACTGCCTTCCGCTGCACACAAAAATAGTAGACAGGAGCGAATCGCGTTTGCTCGCTACTACCTGGCTACGTTTCGCAGCCTCGAGAAGCTTCTGGAACTGTGCTTGATCATTCCTGTCAGGTGTCAGGTTGACTCCAAGAGTGCGGCGGGTATCGGAGACCGATAATCGTTCCAGAGCAGCTACACTGCCATCACAATCGCGAACACTGAGTTGTGCCGGAGCTTCAGTCTCCGTGACGTATCTCCAATTTCTCGATGCGCCGCATCGAGAGCATCGGCTTCAACCACAGCATCTGCAGCAGCTTGTGCAGCGTAGGCGATCCCATCGTCGTCCACTGCAAGATGAGTACCGTTGCCATGGCTGTTGCCATTGCCATTGCCACTACCACCATTGCCGTTGCCATTACTCAAGTTATTATGGGATGGATCGTCCATATTGCCAGTAGCAGACCTCACGTTGTTCACTGTAGAGGTAGAAGTAGATACTGATGCAGATGCAGACACACTGGAACGAACTTGCAACGAAGGAGCAAAGAAGCTGCTCATCTCATGGCTGTATGTGGCTAGTCCAGTATCCATATTTCGGGATTGTCATACCGTACGCAGCTAGTTGGTCTGCAGTACCGGCGGCAGAGAGCGAGCGATCAATCGATACGCTTCGATTCCAGAAATTTACCAAAGCTGCTTGGTCCAAGGACAGCGACAAGGCGACAAGGCGACGGACCGAGGACCGATGATCAGACAAAGGAACATTGGTAGAGGGTCGAGGCCTAGATTGTGTGGTTGGAATTGATTGGTTGACTTATTTTCAGTACTTACAGTGTGTAGATGGTTCTGGTAGATCCGGCAAAGAGATTCTATAGATTAATGGGTTTGGGTAGGTACGTGCTACCCCAGCGCCCTTGGGCAAGGCTAAAGAGAGGCGGTCAGTGAGTATCGGTCCGGGGGCCTCAGCCGTAGTCCCGGTCCGAGCACTGGTGGCAAGCGTCCCCATCTGAAGATGATAGGGAGCCGCGCCGATGGCAATTGCCGCGATCTGGAGTCGATCGGGAGCCGTGCCGTCTCCAAAGCTTAGATAAATACCCCCTCTCGAAGGTTCCTGTGTAACATGGCACCTTGCTGACGTATTAGAAGTCATGTATCGAAATATTTGGTGTCTTAATTATAATTTTACGGTATTAGATTTAAATAATCAGCTAATTAAGGACGTGATGCCTTGTTTGATTCTTCTCTCTACTATCGTAGTAGACGTTCTAACTTCAGGTTAAATTAAAGAGTGAGCACATCGCGTGCTCTATCGGCTATTGGCGATTACATCGCGTACTCCATCGGCGAGCGCTTATAAGCGAGTACATCGCTATTACGACCATGACCGTTGGGCCTAATGCCCGTTGGTCGAGTTGGTCGAGATATCTGTGACATCAGATCGAAGTCGTAACGTCACTACGTCACTATCTAAATACTCCTCACAAGTAGTTCGTGTCATCCTGGGCATGGACAACTTGTTCATCTCGCATGGACGTTTCGTCTCGTCTATCAGGAAGGTTCACTCATCGCAGTTACCTCCTCCCTTGTTCGACTCGACTTTCAGGAAGGTTCACTCATCGTAGTTGCCTCCTCACATCAGTGGTTGATATCGTACCCACCCACTGCTCACAAAAAATAAAAACAAAAACCATCAAAAAAAGAAAACCTTGCGGTTCGGCTATGGACAACTTCCATGCCTAATCCGCACACACACACATACTGCAGTAGACCTTCCGAACACTCAGGTTCGGTAGATATGGTGCAGTAGCCGTCTGACAAAACCCTTTCGCTTCTCACCGGCGGGAAGCACTTTAGTCAGCAGATCACTTTCGTTTTGGTGAGTGTTGACATACGATGTCCGCCACTCATCCCTGGCAGCACCTTCACGCACAAAGTGGTAGGCGATGCTTTGACTCTTCTTCTTTAAGACAGAGTCGGGAATACCACAGCTCGCCAAGACGGACTGATTATCCCCATGGATGTACGCGGGACCCTCGCACGGGATACCCATCATGCGTAGCTTGTATCGAAGGCCTCGCAGGTATTCGCAACACTGCTTCATAGCACAGAATTCTGATCCAAAGGAACTGGACTCACAACTGGTTTGCTTCTTCGATAGCCAATAGACGGGAGCACAGTTCAAATACACAATGAAACCTGTTCTCGATCGTCTCGTCACAGTGTCAGATGCGTGGTCCGCGTCGACCTTCGCATTGATCACGAACCCTTGTCCTCGGGGCTCAGGCATATTCGTGGGAAGCTCTTCCTTCCCTTGTAGATGTCCGAACTCACTCGATGTCCAGTCTTTGAACTCAAATTCGGACTCGTCGATAACAGGGTCACTTGGGTCATACACCATCTCAGTGTTATGGTACTTCTTCAAGTACGCAAAGCATTGAAACAACTGATACAGGTGTCCCTCCCTAGGCAACGCCAAGTGGGAGGATAGCATTGAACATTCCAGGCAAATGTCCACTCGTCCAAGTTCGACGATCCATCGTAGAACGCCGATCAGGGACATGTAGTATGCAGCGTCAATCGGCTGCAACTCCGGAGATACGTCAAGTTCCGGGCGGTACGATGTCTGGATCGGTGTCTCTGCCCTCGTTGGCAGTTTCCAGTTTATATCGTCACGCTTGGATAGGTACTCTTCCACATTCTTGACGGCTGCTTGAACGTACTGAGAGGAACTGAAAGCCCAGCATTCGACTCCGTTGTCGAGCTTTATTTTCCGCACATGTCCTCCGAGATAAACCTTGGGCGGTCCAATTGACTCCTCCTTCAAGGTGAAGTATCGGCCAAGTTCGTTCCGCAGTATTTGCTCCGCATTCTCACTGACAACGAGCGCGTCGTCAGTATACAACAGAATGTACTCGTAGTAGTCTGAACCATCGCTTCGCTTAGCGGGTCTCATCCAAACATCAGGGTCAGCAAGGCACGAAGTAAAATCGAGATGGCGCATACACGAGCGTAGGTGATTCCGGAAATCCTTTCCAGCAGACTTGCCTCCATAGAGTGCTCGGCGTATCAGAGCAACCTTCCCGACGTTTTCGATTCCGAATTCAGATCCGCAAAAGATGTAGTCCTTCTGGGAGCTCGGCGCTTGTAGATATGCATTTCGAATGTCGGCAGCGAAGACGTCAACGCCATTCAATGCGGCGTACGTGAACGCGATTCGAATACTGTCTCTGGATACGACTCCAGCATAAGTCGATCCAATCGGATTGGGAGTCCGGTGTCCGTCAAGGACCCATCTTGCTTTGCGTGTGAAATCCATTTTCACATCCCAAACAAGGTGGCCAGTTACTTTGCTCCATCCAGTAGGAGCCTTGATGCCCTCCTCGAGCACCTCGAAAGCTACTCCAACCTCGGTCATTTCCTTGGCAAGAGCGTCTTTCCAGAGCGTGTTGTTGTTGCTTCGGTCGATCACCATAGCATTTTCAACACTAGTCGGTATCTCTATACCGTACTTGTGGGTGGTCTTTCTGATTCGTGCATTCATCTTGGAGAGGATTATGTCACGCTTGCGTAGCGTGTACGGTACCCACCACGCAAAGGCCGGCTCATCTGCTATGCTTCGTGCTTTAGCGAACTCGGCCGTTCCGACTCCTTCATGTCCTTTAGCGGAATCCACGACTCTGAGTCATCGGCCCACTTCACTAGTAGCTTCCACCCAACAGTAGTTTTCCTCATCCTCTGCTGCCCAGAGGTTGTTGTAAGGTACTTGTCGGTCATTGGAACAGCTGATGCTTCATCCTTCCGGTAGTCGACAATGGCTTCCATCAGCGTGCGTGAAAATCCATCAGAGTCAACTTGGGTAAGCATGTTCTCGGCAATAACATTTGCTGCGTACGCTTTCGATTGCCCGTCGGGGAACTCGACCTCGTAGATCATCGTATTGAGGCACGGATTTTCATCATAGGTACCTGCAACAGTTCCGTCGGGTCCGATAGCACGCTTCGTTACTTTTCCGACAGTCATATTCTCTCCCAGTTGGAGAGATACTTCGGAATTTAGGATCCTATCGTATGCCGGCATCTGGTTTAAGAGTTTGCCATTGGCATCGACTGAATCCTCGATGTCAGGGACAATCCTTCTCGGTTCGTCCTCATCCTCATACTCTTCGAACTCTTTGTCGTCGAGACTTTCAGCGTCTTCAGCGTCTTTTTGAGTCGGCGGGTTTATAGACGTGCCCCATCTCCTCTCAATCAAACCGTCGAATATCGCTCTCTTTTTAATTTCCGTGACGGAGTGGATCTCATCCACTTTGAGTGGTCGCGATGAGCGGCGTGGTATCACTTTACCATTAGCCTTCAGTATCCACTGAGCCATTTCGTTCCCTTCTCCTTTCGCAGGACCGAGGACTCGTCCAAGTACCTCGCGGTTAAAGGGGAGTTTCTGCTTTTGATCTCGAAAATAACACCAATCATACCATTTGTACTGGCACAAGTTGGATATATCACCTTCCTCTCCAGTTAGAGCTGTGTGGGCATTCGTCCCATGCAGTTTGAAGATGTCTTTAGCGGTCAAGTTGTTGATACGAGCTCTCCGTTCAACACAGTAGTCCCAAAAGACAAGGGGGCAGTCGGATTCCTTCATGTCTTTCCGTACAGCTTCCTTGATCAATCCAATATAGAGTTCGGCTTTGTTTGCCCACGGGGTTCCTTCCTCAAGAATTCTCAACGCGGTACCGATCTCCTGGCAAAACCTTTTTAGAGCATGTGACGTCTGCTCGCCAGCCATATCACATATGATTGCGTCGGGAACTCCAATCTCCTTCGCAAATTGCTTCACTGCTTGAAGTACCTCGGCTTTAGACTTCATCGGGACAACGTATATGAAACCCTTGTCTGTGACGAATAGTTGGCAACAGGTATGTCCTCGTGACGATTTGCCAGCCTTCTTGGTGGCAAAGAATGTATCCATGAAGAAATACTCATTGATGCGCTTGTATCGAAGCATTCTATCATTCGTACCGTAGTTTCTGGATAGCTTGGGGTCATGGGTGCGCTTGCTGCTCTGGGAGACCACCTCGAGTGTACGCTCCGCTGTCCTCAAATCGATCTTCCAGATCTTAGACAAGTGAGACGGATCCACTCCTTTTGGCTTCCCAGCATGCGCAGCACTGACCATGATCTCGTCAAGGTCAATCTTGCCTTGAGTAGCTCTCTCATAGAGCTCTTCGAGATCCTCCTCTTCATCTGATTCCGATGCACTCATGTCATCGTCAGTAGAGGATTCATCATCAACTGTTTCAACCAAATACTCGCTTCTTGAAGCATTGGTGGAGCCAATTGACGCTTTGAATCGTCCGAGATCGGCTTGTTCAATAAGACGCCCGTATAGGATTTGATCGTCAAGGGTAGGTGACACGCCAGCCAATACACTTGAGATCTCGTCTGCCGCTCGCGGGATCGGTTCCCAGCATGGATGCGCCTCCTCGTCGTAGGCGGCGCCGCTCGTTTCAAGGCATGTATCGATTGCCTTGGCCTCAGCGCTCGAGACTTGTACAGACGCTGCCATTGCAACATCTTCTTGGATGTCGGACAAGAGAATTCGCACTCTGTCCTTCCTTTGTATCATATTGCCTTCACAGTCAAGCATGTTCTCCTCGTTTGTGGCGTACGAGTCACAATAGGGATTCATTCTGCTTGGGGTAAGGAGGTATACATCCTCCGATTCCATCATCTGTAGAGCTGTTGGCTTGGACGTAACGAAATACGAGAACATGCCCCACAGTGATAGTGGAATCCGGAAGTCGGTCTCGGGAAAATATATCGAATGATCTTCCTCGGTTGGTTCGATTGTCTGAATCTTTGGCGTGTCTTTGACCCTGATTCCGGCCTCCCTCAGCACAAAGGGCGGCAACAGATTGTTCTGCATCGACGGAACATGTAGGGCGTTTCGTATCACCAGGATATAGAGCTGTCCATCGTATGGGCATTCATATAGAACAGCTGCGTCAACAATCGGTACCATCATGGAATCGTAGTCGGGCGTGAACGGGTTCACGTCAGCAACTCTACCCGTCTCAGAGATTATGTAGGCGTTCCTGCCCACCACCGGCATGTTTGCATGAGAATCGAGCTCAGTTCTCGATGACTCCTCCATGTCGTTCTCCTCGGAAACATCTAACGCAGATACCACAGCAGTACGTAGTAAAGAGTAGGTCGAATCCGGTACAATTATTTTAAAGAGTTTGTTCTCTTGGTCTTCCTGGACTCTACCAGGATCCCAAAATCGATTGTCCGGCTGCATTGCATTATGGTATCCCCTCCTCGTTGAGGTTACTGAGGAGACATGCGACGCCGGATCATTTCAGCTCTTGCTGTTTCGAGCTCGTTGGACAATACCTTTGAGACTCGGCGCGGATACGGTTGCGGAAGCTTGGACATCGGAGATCTTAGCCTTTCCACCTGTACCAGTCTTGAACTTTTCGAAGATCGACATGATATAGGCTTCGGTTGCTCCTTCGTTTGTCTTATCTTGCTCCATAGCCTTCATCTTTTCCGCGACTTTCTTCTCAACAGCCGAGGCAATCGTTGCCTTCGTCTTGTTGTTGTACTTCTTCTTTGGGTAAGACTTACTTTTTCCCGACTTTCCTTTGGAGTCGGCAGCATCTTTCGTACGTTTCCTCCATGCACGGAGTTCATCAGCTTGGTCCTTTGGCAGGTTGTTGTACTCTTCATTCGTATGATAGCGAAGTGAAACTCCGGTAGTACCGGTGCCTTTCTTTGTTCCAAAAGACGAAACGTTGACCTCCTCGCCGGTTGTATCCGAGATGTCAGCAGCGGCACGCTTGCCTCCTGCATGATCAGTTCTCTTCTTCTGGACCGGGTCGTAGGGTAGTAGATGTGTAGCAAACATCTAGATCCAATCCTATGCCTTGGACCCAGATGGAATATGACGGTAAACGATAACAAGGACGTACATAATGGTATTTCCAATGGAACAACTGCCGAGTTTGTAAAAGCTTATCTCAAACCGGGTGCAAAGCTTCAGCCCATTCAAATGTTTGGCTACTGGGTAAATTCTATCACGGTTGACGAAGTGGACCAACTAGAGCTTGAGTGGCAAGATTATGATCGATTCAAGGGCAGGTTCCGTGTTTCCGCTACCCAAGGTGTCTACACAGTGAAGTATCCAGTGACGGAGCGTGGCAGAGAAACCCGTGTGACAACTACAATGGATCTTATTCAATTTCCAGTTATTGGAAACTTTGCCACCACAGGGCACAAACTGCAAGGAAAGTCCGTCAATCAATTGGTGATTGCGGAATGGTCCAACCTCAAGAATTGGGCATACGTTGTTCTCTCCAGAGTCCGCACTTTGGCAGGTCTTTTCCTAGAAAAACCCATTCCAGACAATATTGATTTCGCTCCGAATCCAGACTACCTGGACATGATGGAAAGGCTTCGAGCAACAATTCTGGTTAATCCAATTGACACGGAATCATGGAATTAAGATAATTATAAACATTGCCCTTTTCAATAAGGTTATTGCACTGGCATAGATACTACTTTTGTGTTAATAATCCTTTAATTCTTGAAATCGGTACTTTTATTGAAACAATGGTTGGTTTTGTTATCTTCCTTCACGTAGAAGTGCTGTAGAACATGTACCTACGTTGAGCTGGTACAGAGTATACAGAGACTGCTCGGACCGGGACCCGTGATTCTGAGTCGTGTCTGTAGCGCGCCAAGAGTTTAGCGAACCGGCTTAAATTTTCCATAAGTAAATATTGCAAAATATTGGTCAGTGATGAGTTAATGAATACCCATTGCCTTCTAGCTACTCATGCAGTGTGATATTCGAATGATGACCAGGCATTTGGATGCATTTTTAATTAACAGATTTGACAGAGGAATTATGACCAAGAATGATGACCAGGCATTTCGTGTTATGTAACTATGCCGAAAATCGGATAGAGTCCGAATAGATGCCCATAAGGCAATATTAGAATAATTTCACAACTGTGGCTGGTATGTCAACTTTGTCCATTCTAGGCGATACAGCTGATTTTTGGGAGGATAAAAATAAGGAACTTTTCCCACTATTGTCTCTGCTAGAGCCCGCAAGAATTTGAACCCGGAAAGTGCGACCGAAAAGCTCCGAATCACAATCCGTGAGCGAGGCCTAGACCTCGGATTAGAACTAAGTATAAAATGTCTTCGGTACTCCAACGTCGATAAAGTACTACAACTTTTTTAAATATATTCTGTCGCAAAAATATATCGTTGGACAACGAGTCCCGAACAATACAAGACCGACCTGAGAGGCAACAGCGTCACTTTGCCGGTACCCACTGTACGTCTTACCGGTCCATTTAACGGTCGGTCGGTTGGTCGGTCCGTCCGCGAGGAGGCTCCAAAATTGCCTCCATGCACACACTGGACGCCTCCTGACCTCCAATATCTTCGAACGGGATCACTTCCGGCGTACGCATCAAAGGGAAAAGTGGTTCCGGTACCCTGCACGTTCCATTCCTGCATCCAGCCACAAGCGCATCTGGCCATGTCATCAGGTGTACGTGGGACCAAAAGTGATTCGCAGCGTGCAACATGAAAATGGAACAAGCTTGTGTTCTTGCGCAATCCAAATCCTGCCAAGAGTTTAAGGCATGGCCGAGGCAAGACCTGGGCACCATCTCAAGCCAGCTCGTTAAGTCGCACCGCTTTGATCTCTGGTAGACTCTCCTCCAAGGCCCAAAGGCCCTCTCACTGACAAGACCACCATTGTCAACATCGTCACAAGCGATGTTTCGTGTTATAATTATTATCCCGAATCCTATCGGTCGGAGAGTTGTTCGTTACGAGACCCCTTAGGCCGCCTTCCTATCTAACTAAAGATACGCAACCTAGTTTCGCATGCGCTCCGAACCTTCATGAACTGCTCTCAGAGTCATCACTTAGCCGGCCTTTGCAGCCGCTTCGAAATCGGCCTTCGAACGCACCACGGCCACCGAAGGGTTTTTGAGATTCTTCAAGCGATTCGCAAAAGCACGGAAAAGCGCTTGCCTTGATCTTCATGATTTCGTCGCGGAAGTGTCGGCGGTACTTGGGGGTTTCGTTGATGAGCCAACGCTGCAAAGCAGCCGATCCTTTCTGGTTCGGGCTCAAGGCGCCATCCTGGTCGCCGATGGTTCCGATAATCGCAGTCGCAAGAGCTTCAGGGTCATTCTCTAACACGGCTGCCGCAGCAAGCAATGCGTCCGCGGCTCCATCGTTAATGTCAATGGTCTTGGCAAGGTTGGGATCGCGGTAATTCAAGAAAGCAAGAAAGCCAGAGAAAGGCGAGAAGCTGCAGAAACCTCCGTACACTCCACCCATCACTCGAATGTAGTCCCAAAGGTAACCAGTCCCCAAGAATTTTGCAACAACAGTAGCAGAACCAGGTATCCTCTCGCCTTCATCGTACAGCAATCCAGCCTTGCCACCATACCGGTACCAAGGATGGATTTCTTTGTAAAATTTAGGCAACGATTCACCACAACATGTCCATCAAAGTACTTACTGTATCGGGGAATAATTTGATCGATAGGGAGTCTGCTGTAATGTTTGGGAACATTATTCGTCACAACAAGACCATGACCGCCCTTGACTTATCTAGGAATAAATTTGGGCGCAGGACCGGCGCCGGTCAGTGCATTGCAGATGGCCTGGGAAACAACTCAACGCTACTGAAGATCGATCTTTCAACCTGTGCCTTGTCAGATGACGATCTTTCCAGCTCTCGGAACACGACGCTACAGAAGATGAATCTCGAGCGCTCTTGATGGACCGCCGAGGGCGCTACAAACGCATCGGCCTGCTGAAACGCCGAGTCAAGCGAGTGCTTTAAAAAAACGAAGATGGGAGTCGAGCGTGTTTCTGCTAATAATTCTAATAGATTATACAAACTTTTTTAAGTCGGTCTCGCACTCCGACTCTCCCCTCAGTTTGTGTTTCGATGTTGTCTCGCGAAGATCCCAGAGCGCTTGATCAATTGCAACGCGATCGCTTTGAACGGTACGCTGGTTCTTTATCGGTTTCCTCGTCAGATGGACGCCGCTTGCGTCTGGCGGAGGCGAAAGGATCGGAGTCCGAGGCCGTCGTCCCCTCGACAGAGTTGGCAAAAGGGGCACCAGACCCGCCATTAGCAACACGCATGCATGCACCAAAGGTAACCGTGCCTTTAGGCAAAGTAAAGACAGCAGTACCGATAGGAGCTGCAGTGCTGCTTGCTCCAATGTTAGCAATCCCGGCCGATGCTACAGGCGCAGCGCTGCTGGCGTTCACAGGTGGACAAGCAGTCGCAAACATGCCCGGTGCTCCAGTGGCAGTTCCGGAAGCGGAAGCCGCGGCCGTCGTCCCGTTATTGGCCCAACCGGAGACACCACCTTTGTAGTCTGGATGGAACATGTTCGACGCTGTTATAGCCCCGCCGGGAGCAGTAGCACTGGACGAGAAAGCAGCAACAACAGCAGGAATCGGAGCCGCTATCGCGTTGGTGGCAGCGAAAGAGAAAGCTGCAGCAGTCGTCGTGTTGCTGATGACGGTAGGAGTCTCGGACGCAGCAGCAGCAGCAACGGGTGTGTAAGAGAAAGGAAGCGAAGCCGACGTCGCGTTGTTCCCGAAAGAGAAAGCTGGAGCAGCAGGAAGCGAAGCCACGTTGTTGGCGGCGAATGCTGGAGCGGAATCCGTCTTTGTAGTGCTGTTGTTGTTGGGGGTGGTCCCGGCGAACATAACCTTGTTGTTTGAAAATTCAGGCGATTCAGGCGAGCTGCCCTCAGCTTGATCATATTCTTCGAAGATAACGTTGCTGTCGTTCAGGAACCTGTAGAAGGAAACAAAGAAGAGATGGCGTTGGTTGGTCAGTAGTGAACATACAGAAGAAAGACAAGAGACGATGCAAGGCAAGACTTACTGGTGGTTGCCAAAGGCTGGCGGGTGGTCCGTGCCGCTGCTGAGAAGAGCTCGAAAGTCCTTTTCTCGCACAGAAGACTCGGTGCGGCCCTGTGCGACTTTCTCCATAGAGTATTGAGCCAGCGCCATTGCGTTGTCGGCCGTTGCGTTCATTTGTAGGTAGGTCTCGTG
>OOGO01000101.1_pt1 | contig 14722 bp, 7 predicted proteins | sample 1670401 | NCBI WGS metagenome assembly OOGO01 (sample SAMEA98149168, study PRJEB22522) | marine metagenome | biome: marine biome; feature: marine water body; material: sea ice | place: Arctic Ocean | collected 16-Sep-2015 | depth 0.9 m | reverse complement strand
AAGCGCGAGCTGATATATTCGACTACATTGAGCGGTTCCATAATCCCAGGATGCGACGTAGAGTTGCCGCTCAGGATCAGAAGCTGTCAGCCGTTTTAAAACCGTCCGTGGAAACGGGGTAGAACCCGTAGTAGATTCCAGTCTTCTCGGTATATTCGAACCTCTGGGTCGATGTGAGTAGTGCGCTGCCGTTCAGGTAAAAAAGATAGCGGTCCCAGGTGATCAATTGGAACCTGATCCGTCTCATAGACCTCGGCGGGTGACTGTTGCTCAATCCGGAGCCAAGCATGTGTTCCCGACACGCAAAGATCGGCTTTGGCGATCCAATACGATTTCGGCGAAAAGGTATACCGAACGCTCTGGCAATACTCAGAGCTATTCAGGGGGATTGCTGAGAAGGCCAGTTGCAGCTCACCAACTAATCGATTGGCGTTCGCAAGATGGCGAAGGAGTTCCTCGGAAATGCGTACCACCACGAAATCGTTCTCGGATCGGTAACTGTATTTTTCAGATTTAGGGAAGACCAAAACATTCTTGGCGACCAGTGGCAAAAGGGCATCCATTAGACCGGCAGCAACTTGTCGTGCAGATACAAATGGTGTTTTGGGGAGGAACTCTTCAAAGTGTTTGACCGCGCTGGTTAACACTGATGAGGCCAGCGAGGGCTCAATTTGTGTAAGCATTGACCCTTTGAACTCGAATCGCCCCAACTGGGGATTCTGGTTCAGGATGGTCTCAGCAGCCCTTTCGAACAGTTCCTTTTTCCGCTCTGATAAATGAAGTCCAGGGTGGATAGTTTTTTGCTTTAGTTGAGCCCTCACCACGTCTATATACGCAGTCATCGGTGGAATAGGGTGATCTGGATTACCCTTGAATCTCGCCGAGTACCCACGAGGTGGTTTGGGAATGCCAAGCTTGGTGCATCGTTTCGTGAGTGCAGGACCTGAAATCCCAAGCTTTGCAGCGACTTGCTCACTGGGCATGGACCAAACAAGGTGGAACAGCCCCTCTCGGTCTCTCTCGAGCCTGCTATCGTCCGATTCTGACTGCATTTCTCCGACCCCTATGTCATCTGTAGGGATTTTAGGTGATTCTCTGCTGTATAGATTGCGATCAGTTCGTCGGAGTCGGAATTAGCCCAGGATCTTGGTTTCAGTTGGTTAATCATTCAGTATTCATCACACATAATTTTCTGGATTTGGCAGTAAACTCAGGAAGGGCAGGATGCGTTTAACGAAGATCAAAGACATTAAGGGATTCCGAATTTTCAAAGACTTCGAGTGGCCGGAGAACCTTGATGACTTTGCGCGCTTTAATCTGATTTACGGCTTGAATGGAAGCGGAAAAACGACTTTGACGAGTATTTTTTCGGATCTTGAGCATCGGCGTGGGGCCAGTGCATTGTCATTGAACTTCGAGTTCGGGGGTGAAACGGTAAACGGAAAATTGCCTCAAATAAGCTCCATTCCGCCGGTCCGGGTATTCAATCGCAGCTACATCGAACACGCCATCTTTGAAGATCCGGCGCAGCAGGAGCTGGCTCCTGTTTTCTATCTCGGTGAAGACTCTATTGAAAAGAAGAAAAGAATCTCGGAGTTGAGGTCCGAGGTGGAAGAAATCGTTGCAGAGCTAAATACTCTCAGTTCCCAGAAAACCAGTAACGAGAGGGCGTTTGAAAAATTCTGCCGAGAGAGAGCCTCCGCCATCAAAGATGCTTTTACCAGGCCCGGAGGCCGATTCAACAATTACAATCGTCCAGCGTTCGAAAGTCGGGCACAGGAGCTGTTGATCGATAGTCCTGCCCGCTTGGACGAAGCAGAAAAGGAAAGACTGTTGGGGGTTACACGTTCTCAACCAATGAGCCCTGTTCCTAACGTTACGCTGCCTTCGATTAAGTTCATGGAACTGACCCAAAGAGTCGAGCTGTTACTGGGGAAGTCAATAACGGCATCGGTTATCGAGGAGCTGCGCGACAACCCCAAGCTTGGACAGTGGGTTCAATCTGGCCTGACTCTCCATAAACATCATTCCGAAACAGACCGTTGCCTGTTTTGTAAACAGAGTCTCCCTGAAAGGCGTCTGGAAGATCTGGAAGCCCATTTCAATGATGAGCTAAATCGGTTTCAAACGGTACTGGACGGTCAAATCCAGAATATCGAGTCTTCGATCAAAGCAGTCAATGGCTTTGAGCTTCCTGCCACAGCATTGCTTTATCAACACCTCCAGGCTGACTTCGAAAAATATTCTGGACAGTGGAGATCAAATAAAAAAAGCGTTGTTACTTTCCTTGAATCCTTGGCATCAGCGCTCAAGAAAAAGCGTGAAAATCCCTTTGAGCGAATGGAGCTTCGAGATTTTCTATTCGCATTCTCGACTGCAGCAAAAGACTCTAACTGGTTACTCAAAACCCTCAGCATAGCGCTGGATGCCTCGCAGAATATCGCAGCACAACTTGGGCTTGAGGTCATCGACCGGATCAATAGGTTGATCGACCAGCACAATCGCCACAGCTCATCATTTGAGCAACAAGTCCAAGACGCGATGAACCGTGTGGCAGATGACATGGTTCTCGAGTCACTCGATGAGTATCAACAATACAAGACTGATTTGAGCCACCTGGGTTCCAACATTGTTGAGAAAGGAAGGGAACGAGATAAGAAGAGAGGCAAGATCACCAAACTCGAAGAAGATATGCGTCATCACCTAAAAGCTGCCGAGGAATTAAACGAAGAGGTGGCGGCATACCTTGGGCGGCGAGAACTGACATTCGAGACGTCTGACTCTGGGTATCGTTTATTTCGCCATGGAGAACCGGCTTATCATCTGAGCGAGGGCGAGAGAACTGCTATAGCTTTCATGTATTTTCTGAAAACGCTCGAGGATGAGAGCTTGGATCTTACAGAAGCGATAATCGTGATAGATGATCCAATATCGAGTTTGGATGCAAACTCACTGTATAGCGCTTTCAGTTTCATGAAAACGAAAACAGCAGAAGCCGCGCAACTGTTCATTCTCACGCATAATTTTCAGCTCTTCCGGTTAGTTCGAAATTGGTTCGACCATATGAACCGCGGAAGGAAGAAAAATGCGCTGAACGCTCACATGTACCTTCTCGAACCAAAATGGGCCGAAGGAAACCGGTCCTCGTCGCTGGTTCCACTTGACCCTTTACTCGCTAATTACGAATCCGAGTACCATTATCTCTTTAAGCAGATCTGGTCCGTCGCTCAAAGTACAGAGGCTGCGCCTCTCGACCAGTATTACGTGCTTCCGAACGTGGGCCGGCGGCTATTGGAAACTTTCTTGAGCTTCAAATTTCCAGGTGGAAAGCCCGCTCTTGGTTTGTTGATGTCTAAGGTTGAGTTTGATCCGGCAAAGAAAACCCGCCTATTGCGTTTTTTACATGTTCATTCTCATCACGATCGTGTTGCTGATCCGGAGCACGACCTCTCAACGCTCAGCGAAGCTCCCCAGGTGTTCTCTGACCTATTGGAGCTTATGCACGCTCTGGATGAAGGACACTACAAAGGTTTGGTAGCGAGCATGCAGCAACAGTGATTCTGGGTAAGCGACCGCTACTGTTGATTCTTGCCGTTAGCAGGCTACAGTTTGGGTATTCTCGTCGTAAATAAGGAAGTAACCAATGCCCATAACGGACTACCACGCCAAGTATTTTGCCTACGAACTCACCAGGCAACGCCGTGGTGGTGACGTTGGTCGTCTGACCCAGTCGCTGTTCGATGCCTCAGTAGACCTGAACCCCCACCAGATCGATGCCGCGCTCTTCGCTTTGCAGAATCCCTTGGTAAAAGGTGTGATCCTGGCGGACGAGGTTGGACTGGGTAAGACCATTGAGGCTGCCCTGGTGCTGGCACAGTACTGGGCAGAACGCAGACGAAGACTGATCGTCGTCTGTCCTGCGGCTTTGCGTAAGCAGTGGGCAAACGAGCTGGCAGAGAAATTTCATCTGCCCTCGCAGGTTCTGGATGCCCGAACCTATAAGGAGTTGCGTAAGCAGGGGGTGGCAGACCCGTTCGACCAGCCCGGCGTTAACGTCATTTCTTACAATTTTGCCGCGAGAATGTCGGAGAAGCTGCGGCTTACGCCGTGGGATCTGGTGGTATTCGACGAAGCCCACAAACTCCGTAACGCTCACCGGGAAAGTCACCGTACTGGCCAGGCTATCAAAGAAGCCTTCGGCGCATGCAACAAGCTGCTGCTAACGGCAACACCACTACAGAATTCCTTGATGGAGCTGTACGGCCTGTCGACGGTCATTGACAGCCAACTGTTTGGCGATGCGCTCAGCTTCCGTCGTCAGTATCTGCGCGGTGGAGAAGACCTGGAAGGTCTGAAGGAACGGCTTCAGGAGTTCACCAAACGGACCTTGCGTAAACAGGTTCTGGAGTACATCCGCTACACACAACGACGCGCCATCACGATTCCCTTCGCCCCATCGGAAGACGAGCTGCGGCTCTACCACCTTGTCTCTGCTTACCTGCAGCGTGAGAACACTTACGGCGTACCCCAGCAACAGCGCCACCTGGTCACTCTGGTGGTCAGGAAACTGCTGGCGTCATCAACGAGTGCCATTATCAATACGCTTGAGACAATGATCGAACGGCTGAAAAGGCTGGAGCAAACTCAGGAGGATGAGGACAATTGGCTGGAGAAGCTGATCGGTAGTGAGGATGTAGAAGACGACCTCCTCGATGAAGCTGCTGACGGGGAGGGCGATTACCAGGTTGAACAACCGGGTGAGCCCATACAACTGGACCGCCTCCGTGGTGAGATTGCTGAACTGGAACAATATCTGGACCTGGCGCATAGGATCACCGAAGACGCTAAATCCGGGGCTCTGCTGAATGCGCTGGAACAGGGCTTCAGCCACATGACGGAAATGGGGGCGGAGCGTAAGGCCGTTATCTTCACAGAAAGCCGGCGAACCCAGGATTATCTGCTCAAGTACCTGGAGCGCCATGGCTACCTCGGTAAGGTCGCCACATTCAGTGGTACCAATAATTCCAGCACTACGCAGGCGATTTACAAGCGCTGGCTCACGCGTAACGAAGGTTCTGATCAGGTTACCGGTAGCCCTGCAGTTGACCGGCGCACAGCGATTATCGATCACTTCAGGGACGATGCAGAAATACTCATTGCCACCGAAGCCGCAGCAGAGGGCGTGAACCTTCAGTTCTGCAGCCTTGTCGTCAATTATGATCTGCCCTGGAACCCTCAGCGAGTAGAGCAGCGCATCGGGCGCTGCCATCGCTACGGGCAGAAATTTGATGTCGTCGTCATCAACTTCCTCAACCAAAAGAATGGGGCAGATCGGCGGGTTCTTGAACTGCTCAGTGAGAAGTTTCACTTGTTTGATGGCCTGTTTGGTGCGTCAGACGAAGTGCTGGGCCGAATCGAGTCCGGCGTCGACTTCGAGAAGCGCATAGCGGCCATTTACGACACCTGCCGGTCTCAGGCCCAAATCGAGCAGGCCTTCAATGATCTCCAAAAGGAACTGGAAGAAAGCATCAACCGGCGAATGCAAGAGACTCAGGAAAAGCTTCTGGAGCATTTCGATGCCCAAATCCATGACTTGCTGAAGATCCAGCGCGAGAGAGCAGAGCAGCAGCTCGACCGGGTAAGTCGCCTCTTCTGGCAGCTCACCAGGCATCAACTTTCCCCCTTCGCAACCTTTGATGAGAGCCGCCTGGCATTTGAGTTGAACGAAAGTCCGTTAACCAAGGTGCCCACCGGATCTTACGAGCTGATCCGAAAGGGCGAGAAACCGTCAGACCACGCCCACCTCTATCGGTTAAGTCATCCCCTCGGTGAGTACGTTTTGGACACAGGTCGCAGGCTGGAAACGCCGGTAACGGAAATGGTGTTCAAGCTGTCTGATCACGAGGCGAAACTTTCCGCACTCCAGAATCTGCCGGAAAAATCCGGATGGCTTGAACTGAATTTGCTTGAGCTGCAAAGCTTTCAGCGTGAAGAACACCTGGTTTTTACCGCTGTCACGGATGACGGACAGCTTCTGGATGAAGAGCAGTGCGAACTCATTTTCCGGCTGCAGGGTGAGGTGCTGAGCAACGACCTTGGCGGCCCTGGTCAGCAAGCTGGACGCCAGCTAAGTGAAACCGTCACCCGGCAACTGGATGCCCGGCTCAGCCGATTGCTTGACGAGAACAACGAATACTTCCAGCGGGAGCGGACCAAGCTCGAAGCCTGGGCGGACGACCAGTTGTTGAGTGCCGAGCAAAAACTCGAGGACGCCAAAACCCAGATCAAAGAGGCAAAGCGCCAGTCCCGCCTCGCAGAGAGTGTTGAAGATCAGAAGCATGCTCAAGAAGAGATTAAGCGTCTTAGCAAGTTGCAGCGCCGGCAGCGACAGGAAATATTCGATGTGGAAGACGAGATAGAAGCCCGCAGGGATGCCTTAATTGATGCGCTGGAGCGCCAGATGCATCAGAGCAGTAGCACCCATCACCTGTTTCGAATTCGATGGCGCCTAGCCTGATCTTTAGCTGTCAGTTCGATTAACAATCTCCCTGCTATTTGTGGGAGAATCCTCAGCATTTCTGACCTGCCAAGTTCGATTTTTAAACAGGGAATACCATGAGTCACGCGACACAGCAGTTAAAAGCCCAGCAACGTCGACAGAAATTCGCCGACCTTTTGCGCGAAATGTTCCAGCTCAATCAGCCGGAACTAGATTTTGGGCTCTATCGCATCATGCATGCCCGCAAGGACGATGTTAACCGTTTTATTGAGAAGGACCTGCCCAGCATTACCCAAAAGGCGTTCCAGGACTTTGCCAGCCAAGATAAAACTGCAATTGAGAAGGAGCTTCAAGAGACGGTTGAAGGGTTAGAAAAAGCCAAGGTGAATCCGGAAACGAACGAGTATGTACAGGAACTGAAAGCTAAGTTGAGAGACGACTTTGACTTGGCACGCGAAGAGGGCGAAGTCTACGACGCGTTGCTCACCTTTTTCAGCCGTTACTACAACGAGGGCGACTTCCTGTCACGCCGGGTATACAAAGACGGCACCTACGCTATTCCCTACCAGGGGGAAGAGGTAGTGCTGCACTGGGCCAACAAAGATCAGTATTACATCAAAAGCAGCGAAACCTTGCGGGATTACAGCTTTCGCCTGAACCCGGATGCCGGCCCCGGCGAAGATCCCATGCGGGTTCATTTCAAGCTGGTGGATGGTGAAGCCGGTGCCAAAGACAACAACAAGGAATCTGCTGATAGTCGCCGGGTCTTCGTGCTGGATGTGGAGGACCCGTTTGAGCTGATAGAAGGCGAAGCAACCGAACACGGTGAGCAGTACACTGACCTGCAATGTCGGTTCATGTTCCGGCCGGCAACGGAAAGTGACTGGACGGAAGCCGAGAAAAAGAAGGCGACGGCTGCAGCCCAGAAGAAGCCACCGACACAAGATGCGCTCAGAGCAGTTGCTGAAGAAAGGCTTCTTGGGGCAGCCTCTGATTTGTCTGAGCCTTGGAAAAGTGCGCTGGCAAAATCTTACCGTAAGGCTGATGGCAGCCGGGCTGATTATTCAATGTTGGCTGGACAACTGAACAACTACACCAAGAAGAATACTTTTGATTATTTCATCCACAAGGATCTCGGTGGGTTCCTAACTCGTGAGCTCGATTTCTACATCAAAAATGAGTTGTTGGACTGGAGTGATATTGCTTCGTTGAAAAACGATACGGCAAGGCTCGCGCCGTTGCTTAGCAAGATCGATGTGATTCGTTCCCTGGGAGAGAAGATAATTGCGTTTCTTTCTCAGCTTGAGAATTTTCAGAAGAAGCTGTGGTTAAAAAAGAAGTTTGTAACCGAAGCTAACTACTGCATTACGCTGGACCGGCTCGAGGATCAGCCGGAGTTGCTGGCTGAAGCTTTTAACAATGAGCATCTACTTAAAGATTGGGAGCGGCTTTATAAAATCGATCTTGGGCAACTGAAGGAAGATCGAGCGTCTTTGGGCTGGGGAGAGCTTCTGGCAAAGCCTGAGTATAGATATATGATGGTGGATACAGTGCATTTCGGTGCCGGGTTAAAAGAGGCTTTGTTAGCAGGAATTGATGATCTAGACGAGCAGTGTAATGGGCTGCTGGTCAATTCAGACAATTTTCAAGCACTGAATATGCTCAAAATACGTTACAGCGATAGTGTCAAGTGCGCTTACATTGATCCCCCGTATAACACCGGTGGTGATGGGTTTCTTTATAAGGATGGGTATCAGCATTCAAGCTGGCAAACACTCATAGCTCAGTCGAATTCGCAAGCCAAATCAATGCTCAAGGACACTGGAACCATCTCGGTCTCAGTGGGAATTGAGGAGCATCCAGGACTTTCGTCTTCGCTCTCTAATACGTTTGGGGAGAAAAATCGTATTGCGGAGCTTGTATGGGAGAAGGGACGAAAAAATGATAGCCGTAGATTTTCAATTGGGCATGATTACATTCTGGTTTGGGCTAGGAACAAAAATTCGGTAGAGGATAAATGTGTTCCTTGGCGGGAACCTAAACCCGGCATTCGTCCCATCATCAATAAATACATGGAAATAAAGAAGAAGCATGGGACTGACTATAAATCAGCTTCAGCTGATTTAAAGAATTTTTATGCGGGTCTTCCCAAAGATTCTCCTGCCAAGAAGTATGCTCGTTCGTGGCACGTCGATGCGAGGGGGATATGGAGGGATAATAATATTACTTGGCCTGGAGGAGGAGGTCCTCGTTACGATCTCATTCATCCAATAACTGGCCAACCCTGCAAAGTTCCTGATGCTGGCTGGCGTTTTATTGAAGAAACGATGAAGGAGAAGGTAAGAGAAGGCTTTGTTGAATTCCGCGAAGACCATACTCAACCCCCTATTTATAAGTCTTATCTTTATATCGATGGTGGAGACGAAGCTGATAATGAAGGTGTTCTTCAAGTCATGGGGAGCGTCTTTTACCGACATTCGCAGCCTTCTAACGATGTACAAAAAGGAATGTTTGGTAGTCGCGCTTTTGAAAACCCCAAAGATCACCAAGTCTTAGGACGATTGATTAATTATTTGTCCTCGCCAGGAGATGTGGTTTTAGACTACTTCGCGGGCAGTGGGAGCACTGCTCATGCCATCATCACAGAGCTAAATCTTACGAGAAAATACCTGTTAGTGGAGATGGGCGAGCACTTCCGTTCGTTAGTCGTCCCTAGAGTCAAGAAAGCCTCATATTCAAGCGAATGGGAGAGCGAAATTCCAAAGGATCCTCGTGGAATCTCGCATTTTTTTAAGTATATGTCCCTTGAAAGTTACGAAGATGCCCTTGGAAATTTGACGCTTAATCGTGCATCGGGGCAACAACAGCTGCTGAACGAGCCTGACGGGTCCGATCAATCCGACGCCCGGCAAGCATATGTGATGAATTATCTACTGGAAGTCGAAACTCGCGATTCCAAGTCGTTATTAAATACTCGTCAGTTTCTAGACCCGAACCAGTACGAACTTAATGTCCGTTCCGCCAGTGGTGATGAAACCCAGCCAGTCAATGTGGACTTGCTCGAAACCTTCAACTATCTGCTGGGCTTGAAGGTAGAGCATATCGCTGCACCAATTCACTTCGAGGCTGAGCTGAACCAAGGCGAATACGGCCGCTGGCAGGCTAAGGTTAAGCGCAGTGAAACCGGTAAGTGGTGGTTCCGAACCGTCTACGGCACGAACCGAACAGGTCAGCAGGTGTTGGTGGTATGGAGAAACCTACCGTCGGTCATTGATGGTCAGGGTGATGGCATCCAGAAGGACAATGCCGTACTGGATGCGGTACTGATCGAGAAGCTCTCTATCCGCCTGACCGAGAGCCAGGACGACGAAATCGATGTTCTTTATGTGAACGGTGACCACAACATCAGTATTCCCCGGTCCCGCAAAGGTGAACCCATGGAGCAGGCGCGTATCCAGCTGATTGAGGAAGCTTTTCATCGGCTGATGTTCGCTGACACCGAAGCGGTTCACTAAGGGGAATATTATGGCAGCACGGAAATCCGCCAAGGGCAGTAAACAGGCGTTGCAATTTTGCCATCACCTGGTGCTGAACCAGTGGTTGTTCTCTCTGTTCGGCTTCGACTCTCTCAGTGGCCAGTTTGATTTGGGAAATCGGGAAGCGCCGACGCTCGAGGCGTTTCGCGACCGTTTCCAGCTGATCGGCGAGACCAGCGGCCGCAATGCCGAAGGCGAGCATCTGATCATCCAGAGAATGCGGGAAAACCTTAACGAAGATGCAAAGCTGAGCGATGAGCAACTGCTGGAGTACGACCGCCGGATTAAGCAGCTAACGGATACCATCAATAACGCGCGCTTGGCCTCCGGTGAGGAGCCGATTGAATGGAAGTACTTCCAGTACTTGATGCTGCTGTTCACCGAGATTTACCTGGACTATCTGTTCACCAAACCGGATGAGTTGCTGGACGCGCTCAACCAACAGATTGAGCGTTGGAATGACCACTGGGTTGTAGAGCAAGGTTTTAATCACAAACCGTTGGATTTGCTGAACCCCGAAGATGATCTGTGGTCGCAGCTCAACATGGTGGCCTATTGGAGCGCGACGGGTTCCGGTAAAACCCTAGTCATGCACGCCAACATCCTTCAATATCGCTTCTATTTGCAGCGGTATGGCAGAGCCGGGGATATCAACAAGATTATTCTGCTTACCCCCAACGAGGGGCTTACCCAGCAACACTTGCGTGACTTGGAGAAATCCGGAATCAGGGCCAGTGAGTTCTCTGCCCGTGGTGGTGATCTGTTCGCTCAGGACGTGATCGTTATCGACATCAACAAGCTTCGCGATAGTGAGAAGAAGAAAACGGTTGCGGTCGACTCCTTCGGCTCTCGCAACCTCCTGTTGGTGGACGAGGGCCATCGGGGGACGGCCAGTGGTGGCGGCAGCTGGTACGAATACCGGCAAAAATTGTGTTCGTCGGGTTTCTCCTTCGAGTACTCCGCTACGTTCGCCCAATCAGGCTCCAAACACGAAAACCTGCGCCAGACCTATACTAAGGCCATTCTGTTCGATTACTCCTACCGGCATTTCTACGGGGATGGCTATGGTAAGCAGTCCCAGATTCTGAACCTGCAAGCGAATCCCAATGCCCAGGATGAATTCCGATATCTGGTTGCCTCGTTGCTAAGCTACTACCAGCAACTACGGTTGTTTGAAGAGCAAAAGGCCAGCTTCAAGCCCTTCAACCTGGAGAAGCCGCTGTGGGTGTTTGTAAGCTCCAAGGTAACGGCAACGCTGTCCAGCGGTGAAGCTTCAGACACGGTTCAGGTGCTGGCATTTATCGACCAGGTATTGCACAAGCAGGAAGAAACGGTTGCCGCGATTGATTACCTGCTGAAACGCGGCATGGTTGCCAAGGGCGGTACCGATCTGCTCCATGGTCGGTTCAATTACCTGAAAGAGCTGGGTGAAGGCGGGGATGCGCTGTACCACGATCTGCTGGACAGGGTATTCAATAGTAGTGGCGGTCGACTCCACATCGAAAATATTACCGGCATTCCTGGTGAGATCGCGCTTCGAGCTGGCACGTCAGACACCCCATTCGGTGTCATCAACGTGGGGGATGATGCAAAGCTGGTCAAACTCTGCGAGAAGCACGACCTGTTCACTCAGGATTCTCGCTTTAGCGAAAGCCTGTTCCACGGGATCAACACCGACAGTTCACCGGTCAACCTGCTGTTGGGCTCGAAGAAGTTCACTGAGGGCTGGAGCAGTTGGCGTGTTTCCAACATGACGTTGATGAACGTCGGTAAGAATGAGGGTGCCCAGATCATCCAGCTGTTTGGCCGTGGTGTTCGGCTGAAAGGCTGGAAAACGACACTGAAGCGTTCAGCCGAGCTTGCCACTGGATTGAAAGAGGCTGGCATTGAGCGGCCTGACCACATTGGTGTCATGGAGACCCTTAACATCTTTGGGGTGAAGGCCGATTACATCGCTCAGTTCCGGAAGGAGCTGGAAGACGAAGAGATCCCGGTTAACGAGGGACTTGAAGAATTCGTGTTTCCGCTGAAGCCGATGAAGGATCTGCGCAAGGACCTCCATGTTGTTCGGGTTAAGGAAAGCATTGCCAATAAGGCCATTGGTGGTTCCGGTACAGCATTTCAGGAACTTGCCGAACAGGTGGTACTGAAGGCTCCAGGAGAGTTGCAGCCTACTGAGATCGACTACTTCTGCAATCCGCCGAGGGTCATCCTGGATTTCTATCCCCAGGTTGGACTGTTCGCAACCGACAAGAAGGGCGTTCAGAACACCGGAGCCAAGATTCAGCGTCTAAAGCCGACTCACATTGCACTGCTGGATATGCAGCGCCTTTATTTCGAGCTGCTGGCTTTCAAGCGGGACAAGCGCTGGTCAAACCTGACCATCACGCCGGATGTGGTTGAAAAACTCCTGACTGATAACCGGTACGAATGGTACCGGCTCTATGCCCCGGATGAGGCCATGGAGCTGGGCCGGTTAGAGAAGATGACGCTATGGCATGACATGGCGATATCCCTGCTCAGAAAATACTGCGAGCTGTTCTACGGATTTCGCCGGAAACAGTGGGAAGCGGACAAGCTGGAGTACAGACCGATCACCGAAAATCGGAAGTACCTCCCGGGTGTGAGTGAAGCCACACCAGAAGGCAGCTACATGGTCACCCTTGACCGGGTTCGCCATCAGTCTCTGATCAAACAACTTTCGAACTTGAGGGAGAGTATCGAAAAGGGTGATGTGGATACATGGAATGGCGCGGTTAAAGAAGGACTGGAGTTTATCTGGTGTGAGCGGCACTTCTATCAGCCGCTGCTGGCATCCACCCAGGGGCTGGATTTTCAGGTGACTCCGGTATCCCTCAACAAAGGCGAGGCCGATTTTGTTCGCGACATCCAGGCGGCAACTAAGACTGGGGCTTTTGAAGGCTACGAGGTTTACCTACTGCGCAACCAGACCGGCCAGGGAGCCGTGGGCGTATTCGTTGATGGTGGCTTCTACCCGGACTTCATCCTTTGGTTGGTGAAGGGCCAATCCCAGAAAGTGGTTTTCGTCGACCCGAAAGGCCTGCGCCATCATAAACCGGACGATCCCAAAGTCCGCTTCCATGAGACCATCAAGGACATTGAGGCAGACCTTCGCAAGCAACGTCCGGAGAACGCCGGAATCGAGCTGCATGCGTTCCTTATTTCGGAAACCCACTCATCTCAGCTTGTGAGCCAGTGGAGGGATGTTGCTGGACAAGCTGTAACTCGGGAGCTTATGGAGAGTTGGAATATTCTATTTCGGGATGAAGATGATCGGTATGTCAAGAAGTTGATTGAGCGGGTTTCTGGTTCGTAGGTGAACTCCATAGCTCAGTTGCTAACTGGGGTGTATCCATCCCCTAAAATTAGTGCACGCACTGATATCGGTTAGCTGATTGAACTATCTCAATATTCTCCGCTGGACAGAGTGCGGCATAAACCGTGTGACAAACGTGGCAATGTAAGTCTGCGGCGTAACCAAATATCGAGGCTTGGGACGCACCGCTTCTGCAGCCCTGTATATCTTTTCGGCAACGTCCGACGCACTCGCTGTAAACGGCTTCATTCTGGCGCCTGGCGCGAGCGCTGCTTCCATTGCCTTGTACTTTTCCCGATGTACGGCGTTTGTCTGGCCAAGCAAGGGCTGCAAAGCGGCCAGGGCATGCTCTCTGAACCGGGTCGCCACGGGCCCGGGAAGCACAAGCGAGACACTTTCCAGGCTTTTACTGCCCCGTTCATCAAACCAGAAGCTGTCGTGCGCTGCGTTCATCGCGGCTTTGGCGGCACTGTCTGGCGTCAACTATCTTGTCCGGTTCGCGACAACTATGATGGCCGGTTGGGTGGTCTTACTTTTTACTCTTTCCAGCCTGCTTAAGCTGTTGCTGTCGCCGGTAGCTTTCCCCCTCTAATTCGATAATCGTCGCGTGGTGTATTAGTCGGTCTACGGCGGCTACGGTCATCATGCTGTCCGGGAAGATCTGATCCCACTCGCTAAAGGGCTGGTTGGCGGTGACGATCAAGCTGCCACTCTCATAGCGGTGGGCGATGAACTCGAACAGCACCTGGGTTTCTGCATCCGTCTTTTTTACATAACCTATGTCGTCGATGATGATGACTCGGTATTTATCCAGGCGTGTCATGGCGGTCATCAAGTCGAGATCGCGCTTGGCCTGCTGTAGGTGCTGAACCAGCGCTATCGCAGGGAACAGTTTGCAGCGCACGCCCTGCTCGGTGAGTTGATGGCCCAGGGCATTGGCAATATGGGTTTTGCCGGTGCCGCTGGGACCAATCAACAGCACATTGTCGGCATGGTGTGCCCAGTCACTGTCTTGTTGCAGCTTCGCCAGTGCGGCGTTGCAGGGGCGGCTAAAGCCACTTTGATCCAGCGCCGAGAAGGTTTTGTTGGCCGCAAGCTTTGCCTCCCGTAGCCACTTCTGAGTTCGACGCTGGTAGCGATCTGAGAGTTCGTATTCACACAAGGCTGCCAGGTAATCCGTGTGTGACCAGTTCTTTTCAATGGCCGTTTCCCAGAGCGATTGATAGTGACGGTGGAAGGCCGGCAGACGGAGTTCTTTAAGCAGTAAGGCGACGGAGTCGGTCATATCGACGCCTCTTGGCCGCGGATCGAAGACAGCAAGTCATCATAACTGACCAGGGTGTGTTGATT
>OOGO01000098.1_pt1 | contig 14784 bp, 8 predicted proteins | sample 1670401 | NCBI WGS metagenome assembly OOGO01 (sample SAMEA98149168, study PRJEB22522) | marine metagenome | biome: marine biome; feature: marine water body; material: sea ice | place: Arctic Ocean | collected 16-Sep-2015 | depth 0.9 m | reverse complement strand
ACCTTACAAAACATGTTTGACATACCGTATCGTTGAACCGTCAAATTTGTGCCCTTCTGAGAATTGTCAAAAACGCCAATATTAACTTTAGAAGAGAACAGGGCTTGTTTCGATAGCTGCAGGACAAGGCATGGTTCTTGCAGGTCCTTCGTCTTTTCCATCAGTGTGCGTTGAGTGACAGAATGACCAAAGAATACATAATCGGTTGAACGTGAGGACAAATCATACGACCCATAGCGAATGCAAGCATTGACGACACCCCACCACGCAAACTTCTTGTCACACCTCATATGTGAGCCAACAACATAAATGAATAGAAGACCATGCGGTTGTAGAACGGCAGGAGATGAGACCGCTTCTGTACTTTGGAGTTCTCTTGGAAGTTGAGTAGGGTGGAAATGGCGGTGCACTGGAGAGGAAAGGAAGAATGACATTCTGCAGCGAGATAATTAATTGTAGATTGTAAAAGGATAGGTTCCGTCAAAGTAACGAACTGGCCATAGCATGCAGCAACGGCGGTAGCGATAGCAGTGTCCACCTTAGTGGAGTACGACAGGAAGACGGGACCGCCGAATGATAATGATTCAACCAGCTGGGAACTCCCAACCATAGGAGGAGGCGGTTTCTGCCACGACAGCGATGGAAGGCTGGAGAAGGCATTACAAAGAAGGAGAGTTTGGGACTCGTCGCCATGTAGCTCGGCAAGATAGCGAGTAAAATATGACTCTCGTGAGAGTTCATTCTTTAACTTGGAGAGTTGCTTCCTGAAGGAACGCACCGTTTTGGTGGTGCCCCAGACTTGAATAGTTTCACAAGAAAAGAATACATCAGCCGATTTGAGTTCGAACTCAAACAATTGCGGGCAACCAGGAAATGAGAGACCGCATCTATAAGCGTGATTATGTCATTGTGACATAGCTATGTCATTTATCTGCAAGAATATGTCACTTTATGACACGACTATGTGAGAATCTCACCTTAGCATGTCAGATCTCACATAGCTATGTCAGTTTTGACATAATGACCCACCTTACTATGTGACATTTTTACACGACTAGTTGAAAATTTCACATGCCTATGTCAAGATCAACGTACTCGTTGATTTTGACCTGGCTATGTGAAAAGTTGCCCTCGCTATGGCAGAAACTCAACTTACTATGTGAGATGTCACATGACTATGTCAGTTTTGACATAGCTATGTCAGTTTTGACATAGTCATGTGACATTTCGCAAATGGTTATGTGATTTTTTCACAGCAGCATTGCAAATTTTCACATGACTATGTCAACCTAAATGTACACGCTAACTCAGACTACGACTCTGTGAAAAAATTGACGAATCGGCGAACTAGTTGCCCAGGTTATGGGTCATTTCACATAGCCATGTGAAAATTTGAACTACGTACGTGAAATAAGTAACAAGGTCATGGGTAACTTCACATAGCTATGTGATAAATTGAACTACGTACGTGAAAAAAGTAACTAATTCGTTAAAGACCCCCGAATCCAATGAGAGTATGCTTCCTAGGAACTACCTTGTAGCCACACTTCCCCTTCGTCACATAGCCTTCATTATCCACACTCCTTTCTGATGTCCGCCAAGCGTCCCAATTCTGCCATTGCCCTTGGGAGTAAAAAACCCTGTCTTCAGCATGCCTTCAGATGTCCTACTCCTGATTGTAACAAGAGCTCCAAGTCTCTCATCGGTCTACGCCAACACTTCAGTAAATCGCCCAAATGTGCCAAGTTCCAGACGTCCAAAAACCGCAGAAAGGCAGCACCAGTGGTTCAGCCACCGCTAGTGGCTCTCCCTGAAGCAACTGAGTACCCCTGGGATGATGAGGACTCACTTGACGAGCTGGATGAGACTACTAATGAAAACTTCGAGGCATCCAATAACGAATCTGTGACGCCACCCAACTACCCAGCAGGAATTTATTCGGAATCTACCAACGATTCCGCTTTGAGATTTGGGATCCGATTTACCACCGAACAGTACCACGAAACGAAGTTGTTGAAAATTCTCAGTGACGCCAACGCCTCACATTATCTCTACAAAGACGTAATGGAATGGGGACGCGCAGCGCGACACGACAATTACAACTTTAATCCAACACGCTCCTCGAGGAATGCACAGGTGAAGTATCTCGAGACCTGGTTGCAATGCCAGCATTCACGTCCCCAGCAAATCCCCACTCCGCTTCCCGGCCCCCTCCAACAGGTTGTGCATACAACTACTTTCAATTTTACGACTCAATTGTATTCGTTGGTTTCGGATCAAGCTTTGTTTGGCACACTCGACAACTTGGATGTGAATGTTGACGACCCTTTTGGTAAATATGTTCCACCGAACGGATTACTGTCTACCGTAAATTCAGGTCAGTGGTACAATTCGGCCTACCACCACGAAGTAAAGGATCCTGCAAAAGACTTCATGATGCCCATCATAATCGCCTGTGACGAGACTCACCTGCGAAAAGGTGGAAAGGCAGCTTCCTGGCCTCTTCTGTTCACAACCTCCATCTTGAACCAGAAAATGCGTAACCTTCCTATCGCATGGCGTACACTTGGTTACATAAACGATTTGTCGTTGCTCCAATCATCTGCAGAGGACAAAAATCTCTCGAAGGAATTGAAGGCTGAGCGTCTTCATTCAATTTTTAAAACAATCCTGGCATCGCTAATTGAAGCTCAGCAGGCTGGGGCACTCGATGATATTCCTATAAGTTTTGGTGGTCAATGCAAGAGGGTAAACTTGAAGGTCCCAGTCATATTTATCATTGGGGATATGCAAGGAGGGGACAAGATTTGCTGCACCACCTGCCATTACTCGAACAAATTAAATCGACTATGTCGTAAGTGCAATGTGCGTGGTGATGAGTCTGGCGATCCCTTGGTTCAGTGCAAGAGGATCAGTATGGTGAAAATGATGAAATTGGTGGAGGACGACAGACAAGACATTCTCGACCAGTTCAATCAATACAACGTGCATAACGCATGGTTTGATGTCAGTTATGGTGGTTGTCGATTTGGCATATTTAGCGCCGCGTGTCCTATTGAGCCGTTGCACTCACTTGAAAACGGTATCATTCCTGACTGTTTAACTATCTTGTTCAAGGACGTAATGCGTCCAGCCCACAAAGCAGAATTGGATAGTCTTGTCAGGCGGTTAACGCTACTTCCGCGACAGCGTTTTGCGAGTTCTGGCACCGAACCTGGTATGCCTCGCTTACTCTGGAAGGATGGTGTCACGTCCTTGACAGATCTTGCCGCAAAGTTAAAGGTTGGCATCATGTTCACAATCGTAGTTGTGTCTTTACAGGAAGAGGGCTCCAAGTTTTTCGCCTCGGTGTTTGGGTCTTCCCAACAACTTAATGAAATGCGCCAAGTATTCCAAATGTTGCTCTCTTATTGGGTTTGGTTGAAACGAGATTCCTACTGGAAGCGAGGGGACAAGAACGCTAAAGAAGCTGCACGGAAAGCAATAAGTGTTATGTTGCGTGAGTTGATTCGTCTATGGCCACGTGTTCGTGGCCAGGGCTGGGAAAAGGCAAAAATTCATGAACAGCTACATGTTCCTGATGACATTGAGCGGAATGGGGCACCGCAAGGATCCCATACTGGTCCCACAGAACACAATCACATCAGGCTGGTAAAACGTCCGGCCAAAGGCACCCAACAGCGAGCTGAAGTGCTAGACAGACAACTGGGTCAACGTGTCAGCGATTCGTATATTGTGGACATGGCCTACCAACGCATGACTTCTCAGTACGGTCAGACATCGCAAGAAGCATTGTCATCCTTGGCTCATCAAACAACCGGATTGTCCTCCCAAGGTGCAAAAGGATGGCTTTTTGTAGACACCCACGATGACCAAACCTTGGATAACTCTTCCGCAACCCCTTGTTTCGATCTGAGGTATACACGAAAGGATTTCTTCAGCAACGAGATGGTACAATTTCTGGTTGGACATTATGCAGCCATGCCCGCATCAGAGAATCCGATCGTAGGACCTGGTATGCGCCATTATCACCGACGCTTATTTATTGGCACTGAATACAAACGAGCAGGGGCGATATTCCGTGGTCATGCTAACTATCGACACAATGGACCTTGGTATGATTGGGTAATGCTTAGGTGGGCACGTGAGGATAATCAACGATATGCTGGTGATCCTGATTGTCAGGCGGCGTATGGTGATGATGAAACTATTGCACTCGAACATCTTTATGCCCCAGGCCGAATATTGGGGTTTGTGCATCCCACGCCGGTAGACTGGATTAATGATCAGATAACGCCTTTATCGGGTGAGGTGATGGCGGTTGTGTCCACCTGCGACTTCTCCCATTCCCGTCAGTCAGTGTTCTCGACTAAGTGGCAACAGTCCTATGTTTACCACGCCGGAAATCACAAATCACCCAACATTCAGCTAGTGGATGTGAACGCAATTGTACGTCACTGTCTTATGGTTCCAAACGAGGAAAGTCAGTCAAGTTATCATGAAATATGGAGTCAAGAACTCTGGGGCAACGAGTTCAATGACTGTTCTTGACCCCTAGTATTCCTAGTAGCACTTGGAACCGTTTTTATGCAACTAATATATTATATAGAGACAATTATCGTTATGCATCTTGTTCAATATATATCAAATGAAATATACAGTATCCGTCTTTCCAACATGGACGTATCACTAATACGTAACGCTCTCACCAGTTGGTTGTGTCTTTGTGCTTCAGTTTTTCTTTGGTACCATGGCTGGTGTTGAAGCGCAAAGCAACATTAATCGATTCCATTTGTCCTCCACAGATCCAGTCGAGGCTATCTCTGCACAATCTCATGGCATATGTTTGGGTAGAGTCAAAGATGAGATCGTCCACCACCACAAAGGAATGATTGTTGGATCCGTCCTTTCCATAAGGAATAACGACGGTAGGGTACCTCGTCTTGTTTTCTAATAAGTCATCGATTGTCAGTATCTTTTTCTTTTTGCCGCCGCCTCCGGAGTTCCGCACATTGAAGACCATGCAATCACCAATACAGGGGACCAAATTGCGCATGATGTTCTTCAATTCTTGCAAAGCAAGCGGTTTCGTGAGGCACTCAAACTTGGAGGCCGACCCAGATATTGTATGCGCCTCTGTTTTTAGTCCACAATAGAAGAGACTGGAGGCAACACCCTTGATGAGACAGTGATCCTGACTATTCTGTGGGAAAATAATCTTGATTCTGGGCACCAGTAAGTCTTTCGGTGCCGCGCTGTTTCCCTCACGTGACTTGCCCACCACCACCGGCCACCATCTGCCTGGTTGGAGCATGACCAATTGGACGAAGACCCCTTTAAAGTAGTATTTTACCCAGTCTGGGTTCAACGGTCCTGTTTGCTTAGCGAATTTGGACTTTGGGTCATGCATAAGTCCCAGAAAGTGCGCTGGCACCCTAGGTTTGGGTCGCAAAAGGCGTGGTACTGGTGGTTGATCATCTTGGGCGCTATCTTCATCTGTCTCCTCCTCCGCTGCTGGCTCGTCACCTGGGTACCACTTCGCTGGAACATACGACAAACTTTTGACTTCCTTGACATAGGCACTCTCTTTGATCACCTCTTTCTTCTCCTTGTCCCCTGCAGAATTGAAGAACTCTTCCCACTCTTCCTGTTCCTTCTTAGTCAACTGGTTCGTGCGCTCGAAGTCTTTAACCAAATGTTTCTTTAGGTTGTCTTGCAACTGACGCTCGACTGACCTGCCTTTCTTCTCCATTTGGTCCTTGTAGTGTTTTTTGTATAAACCTAATGCAACCTTCCGATCCTTCTTGTCTTGCCGCCGTATCATATCTTGTTCTAACGCCACCTTCTCTGCTTTCGCTCTGTCTTCTGCATACTCTTTTTGTATTCTGGCTATCTGCTCCTGCTTCAACCGTAACTCTTCGGCAAAGCGCTCCCTCTTCAACTTTTGTTTCGCTAACTTGAGTTGATACGGTGTCTTCCTCAACTTGGAATACCAATCAGAGCCCCTCTCGCGTCGTCTCATGGTGGACTCCTGTAATTTCTTCTTTGCAATTGCCTGTTGCAACAGAAAGAAATCTGTGAGCACCTTTTGAGTCTTCGGTGGCCCTTCCGGAATTACTGTCGTAGTAATAATTCTCTCCATGTCTTCTTGTTCGGGCAAAGGTTCATAGTCGGAATAACCGCTTTGTGAGCGCGCCTCTTTCTTTTAGCTTTCTTCGGTTTGGTTGCGGCTGGATTGTGGTCATCGCCGCTTACATCTGTTTCAGTATCAGATCTGGGGTGATTGTCCGAGTGTTGCTTCTTTTGAGGGGATTCCTTCCTTTTGTCCGGGGAACTCCCACGTTTTCCTTTCGGTTTGAATAGTTCTGTGACCGCAGGTTTCTTATCGGTAAAAGCCTGGGTCCCTTTCGGGCCTGACCCTTGCTTGTTCCTTGGAGAGGTGCGCGTTGGCAAAGCTGGTTTTTTTTTCTTTTTCGATTTGGCTTTGGGATCACCCCTAACAGAATCTGCAGGTAGCTTGAGATCATCGTCGACTTTATCTGTTTCGGCATCGTCGACTTTATCTGTTGCGGCGTCAGATTTGGCCGCTTTGGGATCACCCCTAACAGAATCTGCAGGTAGCTTGAGATCATCGTCGACTTTATCTGTTTCGGCATCGTCGACTTTATCTGTTGCGGCGTCAGATTTTGCCGGCAACTTCGCCTCAGGTACTAGCGGTGGGGAGGGGTCAATCCGGGAGAGGGGATCATCCACCTCTTGCTCCTTCGGAGGCACGAAATCATCTTTGTTAGGCGGTGGTGGTCCTGTTGGCTTGCCCAAGTTTTGCTTCTTCCGAGGGATAGTCTCTACTGGGACAGTCCCTTGTTTCTCATTCGATTTGAACAGTTCTTTGACCACAGCTTTCTTATCGCTGTCATCCGTGGCCCCTGCAGTCTCTGTTGGCTTCTGCTTGTTCCTTGGAGAGGTGCGCGACGGCAAACCAACTCTCTTGGTGCGTGGTCGGCGCTTCCTTTTTTTCTTCTTGTTCGATTCTTCTTCCAGATTGGGGTTGGCATCTTCTTCTTCGTCTTCCGGCTGGGGCAGACGACCCGACGCCTCCGGGTTGGCTTTGGCTTCAGGATCAGCTTCGTCTTCCAGCTGGGGCGAAGCACCCGGCTTGGAAGGAGCATCCTTCTTGGACGTTGTTGAAGGATTATCAGAAGGTAAGTTGAAGCAACTTTCACAAAAATATTCTTTTTCGATAGTATGGCTGCATGGAACAACCGGATGCACACAAACGTTACACTTCTTGCATACAATCTTTTTGTCAGCCATTTCGGCACAAGCCATGCACACATCTTCATCCTCATGTTTCTCTCCCTTATCGATGTACTTTGCCAGACGTTGTTGGTAGGCGACCCATGACTTCTGAAAGATATCTTTACGTTTCTTGAGTTTCGAACGGGAAGCCTTTGTGTTTTTCTGGGAGTGTTCCTGTATTGCCGTACCATACAGCCCGTGATTCTTCTTTGTAACTCCAGTAGAATCCACAAAAGGTAAAATAATACCGGAAATGATGGGCAGGTCGCCGACGTCTTCATTGACCTCCTTCTTGTCATTTCCCTCTGTCCCACTGTCACCGCCCTTGTCATCTTTTTTGCCGGCTGGTGGGCTCTTCTTTGGTTTGTCCTTTTTTGATTTAGGATCCTTTTCATCGTCGTCGTTCTTTTCATCACCATCGTTATCATCACTGCCTTTACCCCCATCGTCGGCCCCACCTCCACTTGCGTTGGGGGAACCAACAGCGGTGTTACCAGAGCTACTTCCACCACCACCCTGTGCAGAGCCGCTTCCTTTGGATTTCTCGGCTTCATCCTGGTTTTTGTTTTCGCCCGAAGCACCGGCCGAATCGGCTTCCTGCGAAGCGCCAGTGCCACCGCCTCCTTCACCAGAATCGTTCACTGACAAATCCAGTTGCCGTTTTGTTGGAGGAGTCACTAAGTCGGTCACCGATCCATTCGTTTCTTGGATTGGATTCTTGTCTGGGGTAATCAAATCCAAAACAGAATCAGTTGATTCAATTGTGGCGCCTTCATTTTTGGTAGGAGGTGTCAATAAGTCGACCACAGGGCCACCGCTGTCATCTGCCAATTCTCTCGAAGGTCTATCAGGGCTTGAAGGTGTATCAAGGCTTGGGCGTTTCCCCTCCTTGTCGTATTTAGGTTTGAATTCGTCAACCTCACCAAGTGGTTTCGCCCTCTCAGGTTGTAGGTCGATGAGGTGGAGTAACAAAAAAACCCGGGCTGCTCTGATCCGTCCTCTTGTGATGAGCGACAACGGCAGGCGCATTGCAACACACATACCGAACAAGACTGCGTACAAACCACAGTCATGATCAGACTGACGAGGTGTGTCGCGACGAGTTGTATACAAGCGCCATTCCTTTGGATTCATCGGCTTGCCTGCAATCTCCATCGTTTGGTGCAACCACCGGTACAGATTCTTCAGATGATCACCTCCACGACATCCCATCGAATCGAAGGCTTGGATGATTTTCAGGTCCAGGAAGATAGCAAAACATATCCAATGACTACAACCTTCATTGAAAAGAAACACAACCGTCTTCATCTGATCGATTGATTTTCCTTTTAAAAACCTTTTGGTCCAACTCGCAACCCCAGCATACAGGTATTTATCCTCCCGAGCAGGATCTTGATGTCCTTCTTGATATAACTTGGTGAAGAAGAAGGAGGGAAAGAATGCAACCAAGGGGTCTGTCACACCCAGGGTGCCCTTCAGCGATTTAAAAACATAGTGGAGAATATTGTCCATTATCCAAGCGCTCTTTTTTAGCGTGAAGACGTCACCATTAGTAATTAATTCGCCATCGATTATCGCCACGTCTCCGTCGGGCGATCGCCTCCATTCCGCCATTTCTTGTACCCACTGATCATATCTTGCCCATTCCTCTGGTGTTGCGTTCTCGTGGAAAAAGTAGAGATCACCGGTTTCATTATCACTGCTGTATGGAGGGGGTCCATCGGGCGGCACTTCTGTTCCTGAAATGACCATGAGGGGAAATTCGATGTTAGGAGGGTCCACAATGGGAGGGTCCACGGGAGCCCATTTTTGATACTCCATCCTGATTCTTCTGGAAGCTCGACCAATCTCGTAATCAGAAGAGATCCGCGACGCTGGAGGTACCCTGGTCCTTAATGACCGATCGTCCTTGCCAGACGCCGACTAGGAGACAGGTAGGATATCGGGAACAGCAGGGCGAGAAGGCTAGGTAGAGTCACGCACCACGTTCCTAACCACTGATCCTGTCTCCCGGTTCAGTCTTCCAATCTTGAGATCGAGAGCACCAAGAAAAGAGAGACGAAGGGTATTTGATCACAATGATCAGCCGAATTGTCAATCTAACAGGCAATAAGCGAAACAGGGAGTGCAGTGATGTGTGAGTGTGTGCAGTGGGCGAAGGTAGTGGTGACAATAATTTCACACGTTTTCTTACCTAGTTAGGTGGCTGTGCTACTATCTCTTGAAAGAAAATCGTTTTTTTTTTTTTTTTTTCAGAGGTAGGTTTTGTGTACTGTTATCAATTTTTGATTTGAAAATTTATGAGCTCAGGATGGGGAACAACCAAAACTTCGGTTTCAAGTAAAAGATATGATTCGTGTCTAGCGCACGCAAGCTGACACAGTATTTGTTATAGTTCCGCGCGCAAGCCGTCTGCCGGACCGGCGCTGTCAGTATCTTTTCTACAGCATTTTCTACGAGTTTACTTAAATCCGGGTGACACGTTCTTTATTAATGTCACATCCGGGTTATACGTTCTTTTTGTTCTTCGGTCTGTCACGCACCAGTTCGGAATTTTCAATGTGTTCTCATTTCAGTCTGTCCACCACCAGTGGAATCACCTGTGGTTCATGAATGAATTTTTCGTTCACATCCATCAGGTGCTGAAAATCAATGCGACGACGTGGAGGACAACCCTTCCTATTACGTCATGGTAGCTGGAGTGGCCCAAAGGTCTGGCGCGGAGCCGACGTTCGAAATATTTGAATGTAATGGTTACGCGTAGATTGTTACTGCGAAGTTTTATCTCTTAAAATTCAAGTAGGTAGGCGACAGGTAGAGATAGGTAGTAAGGACCAATGACAAAGAAATGACAATTTTTTTGAAAGGCCGCATTTTAAAATAATGTGCCATACTTGAGAAAATGTCTAGTTCAAAGAGATTGTCGCAGAGTCAGGGAGGAAAGCTCAATTCTAAGAGAGTAAGTAATGGTGCCTCTAGCGCCTCCTCCCCAACACCATCTAGGGGCGCTACATTAAGTAGGAGCGCTTCGATGAAGAGTACGGGCTTTGTCTCACCAAATGGTAAATCGTCATCAGGTGACGAACAAGAAGAAGGAGAAGACGATAGCACAGCAAATGGTAGCAAACCTAGCAATGTCTGGTGCGAAAAACACAAGTTAACGCCTACATCTACGGGAGACCAGACTACAGTTACTTTGGTGGTGTCCGAACGTGTGTTTCCCAAAGTTAAGTTCGTTGACAGAGACATCGACCTAATGTTCAGCACTGAACAACGATCTATTTGTCAATTTGTCATTGGGCGTTGCAACTTGCAGACGGATATCTCACTTCCCAATTGGTGGAAGCAGGTCCACAAGTATGTCTCGCAAACAATCAACCGTCTGCGTAATGATCGCAACACGGCCATGAAGTGGGCGGCGTTAGGTAAGATGTTGTTGTTTGCATGTAATACATGGGGAATGCCAAATTACTAACTGCCACTTGTTCGTTCGTTTTTTGAAGATTGGTTCCAAACCTCAGGCAAATCATCTAAGAGCGGTAAACAAAAAGTCACAACACCCGCGATTGCAATTGAAGAATTCTTGGAGGGCAGAAAGAATGAAATGGCATACACGGTATTTTTTGATCTTTTTGTGCCATGTGCAACCAAGAAAACATCGTGGGATAGACGCATTGCCAAGGCGCTAACCAAAACCGATTCCAACAACAAGGAGCAATGCCTATGCACAGTCAGCGACGAGGCCTTTGCACTGCTGCTGTTAGAAAACAGTTACAATCGATGGCTGGATCTATTTACAAACAACAAGGGTCCGGTCATGCAGCGACGCGGCGTGAAACAGCGGGGGTTCCAATCAGACGTCCCAACATTGTACACAAGAGGAGGTATAAAATACGATAAGACAGATGTGACACAGTCAGTAAAGGGATGGAGTGACGAGGGTATTGCGCGTTTTAATGAGCTATTCGATCAGGTAAAAAAGGATCGTGCGGCAAACCCAGGATTTGAACGAAAATGGCTAGAAGCACGCAAAAGCGCACAAGAAGAAGAGGGTGCCACCGCCAAAAAGCGCAAACGCCAACCAACCCAAGCGCGCTCAGAGCTATTTGAGTCCGACAATGACGACGACATTGCACCAATCGCAGATGAGGCGCCGGTTGGGGATTCTGGAACTGAAAGTGACGACAACTGAATCAACTGATGATGAAATTCCTCCTTAATTCGCTTTGCATTACCGCATCTAACATTAATCACATACCTCCTTCATTCGAATTGCATTACCATTTAACATTAATCACATACCTCCTTCATTCAAATCACATTACCATGTAACATTAATCACATACATCCTTCATTCAATTCACATTACCATTTAAGGATATTGACATACCTCCTTAATTTAAATCACATTGCAATGTAATAATAATTACATACAACCGTGTAACGATTCACATTACTACGTGATAATATTGACATACCTATTAGATTCAATTCACATTCCCATGTCATAATAACACCATACATCTTTGTTACGATTCACATTGCCATGTCATAATAATAACATACAACCTTGTTACGATTCACATAGCTATGTTAAAACTTTGTCAGTGAGAAGTAATTTGTTCACATACATTCTTATTTTTTATTAACCAATTAGTTGAATATTTTGCCATAGTCGTGTGAAATGGTTCACATAGCTATGTGAAATTTGACATAATCGTGTGATTTGGTTCACATAGCTATGTGTAAATTTGACATAGTCATGTGATTCGGTTCACATAGCTATGCGAAAATTTGACATAGCTATGCGAGATTTGACATGCGCAGGTGAAACGCTTCACAGAGGTATACCATTTAATATGTGAAAAGTTTGACATAGCTATGTGAGAATTCCACGTCACTATGTCAAATTTGTCACATTGCCAGGTCACAAATATGACATAGCTATGTCACAATGACATAATCACGCTTACAGATGCAAGAAGAAGAGTCCAAGCACGATGCTTGAAACAAAGAGGATATCCAAGAACGATATCAAGGGCAACTACATAAAGAGCAACCAGTTGAAGCAAGAATAACATCGCACGAAGCGATCGAATCAAGGCTTATCTTCTCCGCGGTATACGGGCCTCTACACCCAATCCGTTACGAAGCAAAACACATTGCCTTGATACTACGGAAGTGCTGCCCAAATTTGCACAATGCCATTGACAGCAGCGCAAACTACGGCGTTCTTCGAACAAGATGCCCAAATGGGTATCCCCAATGAAACTGTCGTTCAGTTACAACAGGAAGGGATCACGACGGTCGATGACTTGGTGGACTTCGACAAGGACACCATGGAGCAGATATCCGCTAACCTTCGACGTCCTGCAGGAAGGATTCCTGACCCAAACCCGGCTGCTGCACCAGGCGCAATCTACAATGTGATGACCATGTTGTTGAGCCAGAGATGGTTTTAAAATATCAAAAGAGAAAGAAACTCTTAGAAAAATACTGATGAGAATCTGATCTACACTTTGGCATGCCATGTTCCTTCTCACCATCATCGATTGAGGGGAGAAAGCATGGATGCAATCGATGGATGATTCGTCGAGGCACTCTTCCAAGCGAGGAGGAGAGAACAAGGCCGGACGCTACAACATTGATTAACGTTGAGGGAAGTGACTGTAAGTGATGCCTAACAAGCTGGGCTAGTCACTGCCCCATGAAGCTCCGAACGAATGGCAAGCAAGCGAGAGGTTGTATCCCTTTGCCAGCCCATCGGGCTTTGTAAACCACAAATTCTTCCAGTCATGCAAGGACGACAATAACAAGCGATTAGTTATCGCTTGTTCAAGTCGGAAGATGAGTTGCGAACTTACCTTGTTCGCGCTCAAGCTGGATGAAGAATTACTGCACAGTTCGTTCGCTTCATGAACCTTTGTATCTACATTTGAACAAAGTCATGCGAGAATTCTGCAAAAGTTATGGTTCGTCATTTGGACGAACCTATTGGTGCGCGACAGGACCGAATCATGAGAGGAAGACATCTGAGTCTCCGGATCGGTCTTTGCATATGATGTGTTATTTCCTTTTGTCTGTTCGCAGGAGCTCTCTAACAAAGTCTCCAAGTTGCGACAGAGCAACATGTTGAATCTGATGATGATATCAGATTGGGGAAGCCATTGTACAAGGGATAAAGTGGACGAATTGAGTCCTTCTGGTAGCGTTGTGTCTCGCACGGACACGAGTTGACGCATCCCTCACAGTCATTTCTTTGGTGTGATTTCGGACTTGCTTGGTTCGGAAGCATTTGAAGGGATCTGTGTTCACCTTACCCGACCCTGACCTTAACTAGTGAGGGGATTATGAATACGGATGAGGTGGTAAAATGAGACAGAAAAGGTATATGAGGCAGGCGAATGATAAGCCCTGGTTTTCAATCTGAAGAGAAGACTACAATTGTTTGCACAAACGATAATGTCAACAAGTCGGGCGATTCGCTACACTGATTGCGGCGCGCTTTGTGATCTGTTGGCACTGCACGATCGATTTGAAAGAACTTCCTTCTCGCTACAAACTAGAATGATGCCGAATACATGTCAAGTTTGAGGGGGGAGATTATCCAGTGAGTGCGTACTATCATGCAAGCACATGCCGTGTACACTGCAAGACACTTCTGAGTGGGCGAGTTCCAAACCCCACAAGCTCGACCTGTGAGTCGCGTCATCGTTGACCTGTGCGTCACCTCGTCCTTGACCCGTGTGTCATCGCGAGAGCCTTCACATGGCGTTCTGCCAATATGAATCGGCAAGATGACGAATTGATGTTCGAAATGAGAGAATTGAACAGAAAACTGCCGACATTTGCTTGACATAACGAAGAGGCGTTTGCTTTTTCCATCAATATGCAACTGTTTGTCAGCGAGTTGACAACAATGTTGTCAAAAACTGAGAATTGAAAAATATTCAAGTGCATCGAACTGGTTCCTGACAGTGAGAGAATGACGATATGTGATTGGAAGCAGTCAAGCTGCTGTTTTCGACTGCCCTGTTTTGAGGAGCCATTCCATCGAATTGTCAGGGATACTGATTTGAGACGCAAGGAGCGGCACGAACACGCTCCAAAAGTTGGATTTCTGGGGAGCAAGACAGCTTTCAAAGAAGAGTCCTGTTTCTTGATAGCTGCTACGTGTTGACGACTATTGATACTGGAACAAGATATGATGAACACGAGTTTCATTCGGGCAGTCTGATACTGTCGACCCATTGGTTTTGGCTCGCGCTGCGATGCAGCAGTACAAGAGTCGAGTTTTCCTTTGAATGTATACCAGGAATCTGTGGGTGAACCTCGGCGGGAGTCCAAAATGGACGGCCAAACCATCTAACGAACAGTGAGTGTATACGAGGAGATGGACGTTGGCGTTAGTCCAAAATGGACGTCCGAACCATATGATAAACATGAGTTTCATTTGATCAGTCTGACACTGTCTCCTCACTTGTT
>OOGO01000096.1_pt1 | contig 14840 bp, 14 predicted proteins | sample 1670401 | NCBI WGS metagenome assembly OOGO01 (sample SAMEA98149168, study PRJEB22522) | marine metagenome | biome: marine biome; feature: marine water body; material: sea ice | place: Arctic Ocean | collected 16-Sep-2015 | depth 0.9 m | reverse complement strand
ATATGATTGTTAAGCCCAAAATTCGAGGCTTTATCTGCACTAACGCACATCCAGTTGGATGTGCGACTAATGTTCAACTACAAATTGATTATGTTAAAGCTCAGGGAACATTGAACAATGCGCCAAAAAATGTATTAGTTATTGGTAGTTCTACTGGTTATGGACTCGCTTCAAGGATTACTGCTGCATTTGCCGGTGGCGCTAATACTTTAGGTGTTTGTTTCGAAAAACCACCTACAGAACGTAAGACAGGTACCGCTGGATGGTACAATACCGCAAGTTTTCATTCTAAAGCATCCGCACAGGGTTTGTACGCTAAAACATTAAACGGTGATGCTTTTTCTAAAGATCTTAAGCAACAGGTTATCGACACCCTCAAAGCAGATATGGGTAAGGTAGATTTAATTATCTATAGCTTAGCCTCTCCTAGACGAACCGATCCTGAAACGGGTGAAGTATACAAGTCAACTTTAAAGCCTGTGGGGCAATCATACAAAACGAAAACCTACGATACCGATAAAAATCTTATTCATGAAATAGCTTTAGAACCTGCTAATGAGGACGAAATCCAACAAACTATAAAAGTGATGGGCGGTGAAGACTGGGAGCTATGGCTTGACGCTTTAGGGGAAGCAGACTTACTGGCAGATAACTGTAAAACCACAGCTTACACCTATGTGGGTAAAGAGTTGACCTGGCCAATATATGGACAAGCAACAATAGGGAAAGCTAAAGAGGATTTAGACCGTGCTGCAGCTGACATAGCAAAAACCAATGTTGGTAAAAATGTTCATGCTTATGTTTCGTCATTGAAAGCGTTGGTCACTCAAGCTAGTTCGGCCATTCCAGTTATGCCTTTGTATATTTCACTTATTTACAAAGTGATGAAAGAAGAAGGGACACATCAAGGTTGTATCGAACAACTATACGATTTATTTACAGACAAGCTGACCCAATCACAACCAAAAGTGGATGAGTTAGGTCGCCTTTATATGAATAGCAAAGAAACTAACGATGTGACACAGGCAAAAATTAAGTCCTTATGGGATCAAGTGACTCAAGAAAATTTTCATGAATTAAGTGACTATGTAGGTTATCACCATGAGTTTTTGAAATTATTTGGCTTTGACTTACATGGAGTCGATTATGATGCAGAGGTTGAAACCCTGATCGATTGGTAGAAACCCTGATCGATTGGTAAAAGACGTTAAAAAATATGCTTAAAATAAAAACCGCGCCAGGCGGTTTTTTTATTTTTGTGATTTGGTCACGCTTTGAAAGAGCTAAATCTGCTCAAAACAAGTAGAAACAATTAAATAAATATACTTTAACTGCAAATAGCGTGGAAGAAACACTCAGGATAATGCTAAAATTACTTCTTGAACGTTGGCGTTTTTTGCATTTGTGTATATCAATTTTGTAAAACACCTAATTTAATGAAGTTCAGACACCTCTGCACAGTTGCAGCTAAATTACATAATATGTTTGTTGCTTATTAATTAGTCATCGATTAACGATACTCATCACCATTAGGTTTTTCTTACTAATTTACACATGGACTACTGCAGTAAAAGAGTCTAATGGTGCTGTGTATTAATTTAGAGTAGTGCTATTGCGTATGATAAAAATTACTAAAGGGTTAGACCTTCCTATTCAGGGAGCGCCAGAACAAGTTATTCAAGATGGAAACTCTGTTACCAGAGTCGCTATTTTGGGTGAAGAATATATTGGAATGCGCCCAACAATGCATGTCCAAGAGGGCGATAAAGTGAAGAAAGGCCAGATGCTTTTTGAAGATAAAAAGAATCCTGGCGTGAAATTCACCGCTCCCGCAGCTGGTAATGTTATTGCCGTCAATCGTGGTGCAAAACGTATTTTGCAATCTGTGGTGATCCAGGTTGAAGGTGATGAAAGTGAAGTATTTGCTAAATATAATACGACCGAACTTGCGACATTAGATACGGCTAAAATACAAGAGAATTTAGTTGATTCTGGTATGTGGACGGCTTTTAGAACCCGTCCTTTTAGCAAATCTCCCGCACTTGACTCAAAACCACATTCAATATTTGTTAGTGTGATGGATACCAGCCCTTTGGCTGCTGATCCTCAGATAATTATTGCTGAGCGTAGTGAAGATTTTACTACTGGTTTGCAGGTTATCAGCCGTCTAACAGATGGTAAAGTGTACGTTAACAAAGCACCTGGAGCTGACGTTACTACTGGCGATGCCAATGTTGAAGTGAACGAGTTTTCTGGGGTTCACCCTGCAGGTCTAGTGGGAACGCACATACATTACCTAGATGCAGTAGGACAAGGTAAAAAAGTATGGCATGTAGGCTACCAAGACGTTTTAGCAATTGGCAGCTTATTTACAACAGGTGAATTAGACAACCGAAAAGTTGTGGCTTTGGGTGGTCCTGAGGCAAAAAATCCACGCTTGGTGCGTACATTGTTAGGTGCTGATATTGCTGAACTTACCGCTAATGAAGCCAATGATGGCGAAATGCGCATTTTGTCTGGCTCAGTACTGCAAGGTAATCACGCCCATGGTGTGCACGGTTATCTAGGTAGGTTTCACAATCAAGTGTCTATTTTGCGCGAAGGTCGTGAGAAAGAATTATTCGGTTGGATTAAGCCGGGTGTTAACCAACACTCAGTGACGCGTGCTTATTTTGGTCACTTCAGTCCAAAGAAACTTTTTGGCATGACTACCACAACAAATGGCTCTGATCGTTCCATGGTTCCCATCGGTAATTATGAACGTATTATGCCGCTAGACATTTTGCCTACCTTACTATTGAGAGACATCATTTCTGGCGATACAGATAGCGCTCAAACTCTGGGCTGTTTGGAGTTAGATGAAGAAGATTTAGCACTATGTACTTATGTTTGCCCTGGCAAATATAACTATGGGCCGATCCTGCGAGAATGTTTAGATCAGATTGAGAAGGAGGGTTAATGATGGGCTTAAAAGTATATTTAGAAAAAATCGAACCTAATTTTGAAGCGGGTGGAAAATATGAAAAATTTTATGCCTTGTATGAAGCGGCAGCGACCATTTTTTATACGCCTGGAACAGTTACCAAGGCGAACACTCACGTAAAAGACAGTATCGATTTAAAACGTATTATGATTTTTGTGTGGATGGCGACCTTTCCAGCCATGTTCTTTGGCATGTTTAACATTGGACAACAAGCACAGAACGCTATAGTTTCAGAAGGCGCAGTTTGGGCTGATACAGCCACCGCATTCTGGCAAGCGGGTCTGTTTGAAATGCTTGGCGGTCAGCTTGACGCTAACACTAGCTGGATTGGCTTGATGTTATATGGAGCTTGTTTCTTTGTGCCAGTTTACGCCACTGTATTTGCTGTAGGTGGATTTTGGGAAGTGTTATTTGCTTCTGTAAGAAAACATGAAATTAACGAAGGATTTTTTGTTACTTCAGTTTTATTCTCGCTTACTCTTCCTGCCACCATTCCTCTATGGCAAGCAGCTTTAGGTATTACCTTTGGTATTGTTATAGCGAAAGAAATATTTGGTGGTACTGGACGTAACTTTTTAAACCCAGCATTGTCTGGTCGTGCGTTTTTGTATTTTGCTTACCCTGCACAAATTTCAGGTGATTCAATTTGGACAGCTGCAGATGGATATTCAGGCGCAACATGGCTAGGCCAAGCGGCTAATGGTTCAGTTACTGATTGGAGCCTAAATGCTGATTGGCTTGACGCATTTTTAGGTAATATTCAAGGTTCTATGGGCGAAGTGTCGTCGTTAGCTATCTTAATCGGTGGGCTATTTATTATCTATATGCGAATAGCTTCATGGCGAATTGTGTTAGGTGTGGCTTTAGGTGTATTCCTGTTTTCAAGCCTCTTAAATCTTGTAGGAAGTGCATCTAATCCGATGTTTGCTATGCCTTGGTACTGGCACATGGTGATCGGAGGTATGGCCTTTGGTATGTTCTTCATGGCAACCGACCCTGTGTCAGCAGCATTTACAAATCAAGGGAAATGGGCTTATGGTATTTTAATTGGTTGCATGACGGTAATGATCCGTGTTCTGAATCCGGCTTTTCCTGAAGGTATTATGTTAGCAATACTGTTCGCTAACTTGTGGGCACCTTTGTTCGATTATTTTGTTGCCCAAAGCAATATAAAACGGAGGATCGCACGTGTCGGCTAAAAAAGAAACGCTTGGTAAAACCGTAGGTGTTGTGGTTGCTGTATGTTTAGTTTGCTCAATTATTGTATCAAGCGCAGCTGTTGGCTTACGTGACTTACAAGAAACTAACGCGGCAATAGACAAGCAATCAAACATTGTCGAAGCAGCAGGATTGATAGACGTAGCTGCTGGTGACATTTCTGGAACGTTTGATAAGTTTATTGAAGAACGCTTTATTAACCTTGAAACAGGCGAGTATGTAGATGAGCCAAAAGATGGTTACGACATGTATAAAGAGGCCAAAAATCCTAAGTTTTCAGTTGAAGTCAATGACAATAATGTAGGTTTTAAACAACGAGCCAGCATTGCAAATATTTATTTAGTCAAAAATGCTGTAGGAAAAGTCACTCGATTGGTACTGCCAGTCCATGGTAGCGGCCTATGGGACTTGATGTATGGGCTCTTAGCGATTGATGCCGATGGAAATACCGTACGCGAACTGATTTATTATCAACACAAAGAGACTCCAGGTTTGGGCGGTGAGATACAAAACCCTAGCTGGAAAGCTAAATGGAACGGTAAAAAGTTGTTTGATGATGGCGAAGTAGCTATTGAAGTTAACAAAGGTGATAACTCGAGCGACCAGTACGCAGTTGATGCGCTTTCAGGCGCTACACTAACCAGTAACGGTGTGGAAAACACATTGACTTACTGGGCGGGTAAGAATGGCTTCGGGCCATATCTTAAAAATCAGACTTGGAAATCGTAAGGGATTCACACAATGACTGAAATTAAAGAAATGAAAAAGGTCTTGTTTGGACCAGTCTTAAACAATAACCCAATAGCATTGCAAGTGCTGGGCGTTTGCTCAGCCTTGGCAATCACTACCAAATTAGAAACCGCCTTGGTTATGTCGCTGGCATTGACCACAGTAACGGCGTTTTCTAACTTGTTTATCTCACTTATTCGAAATCATATACCCTCGAGCGTAAGGATTATTATTCAGATGACTATTATTGCCTCTTTGGTAATTGTAGTTGACCAAGTGTTGAAAGCTTACTCATACGAGATATCGAAGCAGCTTTCGGTGTTTGTTGGTTTAATTATTACCAACTGTATCGTTATGGGACGTGCAGAAGCCTACGCTATGAAAAGTCCACCATTTATGTCTTTCCTCGATGGTCTTGGTAACGGCATTGGTTATTCCATGGTGTTAATCATTATCGGAACTATCAAAGAGTTATTCGGTTTTGGTACGTTGTTAGGTTTTGAAATATTACCTTTAGTTCAAGATGGAGGCTGGTATCAGGGTAATGGTTTACTGATTTTACCTTTCAGCTCATTCTTTTTGATTGGAGGCCTAATCTGGGCAATCAGAACTATACGTCCAGCTCAAGTCGAGCCAAAGGGATAATTCATGGAACATTATATTAGTATTTTTGTAAAATCTGTTTTTATTGAAAACATGGCTTTGTCACTATTCTTAGGTATGTGTACTTTTTTGGCCGTATCCAAAAAAGTCAAGACCGCTATGGGTTTAGGTGTTGCGGTTATAGTCGTTTTAGGAATTTCGGTGCCTGTTAATCAGGTGATATTCGTAAATATCTTAGCGCCGGGAGCACTTGACTGGGCTGGTTTCCCAGAAGCAGATTTAAGCTTTTTGAGCTTTTTGACTTTTATAGGCGTAATAGCTGCATTGGTGCAAATATTGGAAATGACGTTAGATAAGTTTTTTCCTGCATTATATAACGCACTTGGGATTTTCTTGCCCCTTATCACAGTAAATTGTGCGATTTTTGGTGGTGTTGCATTCGCAATACAACGCGAATATAACTTCAGTGAAAGTATTGTTTACGGTATAGGTAGTGGATTAGGTTGGGCGATAGCGATCACCTTACTTGCCGCGGTTCGTGAAAAACTTAAATATGCAGACATGCCGGAAGGTATACGAGGTTTGGGTTCAGTATTTATGATTACTGGATTGATGGCACTTGGTTTCCAATCATTTACCGGCATTGCACTGTAAACGACACTTTGAGGAATAATTAAATGAATCCGAATGAAATTTATCTTGGTGTGGGAATGTTTATCGCCATAGTTTTAGCGTTAGTGTTTATCATCATGTTTGCAAAATCTAAATTGGTACCAGAAGGTGAAATAACCATTACAATTAATGGTGGTGCTGAAGCATCCATCACAGCTCAGCCGGGTGACAAGCTTTTAGGCGCTTTGGCCAACGCTGGTATATTTGTTTCTTCAGCTTGTGGCGGTGGAGGCACATGTGGCCAATGCCGTGTCGATATCAAAGCCGGTGGTGGAGAACTCCTACCAACTGAGGTAGACCATATTAGCAAAAAAGAGGCTAAGCAAGGCTGTCGATTATCTTGTCAGGTATCTATTAAAGAAAATATGGACATTGAGTTAGAAGAAGAAATTTTTGGAATCAAAAAGTGGGATTGTGAAGTTGTTTCAAATGATAACAAAGCCACTTTCATCAAAGAGCTTGTCTTAAAGATACCTAATGGCGAGAGTGTTCCTTTCCGAGCGGGTGGTTATATTCAAATTGAAGCGCCACCTCATCATGTTAAGTACAAAGATTTTGATATTCCTGAAGAGTACCGAGGTGATTGGGAAAGGTTTGGTTTCTTCAATATTGAGTCAAAAGTTGAAGATGAAACTATTCGGGCTTATTCAATGGCTAATTATCCTGAAGAAGCAGGTATTATTATGTTGAATGTGCGAGTCGCTTCACCGCCACCTAACAACCTTACGTTACCAGCAGGGAAGATGTCTTCTTATATATGGAGCTTGAAAGAAGGTGATAAAGCAACTATTTCAGGTCCATTTGGTGAGTTCTACGCAAAAGAGAGCCCTGCTGAGATGGTATTTGTTGGTGGTGGTGCAGGTATGGCACCAATGCGTTCGCACATATTTGACCAATTACGCAGAATAAATACCACACGTCCAATTACATTTTGGTACGGGGCTAGATCTTTGCGCGAAATGTTTTACGTAGAAGATTTCGATATGTTGCAAAAAGAGAACGATAATTTTAAATGGCATGTTGCCTTATCGGACCCTCAGCCTGAAGATAATTGGGAAGGTGACACAGGCTTTATTCATAACGTATTGTTGAAAAATTATCTAAAGGACCATCCAGCTCCAGAAGATTGTGAGTTCTACATGTGCGGACCACCCATGATGAATGCGGCTGTTATTAATATGCTTAAAGAATTAGGTGTGGAAGACGAGAACATCATGCTAGATGACTTCGGCGGGTAACCTTAACGCAGTATCAGTGTCAATATTAATTTTTTAAAGGGGCTATATGCCCCTTTTTCTATAGGCTCGAAATAAAGTATGCAAACGATTTTTAACATCAGAATTTTGATTGTTATTATTTTTACAATCCTAATGGCTTGCTCATCGCCTAAAAACCAAGAAACATACATATCAGGCCCAACAATGGGAACCACATATAATGTAAAGTTTGTATCTGTAGATGGCGTAGAACAGCAAAAATTAAAACGAGAGATTGACCAATCTTTACTCAATATCAATCAATTAATGTCGACCTATATCAAAGATTCTGAACTAAGCAGGTTTAATCAGTGGAGGAGCGTTGAGCCTTTTCCTATGTCAGCACAAACTTTGGATGTATTAATTGAAGCAAAACGTTTGGGTGTTATGAGTGCTGGATTGTTAGATGTAACGATAGGACCATTGGTCAATCTTTGGGGATTTGGTCCACAAAATCGTCCGGAGAAAGTTCCAACTGAAAAATTGATTGACACAACACGACAAAAAGTTGGATTAGACAAATTAAAGATTGGGACAACTTGGGCCAGTAAAAGCCATCCTGACCTATATATAGATTTATCAACTATTGCTAAAGGTTACGCTGTTGACAAGCTTGCAGAACTATTACAGACCTTCAGCATAAACAACTACCTTGTAGAAATAGGTGGCGAGATGCGATTAGCTGGTCAAAAAGCCTCGGGTAAACCATGGAAAATTGCCATCGAAAAGCCCGAAACGGAACAACGTTCAATACAAAAAATTATTAGCGTTGGTGACAATGCAGTCGCTACATCAGGGGACTATCGTAACTACTATGAGCAAAATGGAGTTCGCTATTCACACTTAATCAATCCAACCACTGGTTATCCCATTAAACATAATCTAGTGTCTGTCACGGTGATTCATGCTTCCTCTATGACAGCCGATGGTTTGGCAACAGCACTGAATGTGATGGGTAAAGAAAAAGCATTAGAATTGGCAGAAAAGGACGGTATAGCAGTGTTACTAATTACTAAAGAAAAGGACGGTTTTACCGAGTATACTAGTTCTAAATTTGAGCAACATGTCATTGTTCATTAAAACCACACCACGTTGATATCGATTTTTTTGGAGACAGGTTTGAGTACCTTTATTTTTGCATTTATATTTTTTATAGTCGTAGTAGTCGCCATGTCGGTAGGCTATATATTTCAACAAAAAACCATTGCTGGCAGTTGTGGGGGATTAGGCGCTCTAGGCATAGCTAAAGCTTGTGATTGTCCAGAACCTTGTGATAGAAAGAAAATGCGACTAGAAAAAGTTCAAGCTAGAGAAGCTAAATTAAATCAATGGAAAAAGGACCAAATTCTTTAATCCAATTCAAATAAATCAAAACTAATGAAAACTAATGTAAACGTTAGCTATTATGACGTTTTTACATTGATATATTTTAATATTCCGGCAAAATGCTGATTATATATACAGTGAATTGTTGGCTTATTATTTGCGCAAAATCATTCACATCGATATGGACTGTTATTACGCAGCCGTTGAGATGCGAGACAACCCAGAATATCGGAATGTGCCACTTGCCATCGGCGGAAGTACTGATAGGCGCGGTGTAATATCGACCTGTAATTATCAAGCTCGAACCTATGGCGTACGATCAGCGATGGCCACGGCTCACGCCTTGAAGCTATGTCCTGAATTAGTGTTAGCCCCGGGCAGGATGGCTTTATACAGTGAAATATCCCTACAGATACGCGAAATATTCAGCAGATACACAGACAAGGTAGAACCCCTTTCATTAGACGAAGCCTATTTAGATGTGTCTGATTGTACCTTGTTCTCGGGTAGCGCTACCTTAATTGCCGAAGATATAAGACGAACCATATTTGAAGAAACACAACTCACTGCTTCAGCAGGAGTTGCACCTTGTAAATTTGTTGCCAAAATTGCCAGTGATGAAAATAAGCCCAATGGCATCTGCGTCATTACACCGGATAAATTAGATGCCTTTGTGGTTGCATTACCCCTTGGGAAAATCCCGGGCGTCGGTAAAGTCACACTTACTAAGTTAAATAATATGGGACTTTATAGCTGTGCTGATGTACGCCAGTTTCCTTTTGAAGACTTAATCAAACGGTTTGGTAAGTTTGGTTTAGTGATATGGGATAGAAGCCATGGATTAGATGACCGCAACCTAAGCCTTGCCAGACAACGCAAATCAGTAGGAGTAGAAAGAACTTTAGCTGAAGACATTCACTCACGGGATGAATGTGTCAAAATGATTAACAATCTTTTCCCCATATTAGAGCAACGACTAAAAAAGTCTCAAGCTAACATTCAGAGTCAGGGCATAAAGCTCAAGTTTTGTGATTTCCAACAAACAACCGTTGAGCATAGATGTCAGGTATTAGATAAACAGTACTTTCTTAAGCTATTATCTGAGGGTCTTTCGCGCCAGGCTAATAGGGGCATTAGATTGGTGGGGCTTCATGTTGCTTTAGCAGAAGCTGAAGAAACAAAGCAGTTAGCTTTTTTGTTTTCATCTTCCGAAGAATAAAATCCTGTAAATAGTTACACTAAGCACAGATATTTCTACATCAAGATAACAAGGAAATTGATTTGTGCAAAAAATGCCCAATAACGTTTGGTTATTAACTTTAATCCAAGCTTTAGCTTTGAGTGCAGGCACTATGCTGGTTCTTGCAGGCGGTGTTTTAGGTGCCCAACTTACACCAGAGCCAAAATGGTCAACTCTTCCTTTAGCCATGAGTATTGTAGGCACTGCTTGTGGTGTGGTACCTATCACACGTTTAATGCAGCACTTTGGAAGAAAACCAGTTTTCATTATGTCAACTGTTCTAGGGTCGCTAGTGGCACTGTTAGCCGCTGCAAGCATTGCCAATAATAGCTTTTGGGGGGTAGTATTATCTGCTTTTTTATTGGGTTTGATGATGTCTGCAATTCAACAAATACGATTTGCAGCCATGGAATCAGTCAACGTTGAGTTGATACCTAAAGCCGCTTCCACTGTATTGTTGGGCGGATTAGTTGCCGCTATCTTGGGCCCAGAATTAGTGACTCTTGGTCAATTTTTTTCGGACCAAGACTTTGTCGGAGGATTTTATTTAACAGCCGCTTTATTGTTATTGTGCAGCTTGCTATTTACTCAAATTGACAATACTCACATTCTTACAGAGAATTCTTCGCTTAGCGGACGAAAATTAAGTGTCATAACACGTCAGCCAGTATTCATACTTGCCGTTTCCGCATCGGTAGTAGGTTACGCTTTGATGAGTTTTATCATGACAGCAACACCAGTGCATATGCATGTCCACGAGGCTTATTCTTTGCAGGATACAAAATGGGTGATCCAAAGTCATATTTTTGCGATGTTTTTTCCATCACTATTTAGTGGTTGGTTGATCAGTAAGTTAGGGACTTCAAAAATTATCATCTTAGGCTTAACCGCCTATACCGCCACTATCGTCATCGCACTAACAGGCAGCGAATGGTTAAGTTATTGGAGCGCATTGGTTTTATTAGGTATTGGATGGAATTTTTTATTTGTTGGCGGCACCGTTTTACTATCACAGAGCTATCAACCTAATGAAAGATTTAAAGTCCAAGGTTTGAATGAATTTTTAGTATTTGGTTGTCAAGCTACTGCGGCACTAAGTGCAGGCGTATTTCTCAATCTAATTGATTGGCGCGGTTTATTGATTGCTAGCTTTGCGATTATTGCGGTTCAATTGATAGTAATTACATGGCAACAAAACAGACAAAAACACTATACCGCATAACATTAACAAATCTTAAACAGCTAGGAGTAATTATGTCATTAAGAATAGGACGTTACCGTCATTATAAAGGTAATGAATATGAAGTGATTGGTGTAGCTATACATTCGGAAGATGAAACCGAATTAGTCGTTTATCGCCCTCTTTACGGTGCAAAAAGTTTATGGGTTAGGCCTTTAAGTATGTTCATTGAAACAGTACAGGTTGACGGCGAAACACAGCTAAGGTTTGAGTATATTAGCTGAGTATTTACAGACAAACCTAAAGTGTGAATTTAAATAATGAGATGATTATCATACTGTTAATTTCTAATTTGAACCTTACATCACAGTTTTTAATACGTTTTTAGCATTGTTTGAACTATATCAGATTAGATTACATGAGTTACATGAGTTACATGAGCCAAATTTAAGACAATTTTTTTGTCTAGAAAAAGTTGGCTATACATAAGTTTGATGTTCGACCCCCTTCAAGCCTGAACTTCAAAAAAGTGACCACAAACAGAGATGGATCGAAGTTGAATAAATATTACTGTTAAGCGAAAAGCAAAACGGTAGCAGTCCACAAAAAACCAGCGAAGAGCGCCGCATAGGTTGCTGGCACGATCTGCGACTTCACATGATCCATTAAGTCGCAACCTGTTGTCATAGAGCTCAAAATAGTAGTGTCTGAGATAGGTGAGCATTGGTCACCGTATACACTGCCATTTAAAATAGTTGCAAAACAGACCATCATAAACAATTCAGGGTTGTGCAGGCCTTGACTCTGAGCAATGGTCCATGCCAAAGGTAAACCCAAGGGGAAAGCAATGGCATAGGTGCCCCAACTGGTGCCGGTTGAGAAAGCGATAACCATAGTCATAAGTTGTAAAATTATAGGTAAACACCAAAACGGGATGTGCTCCCCCAAAGATTCAACCAAATAGATGCCGCCACCCAATTGTTTGCTCAGCACACCTATCGTCAGGGCAAACATCAATATAACAGAAGCCACCACTACGCCTTTCAAGCCATTACCAAAACCATCTAACACATGTTTAAGTGCCATTCCTTTTGCCAAAGCCATAAAAATAGATAAAAACAAAGCGCCTGAGAAAGCCCAATGAATTTGTGGTGAACCCGTTACAAAATATGAGCTAATAGCGATTATAATTAGACTCACTAAAGGTAATATAAACTCAAATCTATGAGCTGTATACCCTTCAGGAACTTGGCTTTCGTGTAACTCTTTAGCGCTAATCGGTGAAGCGTTAGGTGCGTCTAATTCGCCTGTTTCAGTCACTCGTTTGATTGCTTTTTTTAGTGGTGCGCCACTAAATGTGGTAATGTTCAAACTAAGCAATAAAGTGCCTAAAACAGCAAATATCGCGTAGAAACTAAATGGAATGCTAGCAAAAAAGAACGCTATCCTGTCATTTTCTGTGGCTAAAAATGCAACCCCCGGGATGAACAAAAAAGCCTGTATATAGGCAGGCCAAGCATTAAATGCAATGATCGACGCAATAGGTGAAGCAGTGGAATCAACGACGTAACTGAGTTCCTCGTGACTCACCCCAGCCTTGTCCGCAATGGGTTTGACTGTTGTACCTACCAAGACTGTACTCATGGTGCCTCCTTGAAAAAACACCAAGCCTAAAAACCAAGTAACAACCTTAGCTGAACGTGGTCCTTTTACATAATGTTGACTCATATGAACGGCAAAGGCTTTGGCCGCACCTGTTTTTGCCCACATGCCCATTAAACCTCCGAGCAACCATAAATATAAAATCAAAATAGATGCAGCACTTGATGTACCTATATTAGGGATAAATACCTCATGGGTAATATCGAATCGCCCCAACATTACTGCACCTATCACTATTCCGGCAAATAATGCAACCAGAGGCTCACGAGTCATTAAGCATAAAACAACAGCTACTAAGGCAGGCAATAATGACCAAATGCCAAAATGAAAGTCGGCTTTAAGTAAAACGATGTCATCAATACCATTTTTATACACCCACTGCTGTGATAGAGAAGGCTTACTTTGTTGGTTATTCAGAATTGATTGTCTTAGAGGGGACTCAGTATAAGGTACAAGATTTTCTATCGTATTCTCTTTAGCGCTCGCGCGATAAACCAACTGTCCTAATTCATTATCATATGTTTGATATTGTAATTGGGTTTCAACCCAAGTTGGACTGATCTTAAAGTTAATAAAAAAAGCAGTTGCCAGACTGATCGCGAAAAAAATGAAGCTAATACGTTTTGTAAATTGAAACATGCGGGTTATCTTAACGGTCTTATATTTTTTATAGTTTGTAGTCTGTTGTAGCAAACGTCTAGGATTTACTTAATTTTAATCAAAGGACAATATTTATGCGTTCAAAAATTCTTTTAGTTACTGCGATCACCGCCTTTTTTGCAACTCATTCTGCTATTTCACAAAACAAGTGGGCCGATGCAAAGATAACTAGCCAACCTGTGAGTGGAACTGTACATATGCTAGAGGGCATGGGTGGCAATATTGGCGTATCTGCTGGTCCTGAAGGTATCTTGATCATTGATGACCAGTATGCTCCATTGGCTGAAAAAATAGCAGCCGCTATTAACAACATTTCAAACACAGAGATTAAATACGTCGTGAATACTCACTATCATGGCGATCACACTGGTTCCAATGCCTACTTCAAGGAAGTCAAAGGTAGTACTATATTTGCTCATGATAATGTGCGTAAACGTTTGGTAAAAAAAGAAGAACATACACACGCAGAACTACCTGTTGTTACCTTTCAACAAGGTGTGACCTTTCACTTTAATGGCGACACCATCAGTGTCATGCATATGCCAGCAGGTCATACCGACAGCGATAGCGTAGTATGGTTTGAAGAAGCCAATGTTTTACACCCTGGAGACTTGTTCTTTGAAGGACGTTTTCCTTATATTGATATAGATGGCGGAGGCACGGTTACTGGTTATATTAATAACGTAACTAAACTGATTGGGATGCTGAAAGACGATACTAAGATAATCCCTGGACACGGTAAGTTAGCCACTAAAGCCGATTATCAAAAAGCTTTGGATATGCTAGTTGATACTGCTTCCACGGTAAAAGGCATGAAAGCCAAAGGTATCAGTCTTGACGATGCGGTGAAGCAAGGTTTAGGTGAAAAATACACATCTTGGGCGTGGAACTTTATTACCGAAGAAAAATGGGTTACCACTTTATATATTGGACAGTAACTAGAAAAGCTAAACCAATGTCACTCATTTACCCGACTGAACAACAGTATTTACAGATAAAAAATTGGTTTCGTAATTATTAGGAAATTTACACATGGGGAGGGCCAAATATGACCTATCCCATGTCTGACGAAAACTTTCTTAAATCTCTAACAGCTGAGCATTTCAAATCATTTTGTCTACTAAACGATGAGCAACAACTTGCCACACTTGGTCAATATTAAAGGCGCATAGTACATCATCACCTTGGACGCCTCGCAGTTAATCCCAAACACCGCGTTCAAGGATTAGCAAAATATTAACTACAAAAATACTTGAGCAAGCCTTTTTAGATCAATCAGCCAAAGGCACCTCTTTACTTGTGTTCAAAGAC
>OOGO01000092.1_pt1 | contig 15199 bp, 14 predicted proteins | sample 1670401 | NCBI WGS metagenome assembly OOGO01 (sample SAMEA98149168, study PRJEB22522) | marine metagenome | biome: marine biome; feature: marine water body; material: sea ice | place: Arctic Ocean | collected 16-Sep-2015 | depth 0.9 m | reverse complement strand
TCACGTTGCAAGGTTAGCCTACCGGCTTCTATTTTAGAAATCTCTAATAACCCCTCGATTAAGTCCGCCAAGTGCTCACCATTACGTTTGACGATACCCAAAGTTTCGAGATGAGCTTGTGGAAAAGCCTCATCCTGGCTGAGTAACTGAGCATAACCTAACATCACATTTAATGGCGTTCTCAACTCATGACTCAATCCTGCTAGATAGCGACTTTTAGCTTCATTTGCCGTTTCAGCTTTTACTTTTGCATCTTGCAAAGCTAAAGATGTTTTTTCATGGGCGCTACTTTCCTTCACTAATGCGTTGGCTAGAGATCGCAACTCTTTAAGCGCTGAACGATTGCCACTGCGTGCCAAAATAAACAACCAACTGATCACGCCAATAATGATTAACAGTAAGAAAAATATCTTTAGCAAAGTGGTCGCAAAAACGTCTTTGACAGCCGCATCATCTACTGGCACTTGTAGGTAAATCAGAAACAAAATACCCGCTCCTATAACACTTAAACTGAAAGTTAGACCTATAAACTGGGCCATAGTTGTGGTCATAATTCTCAGTAAATCTGTGGTTAAAAAACGTTGGAAGAAATGCTGCGACTGGTTAGACAAAGTGCCATCTGGTCGGCATTGGTCACCACAGCGCACATCAAGCGAACAACATAAAGAACAGATTGGCTTTTGATAAGCAGGGCAATAGGACATATCCTCATGGTCAAAAGTATTTTCACAGATATGGCATTGTGTGCTTTGTATAATAGGGGCTTGTTGATTGTTAACTAAATAAAAACGCCCTTGGGTTAAATAACCAATCAAGGGCACAGTGATAAATGGTAATCCACAGGCAATAAACGATCCTAACGCCTTAGCTGTTTCACCATACCAACCAAAATGAGCAGTAAATCCCACAAAGGTAGCGATAAGCATAGACCCTACGCCTACCGGATTAATATCGTATAAATGGGAACGTTTAAATTCAATATGAGCAGGGCTTAACCCCAGAGGTTTATTGATCAGCAAATCAGCTGTCAACGAACTTAACCATGCTAAAACAATCACCGAATATACCGACAACATACTTTCTATCGTCTGATAAATACCTAGCTCCATTAATAACAGAGCAATAGCAACATTAAACACCATCCACACCACTCGCCCGGGATGATTACGGGTAACACGAGAGAAAAAATTAGACCACGCTAACGAACCTGCATAAGCGTTGGCCACATTAATTTTAAGTTGCGATATCACCACAAAACTGCAGGCCACAATAACCGCTACGGTAGGATTGTCGAATACAAGACTAAAGGCAAGATTATACATATGTGCCGGATCATCAGCTAAGTCCATCGACACACCTTGAGACAGAGCAAAATAAGCTAAAAACGACCCTAAAAATAATTTTAACGCACCGAATAATATCCAACCAGGTCCACCTAAAATAAGGGCTGTCCACCAACGCCATTGACCCTTTTTAGGTTTTTCTGGCAAAAAGCGTAAAAAATCTACCTGTTCACCAATTTGTGCGACTAGCGACAATAATACAGCGGATGCGGCTCCAAATAATAAAAGGTTAAAGCCCTCTCCTTGCTCTCCCGCTAGCCCAGTAAATCCTAACCATTGTTGTAGGTTGCTATCAGGATGCGTAAAGACAAAATACAAAGGAGTGAGTTGTAACACAATCCAAAAAGGTTGGCTCCAGACCTGAAAACGGCTGATATAAGCAATACCGTGAGTCACTAATGGCAACACCACTAATGCACTGATGACATAAGCGACTGATAAGGGCATGCCAAATAAAATTTGCAAAGCCATCGACATGATAGCGGCTTCAAGTGCAAAGAAGATAAAGGTAAAGGAGGCATAAATAAGTGAAGCAATGGTAGAGCCGATGTAACCAAAACCTGCACCACGGCTTAATAAATCGATATCAACACCATATTTTGCGGCGTAATAACTAATCGGTAACCCCGTCAAAAACACCACAAATATAACCGCTAAAATCGCCCAGGCTGAATTCACAAAGCCAAAATTAAGAGTTATTGCCCCCCCAATTGCCTCTAAAACTAAAAATGAGACTATTCCCAAGGCTGTATTCGCAATTCGGCCTAAAGACCAGATCCGTGCCCTTCTTGCAGTAAAACGAAGGGCAAAATCCTCCATCATTTCGTTAGCAACGAGCTTGTTGTAAGTTCTTCTTGTGGATAGAATTTTTTTATTGGATTGCATAAACGACGGTTTCTATACCTACTCTTTATAAATGCTATTTATAACTGCTATTTATACCTACTTTTATCCCAAGTGCGGCAACAGTCAGCATAACTTATCTGTAATACAGGTTACTTAACCTTACACAAATTCACAGTCCGCGAATATGCGTAGATCGACGTAGTCGATTGCGCACTTCTGCCCATATTAGATATTGACCAAAGCAGAGATACTGTTGCTGCTCTAAAAAGCGCTGTGTTGCAGAATTATCAGCTTTAAAAAGATAACCAAAACACATTTATACTTTCTAATAACTCGGAACAGACACATGAAACGACGCACTAAACTCAGCCCAGTGGCAGCTACATTGTTACTTTCATTAGGCACTATATCTTTAGCTCAAGCTGAAGACCATATGGACAAACTCAGTGTCAGCGGTTTTATTGACATGTCTTACCTTTCTATCGATACCGACGGCACTGGTTCAACTAGCGACTCAGGCATTGATCAAGTTGAATTTAACTTTGCTTATGATTTTGGTAATCAATTAAAAGCTTTTATCGATGTTGAATATCAAGGTAGCGAAGTGGACCTTGAGCAAGCTTTTTTAACCTATGCGGTATCTGATGAATTTTCTGTTAAAGCGGGTCGCTTCTTAAGTTATTCAGGTTGGGAAACAGAAGAACCCACTGGCCTCTTCCAATATTCAGGCACAGGCTATGCAAAGTATTTTTACGGTTATTATCAACAGGGTGTATCGGGTCTTTATAATGGTGACGGTTACGCCGTAGCTGTATCTGTTGTAAACGACCTAGCAGACCCTGAATCAACAAATTCAGAAGAGCCTGGCGTTGAAACTATGATTGCCTTGATGCCAACTGATTCAATCACCATCAAAGCATTTTATTCTTTTGATAAATTAGCTGGCACCAACGAAGACACCACAATGTTCAATATGTGGGCAATGTATGCTGAGGGGCCCCTCACTTTAGCCGCTGAGATCAACGCTTCAGAGTACACATCCCTAGCTGCTGCAGACGCTAGTGGTTACTTACTTATGGCCAACTATGCGTTTGATACATTTGGTGTGACTGTGAGATATCACGATTACGAAGTCGAAGATGCTACCGGAATGACGTGGGAAGACATGAGCGCTATCACTATTGCACCAAGCTATGCAGTCAACGACAACTTGTTAATGGTATTTGAATACCGCATGGACTCCGACGACGTAAGTGGAATAGATTCAGACAGTATAGCTATCGAGGCGCTCATTACCTTCTAAGTCGATTTTAAGCACTTTGTAAGTGTTTTTTATAAGTAAAACAAACACATAAATAGGAAAAAAAATAATGAAACTAAAAAAACTCATTGTTGCTAGCTCAATTATTGCTAGCAGCTTAGTCGCTCATATGTCTCTCGCTGCCGACACCATCAAAGTCGGTGTTCTACATTCGTTGTCAGGCACCATGGCGATCAGTGAAACAACACTCAAAGACACAGTGCTGATGATGATTGAAAAACAAAATAAAAAAGGTGGCATCTTAGGCAAAAAACTTGAAGCCGTAGTCGTTGATCCTGCATCAAACTGGCCGCTATTTGCAGAGAAAACCCGTGAATTGTTAGCCAAAGACAAAGTTGATGTTATTTTTGGTTGCTGGACCTCAGTTTCACGTAAGTCTGCGTTGCCTGTCCTGGAAGAACTCAATGGTTTGCTATTTTACCCTGTGCAATACGAAGGTGAAGAGTCGTCTAAAAACGTGTTTTACACAGGCGCTGCACCAAATCAACAAGCCATACCAGCAGTTGATTATTTGATGAATGACATAGGTGCAACTCGTTGGGTATTAGCAGGTACTGACTATGTTTACCCTCGCACCACTAACAAAATTCTTGAAGCTTATTTAAAAGCAAAAGGTGTAAAAGACGAAGACATCATGATCAGTTATACACCTTTTGGTCATTCTGATTGGCAAGGCATAGTGTCTGACATTAAAACGTTTGGTTCCACAGGCAAAAAAACCGCTGTTGTGTCTACCGTTAACGGTGACGCAAACATTCCATTTTACAAAGAATTAGGTAACCAAGGTATATCTGCTGAAGATATCCCTGTTATTGCATTTTCTGTAGGTGAAGAAGAGTTATCCGGTTTTGATACCGCACCTTTAGTGGGTCATTTAGCTGCTTGGAACTACTTCCAAAGTGTAGAGTCCGAAGAAAATGATACCTTTATTGCACAATGGAAAGAATATATTGGTGACGACAAACGTGTCACTAATGATCCAATGGAAGCCACTTATATTGGTTTTGAGATGTGGGTAAAGGCAGTTGAAAAAGCGGGTACAACTGAAGTGGACGCTGTTGAGCAAGCCATGATTGGTATAGCAGTACCTAACTTAACAGGTGGAACTGCAGTCATGAATGCTAACCATCACTTATCCAAGCCAGTACTTATAGGTGAAATCCAAGACAACGGTCAATTCGAGGTGGTATGGGAAACCCCAGATACTGTGATTGGTGATGCTTGGTCTAACTTTTTACCTAGCTCTCAAAACCTCATTTCTGATTGGACGGCACCGGTGAACTGTGGGAACTTTGATGTCAAAACAGCGAAGTGCTCTGGTCAAAATTTCTAAGTTTAATATGTGTGTAAGGTGGCTGATAATTTTACAATAAAACTGTCCCTATTTGTTCGGCTTCTTGTGTTTTTTGGAGCCGGACTTTTTTAATTCACAGGGCAAGGAATAAGCAATGCACCGAATATTTTTACTATTGCTGTTGTTAGTAATATCTGGGCAAAGCTATGCCATAAAAGCAGAGGTTAATGACGAAATTAATAAAAAAGTTAATAAAAAGACTCATTCAAAACTGACCTCTCTGGTCAATAAGCTACCCACGACCACATTACGCAATATGGCTCCACTCATCGAGCAAATATCCCAAACCAAAAAACCGCTAACACGCAACGTATTACAATTTATGCTCGACGGTGAACTGTATTACTTAAAGGCAAATAAGCAACTAGTACGTGCTCAAGATGCAGCAAACAGACTGTATAAATTAACAGACCTGTTGACGGGACAAACACTACCAGACGTAAAAAAATCTAAACTATCCAAAGTCAGAACCAACAACAGATTACGCAGTTCGCTGCGCAGCATAATTGCCAAAATAGACTTAACTGACGAAAACAAACAAGTGCGCTTACAAGCAGTACAAGAATTACTTAGCTCACCTGGTAAAGAGTCAACCGCTATCATCACTGAACTGATTGACAACGAGAAAGATCAAGATGTGCAGGCACTGATGGCCACAACTTTATTTTTACAACAATTAAAAGCTGGTGACCACGCCGAAAAGATTGAAGCATTGCGACAACTTAGCGGTTCGTTAGAGCCCACAGTCAAAAACGAGGTGGTGCGTTTATTAGCAAACCTGCCCGAAAAAGAACCCAGTGCAGAGCAACAAATTCTCCAAGAAGCCTTAAGTAACATCCTAGAAGAAATCGAAACTCGAGCCAGCTTCTATAGCCTATTGGAAACCGTGTTCTTTGGCTTAAGCCTGGGTTCAGTATTGCTATTAGCGGCTATTGGTTTGGCTATCACCTTTGGGGTGATGGGCGTGATCAATATGGCACACGGCGAAATGATTATGTTAGGCGCTTACACCACTTATGTCATCCAATTAGCTTTCCCTTCGATGATTGAATATTCATTACTGATTGCCGTACCCGCCGCGTTTATTGTGTCGGGAAGTGTAGGGATCATCATCGAACGCGGGGTTATCCGCTTTTTAAAAGGTCGACCATTAGAAACTCTGCTAGCCACATTTGGTATTAGTTTGATTTTACAACAACTGGTGAGAACCATTTTCTCGCCCCTAAACCGCCAAGTCATCAGCCCAGAATGGATGAGTGGTTCATGGCAAATCAATCCTATTTTTTCTCTGACCTTCAATCGTCTGTACATCATAATATTTTCTATTTTTGTATTTGTTTCTTTGCTGATGATCCTTAAAAAGACCTCTCTAGGTTTACATGTACGAGCAGTCTCCCAAAACCGTGACATGGCGCGGGCGTTAAGTATCAAAAGTGATTGGGTAGACGCGATTACTTTCGGCCTTGGCTCTGGCATTGCTGGGGTGGCAGGCGTGGTATTAAGTCAATTAACCAACGTAGGACCCAACTTAGGTCAAGCCTATATCATTGATTCATTTTTAGTCGTGGTGTTTGGCGGTGTCGGTAATTTATGGGGCACCTTGGTTGCAGCCATGTCACTTGGGCTAACCAATAAATTCCTTGAACCAGTAACAGGTACAGTATTGGCCAATATCATCGTGCTGGTTGGCTTAGTGTTATTTATTCAAAAACGTCCCAAAGGGCTATTTCCACAAAAAGGGCGGTCTACAGACTAATGCATACACACACAACGCAAGACAACACAAAGCAGTCGCTTTTTCATAGTAAAAATCCGCTGCACCTGACTATTGGAATATTGTTAATCACAACCTTACTAGTGACGTTAGGTAATCTGTTTTTCCCCGAGTCGTCGGCATTACATGTTAGCGATTATACCGTTAGCTTATTGGGTAAATACTTATGTTATGCCTTACTTGCCTTGGCAGTAGATTTAGTTTGGGGTTATTGCGGTATTTTAAGCTTAGGTCATGGTGCTTTTTTTACGCTAGGCGGCTATGCAATGGGCATGTACCTAATGCGCCAAATTGGTGATCGCGGTGTCTACGGCAACCCTGATTTACCAGACTTTATGGTCTTCCTAAACTTGACAGAGCTACCTTGGTTTTGGGCAGGCTCCGACAGCATAATATGGATGGTGTGTATGGTATTTTTAGGCCCAGGTTTGCTGGCCTTTATTTTTGGTAGTTTAGCTTTTCGCTCACGGGTGAGTGGGGTGTATTTATCGATTATGACTCAGGCCATGACTTACGCATTAATGCTGGCTTTTTTTCGTAATGAAATGGGCTTTGGTGGTAACAATGGCTTGACAGATTTTAAAGAAATATTTGGCTTTTCGTTGCAATCACCGAATACCAAACTAGGTCTGTTTATCGCTACGGCTGTTGCTTTGGCTTTAGCTTATTGTGTATGTCACTTTATCGTTAAATCGAAAATGGGCAGAGTGGTCACTGCCATTCGTGATGCTGAAAGCCGAGTGCGATTTGTGGGTTATAAACCCGAGCATTACAAAGTATGGATTTTTGTGGTTTCAGCTATGCTTGCAGGCCTTGCGGGTGCTTTGTATGTGCCACAAGTAGGTATTATTAACCCCGGTGAGTTTTCACCACTGAACTCTATTGAAATGGTAATTTGGGTCGCTGTAGGTGGCAGAAACTCTTTATATGGCGCGATTATCGGCGCCATTATTGTCAGCTACGCCAAAACCCGTTTTACCGCCATTATGCCTGAGGCTTGGTTGTTTGCTCTCGGCGGTCTATTTGTATTGGTCACTTTGCTACTGCCCAAAGGTATCGCAGGATTAATACCCAGCATCAAACAGAAGTTTTCAAAAACACCTGATTCAATGGAGCAAAACTCATGACCGTTGATAAGGCAGGTTCGCCATTAACTGCCAGTGAAAACATTGTGCCTGATACCCGTCATGGTGTGATTTTATATGTAGAAGACGTGAACTTAAGTTTTGATGGATTTAAAGCACTGAACAACTTAAATTTATATATTAATGACGGAGAATTACGCTGCTTGATCGGCGCAAATGGAGCGGGTAAAACCACATTAATGGATGTGATCACTGGCAAAATTCGCCCTGACAGCGGTAAAGTTAACTTTGGCCAAAAAGTAGATTTATTACAGTTGGATGAGTCTGAAATTGCGCGAGCTGGTATTGGCCGAAAATTCCAAAAACCGACGGTGTTTGAAGCGTTGTCTGTGTTTGAAAATATCGAACTTAGCTTAAAAGGTGATAAAGGGATTTGGACAACACTATTTCACAAATTATCCGGTGAGCAAAAAGATCGCATTGGCGAAATTCTGCATACTATCGGCCTAACCTCTGAGTGCCATTATCCAGCAGGCAGACTGTCCCATGGGCAAAAACAGTGGTTGGAAATTGGTATGTTATTAGCTGCAGAACCTAGGGTATTATTGGTGGACGAGCCAGTGGCAGGCATGACAGGTCAAGAAACCGAACGCACTGCAGAATTACTCACCTCCTTGGCAGGCGAACATTCAGTGGTGGTGGTAGAACATGATATGGCTTTTGTGCGCTCTATTGCTAAAAAAGTATCCGTTCTACATCAAGGGGCAGTATTGGCAGAAGGATCTATGGCAGAAATTCAAGCTAATCCTGATGTTATTCGTGTGTATTTAGGTGAGGAACAAGGCTAAGATGATCACATTAAGCGCAGTGAATCAAAAATATGCTGGCACTCAGATTTTATGGGATTTGGACTTAACAATAAAACCTGGTTCTCGCACCTGTATTATGGGCCGTAATGGGGTAGGAAAAACGACCTTATTAAAAACCATCATGGGCCTGTTACCCATTAGTTCTGGCAAACTTACCTTTGGCGAACAAGATATCACTCATAGTTCAGTTGAATTACGTCCAGATATTGGTATAGGCTATGTACCTCAAGGGCGTCATATTTTCCCTCAGCTAACGGTTGAAGAAAACCTCACTGTCAGCTTGAATTGTCGACGTCAAACCAGTAAAACCATACCTGAACATGTATTTGAGCTATTTCCGGTATTAAAGGAAATGCTGCATCGCCAAGGTGGAGACTTGTCTGGTGGTCAGCAGCAGCAACTTGCCATTGGACGAGCATTGGTGTTAAACCCAAACGTGCTTATCTTAGACGAACCGAATGAAGGTATTCAGCCAAATATTGTGCAACTTATCCGTGATGTGTTGCTTAAACTCAATACAGAGCAGGGCATGACTATCATTCTGGTCGAACAAAAATTACCTTTCGCTCGAGCCGTGGGTGAAGAGTTTGTGTTGATGGAAAAAGGTCAAGTGATATCGACTGGCCCGATGGCAGAACTAACAAATGAGTTGGTTGGTGAGTATTTAGCCGTTTAAACGATGTTTATATTTATTTTTTATAGAGAGCTTTCACCCTTAGGTAACAGATGACCGAAGCAGCATTAGACACAGTAAAAAGTCGGTGGTTAGCCAGCTTAGCATTGCAGTTGGGGCATTCGGCATATGGCACCCAACTGACTAAAACCAAACGTTGTGGGCCCTTGACCATTCAAAAAGCCTTTTACCCCGAAGGCAGAGATTGCGCACATTTGTATTTATTACACCCACCAGCAGGCATAGTATCTGGCGATGAACTTCACATTAGTATCGATGTGCAGCAAAACGCCCACACCTTGGTGACAACACCTGGGGCAAACCGTTTTTACCGGGCTCGCACCGATTTATCCATTGGCGATCCAAAACAAACACAAGTCACTGACATTAGCGTAGAGGCAGATGCTAAGTGTGAACATTTCCCTCTTGAAACCTTGGTATATAACCAAGCCAATGGGGTCAATAACGTCGAAGTTAGACTCCATGCTTCCAGCGTATATTGTGGCTGGGATATGACCTGTTTAGGTTTACCTAGCTCAAACGAAAACTTTACTGGCGGGCGTTTTACTCAGCTCAATACTCTCTACCGTGATGACATCTTGATTTATCACGATAAAGTATTGATTGAGCCCGAAAGCAATATTCAGCATCACGCTGCCGGTTTAGCTGGCAATACGGTATTTGGCACCTTTTTAGCCTATGCACCCAGCGACCAAGTCAGTAACGAACAAAGAGCACAGTTGATTGCACAACTTAGAGCGGTAATTGAGGAACATAATGCCAGCTCATTAGTCAGCATTACCGATATACGGCAACTATTAGTGATGCGTTATTTGGGGCATCAAGCGCATCAGTGCAAACATTTATTTATTGAACTGTGGAAACTAGTGCGCCCTGCGTATATAGAAAAACAAGGCGTACAACCCAGAATTTGGTTTACCTAAAGGCTGTTTTCATAGGCCTAATTTTAAAACATAGAGAATAAGATGGATTTATTACCAAGAGAAAAAGACAAACTGCTGTTGTTTACTGCAGCCTTACTAGCAGAACGCCGCCTTAAACGTGGGGTCAAGCTTAACTACCCAGAAGCCATGGCTTATATTTCTATGGAAATTATGGAAGGCGCTAGAGACGGCAGAACTGTGGCAGAAATGATGGACTATGGCCGTACTTTACTAACCCGTGATCAGGTCATGGAGGGAATTGCAGAACTTATCACCGATGTGCAGGTTGAGGCCACTTTCCCTGATGGCACTAAATTAGTCACCGTGCATAACCCAATTGTTTAGAGACAAAGCAGATATAAGGCGAAAGATATGATCTTAGGCGAAATCAAAACTGACGCAGGCGAGCATTTACTCAATGTGGGTCGCGAAAAACGTAAGATAACCGTTGCCAACTCTGGCGATAGACCGATTCAGGTAGGCTCACATTATCATTTCTATGAAACCAACGCGGCACTGAGCTTCGACCGAGAAAAAAGCAAAGGTTATCGCTTAGATATCACCTCAGGTACAGCCGTACGATTTGAGCCGGGACAAGAACGCGAGATCACTCTAGTACCTTTTGCAGGAAAACGCAGGGTGTATGGGTTTAGAGCCCTAGTGCAAGGAGAATTGTAGTTATGGCTAGTATAGATAAACACGCTTACGCACATATGTTTGGACCCACAGTAGGAGACCGAGTTCGCCTTGCTGACACAGACTTATGGCTCGAAGTAGAACAAGACGCGACCACTTATGGCGAAGAAGTCAAATTTGGCGGGGGTAAGGTCATTCGTGACGGTATGGGTCAAAGCCAAGGTTCATGTAAGGACACGCCAGATTTGGTGATCACCAATGCATTGATCGTCGACCACTGGGGCATCGTCAAAGCTGATGTTGGCATCAAAGATGGTCGTATTGCCATAATAGGAAAAGCAGGTAACCCTGATATTCAAGATAATGTTGACATCGAAATCGGCCCTGGTACCGAAATCATTGCCGGTGAAGGTCTAATCCTCACGGCTGGTGGCATCGACGCACACATTCATTTTATTTGTCCTCAACAAATCGACGAAGCCTTAATGTCGGGTGTGACCACTATGATAGGCGGTGGCACTGGCCCAGCGACAGGTACCAACGCTACCACTTGCACACCAGGCCCGTGGAATATCCACAAAATGCTGCAAGCCACTAATGACTTCCCTATGAATTTTGGCTTTTTAGGTAAGGGCAACGCTAGCTTACCTTTGGCTTTAGAAGAACAAATTGAAGCAGGGGTATGTGGATTAAAGCTCCACGAAGACTGGGGCACCACACCCGCAGCAATAGACAATTGCTTATCTGTCGCAGAAAGATACGATGTGCAAATCGCAATCCATACCGACACTTTGAATGAATCGGGTTTCGTAGAAGATACAATAGGGGCATTTAAAGGCCGTACTATTCACACTTATCATACAGAAGGCGCTGGTGGCGGGCATTCACCCGATATTATTCGTGCTTGTGGTGAGCCGAATGTGTTGCCCTCATCCACTAACCCAACACGTCCTTACACCATCAATACCATTGATGAACATTTGGATATGTTGATGGTCTGCCACCATTTAGACCCCTCCATTCCTGAAGATATTGCCTTTGCCGATTCACGTATTCGTAAAGAAAGCATTGCCGCCGAAGACATCATGCATGACTTAGGTGCCATCAGTATGATTGCCTCTGATTCACAAGCCATGGGCCGAGTAGGTGAAATGATCACCCGCACTTGGCAAACTGCTCACAAGATGAAGCAACAAAGAGGGCCATTAGCCCCAGATACTGAGCGTAATGATAATTTCAGGATCAAACGTTATATCGCCAAGTACACTATCAACCCTGCCATCAGCCACGGTATTAGCCATGAAGTAGGGTCGATTGAAGTAGGTAAGTTAGCTGATTTAGTATTGTGGAAACCTGCTTTTTTTGGCATTAAGCCGGCAATGATCATTAAATCAGGTTTTATTGCCGCCGCCCCTATGGGCGATGCCAACGCATCGATTCCCACCCCGCAACCGGTTTATTATCGCCCTATGTTCGGCTCGTATGGTTTAGCCTCGGCTAAAATATCGATGACCTTTATGTCTAAGGCTTCTATCGACTTAGGTGTGCCTGAAAAAGTAGGCATGACACGGATGATTGGCGTGTGTAAAAACACCCGTAACATCGGCAAAAACGACATGATCCACAATAGCTGGCAACCACACATCGAGGTAGACGCACAAACCTATGAAGTGCGTGCCAATGGTGAGTTACTCACTTGTGAACCAGCTACAGTATTACCTTTAGCCCAACGTTACTGTTTATTTTAATGAATCTGCATAGAACGCTCTTATGCTGCATTGTTTTTGTTTTTTGATGAGTCACATATTACTTATATGCTCCTCACCGGAAAAGCTCGACGGCTTTGCCTAAAATCGTTCTATTTTGCACAAAACGACTTTGCAGATTGCATTATAAATTTGAAAAACTAGGAATTGAATAAAACATGTTACAAGCATTTGAACGCCTTTCTCAGAGTCATGAAACCAGTCATAACACCATTCATGATTCAGTGACGCTAGATCAAGACACTCGCAAAAAAGCGCGGATTAAAATCAGCACAGACCAAGGTCAAACTTTGGGGGTTTTTATGCAACGAGGTCATCCTTTGCTAGTAGGCGAAGTATTAAAAACCGAGTGTGGCTTATTGATTGAGGTAAAAGGCAAAGCAGAAGAGGTATCCACCGCTATCGCCACCAACTGGATGGACTTTAGTCGTATTTGTTATCACCTAGGCAATCGCCACACGTCTTTGCAAATTGGCGAATTATGGGTGCGCTTTAAACCTGATCACGTGTTAGAAGAGCTAGCCGAAAATTACGGTTTATCGATTGATCGGACGGCGGCAGTATTTGAGCCAGAAAACGGAGCCTATGGAAGTCAAAATCATGGCCACAGTCATTCCCATACTCATGAATGAAAGCACGACTCACCAAGGCTCATTAAAACTAAACCGGTTATTGCAATTATGCAGCGCCAATTTGCCTGTGGGCGGGTTTTCATTTTCTCAAGGTCTGGAATATGCAGTTGAAATGGGCTGGGTAAATAACCCAACATCCACCAAAGAGTGGATCAGTTTTAATTTACATCAGTCAATTGCACATACAGACTTAGCGTTGTTAAACCGTCTGCAAAAAGCCTTAATAGAAGATGATTTTGGCAGTTTTCATAGATGGAACCAACATGCACTGGCATGTCGGGAAAGTAACGAATTATATTTAGCCGATGTGGCTATGGGTAAGGCGCTGATGCGTTTGCTCAAGGATATTAAAAGCATTGATAGTCAGCAATATGTGCAGTTAATCAGAGAAAAAGAAATCAGTTTTGTGAGTGCCTTTGCTTTAAGTGCTTTCCTGTTTGGACTTGAATTAAATGTAATGCAAAGTGGTTTTTGCTGGGCCTATATCGACAACCAGGTTGCTGCCGCCACAAAGTTAGTGCCGCTAGGTCAAACTCAAGCGCAAAACCTGTTGTTTGAATTATCCGAACAAGTTGAACAAGCCATCGACCAGGCCAATCAAATCGATGATGAAAATATTGGTGCCAGCTTACCGCGCTTAGCTATGGCCAGCGCTTGGCACGAAACCCAATACACACGTTTGTTTCGTTCTTAAGCGAAGAACATAAATTTAGAACACTAACAAAGAACACTAACAAAAAACGTAATCAATAAATTTTATTTAAGAAGAAGTGAATTATGACAAAAAACAAACAAATTTTACGAATCGGTGTAGGTGGTCCCGTAGGATCGGGTAAAACGGCTTTATTGCGTATGATATGTCTTGAACTCAGAGATAAATACGATATGGCCGTTGTTACTAACGATATCTATACTCGTGAGGATGCGGAGTTTCTAACCCGCCATGGTGCACTTTCAGCAGACCGTATTTTAGGCGTAGAAACAGGGGGTTGCCCACACACCGCCATTCGCGAAGATGCCTCGATGAACCTAGCCGCTATTGATGACTTGCAAGAACGTCACCCCAATTTAGACTTTGTACTCATAGAGAGCGGCGGCGACAACCTGAGCGCCACTTTTAGCCCAGAACTATCAGACTTAACCTTATACGTGATTGATGTGTCAGCCGGAGATAAAATACCCCGTAAAGGGGGTCCTGGCATTACCAAATCAGACTTGTTGATCATTAACAAAATTGATGTGGCTGAGGTAGTCGGTGCATCGTTAAAAGTTATGGCACGAGATGCAAAGAAAATGCGTGGTGACAAACCTTTTATTTTCAGTAATATGAAAACCAAACAGGGCCTGGACGACATCATCCAATTTATTGAAAAAGAAGGCATGTTGCAGATATAACAACAGCGCTACATCAATTCAATTGAACATTAACTAATTAAGGAACCTCCATGAAATACTTATTCACATTGATATGTCTTATCGTCACCAGCAGCGCTATGGCTCACGAAGATCACGCCCTTGGCGAAAGCGTTCACTTTGCCTATCACATCGCTTTTTGGAGCTTATGTGCGCTAGTCGCTTACAAAGGGTTTGCTTGGTTTAAAGAGAGCAATAAAGTTAAACAGCAATAAATTTGAGTAAAAGCATGCGCAGTCGCTTACTGGTCTCCCACACGGCATCCACTTGCTAATTGCTCTACTGGGTTCACACAAAAACCTGCGAACGATGAGTCGATGGTAAATCAAAAGCATCTGCGTTGCCCACAGTGAAAATCAAATATTTTGAACCTGCATGTTTTATGTTCACCACTAATGCTTCAAATATAGGGCACGTGTTGTTTGTGCATCCTTACCATAACTTGATTGTTATACACTTTTCACCATGTTTAATACGACAGCACCTCATTCTATTTACACTCGACCTGGCATAAATGAATAGGAGCGTCAGTTAGCGCTAGAT
>OOGO01000080.1_pt1 | contig 16852 bp, 12 predicted proteins | sample 1670401 | NCBI WGS metagenome assembly OOGO01 (sample SAMEA98149168, study PRJEB22522) | marine metagenome | biome: marine biome; feature: marine water body; material: sea ice | place: Arctic Ocean | collected 16-Sep-2015 | depth 0.9 m | reverse complement strand
GGGCTATAGAAAATCTAGATCGCGAAGAATTACAAGGTGTCATCGCACATGAGTTCAGCCATATACTCAATGGCGATATGCGCCTTAATTTACGTTTGATCGGCATGATATACGGCATTATTGTTATCGCTAATACGGGGCGTTATTTGATGTATTCGCGGGGTAGTTCTAATCGTGATCGTGGCAAAACCTTGAGCATTGGTATTGCTTTAATGTTGTTGGGTTATCTGGGTATCTTCTTTGGCAATCTGATTAAAGCCGCTATCTCGCGGCAACGCGAATTTTTAGCCGATGCTTCTGCGGTACAATATACTCGCAGTAAAGCCGGTATTAGTGGAGCTCTCAAAAAAATTGGCGGTCTCTCAAACGTCTCCTCAAGTCGTCAAGAATGGCAAGACAAAGATGTTAATGAGATCAGTCATATGCTCTTTTCACAAGGCCTACATTTCAATTTTTTTAACAGCTGGATGGCAACTCACCCACCGTTAACTGAGCGCATTAAGCGTATCGATCCAAACTGGGATGGTGGTTTTACAGTACCGGAAAAAGTACCGGAAAAAGTACCGCAACGAGCCCCTGGAAACACCTCGGTATTAGCAGATACAGCGGGCGGCGCCAGCATTAATAACAATGCTGACATTCTCACGGGTGTTGCCGGCCTTGCGGCAAGCGCCACTGCTAAAACGGCATCATTTAACATCTTGAGGGCATTCAATACTACCGATTTAAGTGTCAGTGCATTGGTTAATGCAATTGATCACTCTGGAGATCCTTCTGAGGCGACTATAAAAAAAGCGTCAAACGAATTAAACAGTTTAAAAGCAAATTTTGAATTACTCTGTGAAAAAATACACGAGCCCTATACTGCACGCGGCTTAGTTTTTTCAATGTTACTCGACAGCAATTTTTCAGTCCTGCATCTTCAGTGTTCCTCTATTAAAATAAATCTAATCCATCAACTATTAAAACAAACCTCTTTTTTTTTTTGTCATTTAACTTTTTTTCATCCAACACAACCGATTATGTTACTATATTTTTCCTTTCCTTTTCTATAATTTTTTATCGTCTCTCAATATATAACTTTTTAATTTCAACTTTTTTCTTTATTATTTTTTTTTTTTTTTCAAGCAGAAGACGGCATACGAGATTCGCCTTAGTCTCGTGGGCTCGGAGTGTGTATAAGAGACAGATTAGAGGGCGAGGCATTGCCGGTGAGGCAATGCCTCGCCCTCTAATAAACCCGCTTCTGAAAAGAAGTCTTCCATCTTACGATATCGACCCGCATCAAAAGCAGCAGGACGAAGTGCAAATCGTGGCAAGGTATCAGCCCAAGCGCGTTTGTTGAGTTCGTCCTGAAGTTCTATTGCCGTGCTGGAAAAGATCTCCCAACTTTGTTTTGGGTAGTTAACAATATATTGGGTGGCTTTTTCTGTTGCAGCCAGAAAACGTGCAATTTTATCTTTATCCATGTTGTCTTTATGGGCAACGTAAATGAGTTCATCATAGGCAGGCAAACCTTCTTCCTCGACGTAAAAACAACGACCCGGTACCCCTTCAATATCCATTTGGTTAAGTTCAAAATTACGATAGGCGCCAATAACTGCGTCTACTTGCTTTGACATCAGAGAAGGAGAAAGTGACCAGTTCACATTAACTAGTTCGACGTCACTGAAAAGTAAACCGTGCTTTTTGAGGATGGTAGTTAAAAGCAATTCCTCAACACCCACCACGGAAAACCCCACTTTTTTACCTTTTAAATCAGCAATTTTTTTAATTGGTCCATCTTTCAATACGAGTAAACAATTTAATGGCGTGGCGATTAAAGTACCGACCCGAATGAGTGGCAGCCCTTGATGCACTTGCATGTGCAATTGAGGCTGATAGGAAACCGCTAGGTCTGCTTTCCCAGCTGCCACTAGTTTTGGTGGATCTGAAGGATCGGCAGGTGGAATTATTTCCATTTCCAAACCCTGTTCTGCAAAGTAACCTTTTTCTTGAGCAATAATAATAGGGCCATGATCAGGATTGATAAACCAATCAAGTATAATAGTCATTTTTTCAGCTGCAAATGACTGCGATGTAAAAGCCAGAAGTAGCGTCAGTAAGATTTTTTTCATAATGGTCTCTTTAGTTAAATGGTGATGGTTAAGTAGTAAAAGTTAAGGGGTGAAGGTAAATTTTTGTCCTAATTTAACGATAGGGTTCGGTGAGTTTGATCCACGCCTTAACTTGTTGTTCAGGATTAGCGTTGAGGGTGATATCGGTGACCAGTGCAACGACATCAGCTCCCGCATCAAACACGCCTTGGGCTCGTTGCAAACTGAGCCCTCCAATACCAACGAGGGGCGTATCGCCTACGCGACTCTTCCAATGTGTCACTCGATCTAAACCCTGAGGTGCCCAAGGCATTTTTTTAAGGATAGTGGGATATACAGGCCCTAAAGCGATATATTCTGGGTCGAGCTTTAACGCTCTTTCTAACTCAAGTTTACTATGGGTGCTAATACCAATTTTTATCTTGGCTTGTCGAATTGCGTCAATATCTGCAACATCTAAATCCTCCTGACCGAGGTGAATAAAATCACAGCCAAGTTCAATCGCCAGTTGCCAGTGATCGTTTAATATTAATTGACAGTTAGCCTTTTCGGTTAACTCTTTGGCTAATACAATCTGCTGTCGCAGCTTAGCCTCAGGCATTGATTTAATTCGTAACTGAACTAACTTGATGCCAAGCGGTAATAAACGACGAAGCCATTCGACGCTGTCAAAAACTGGATAAAAAGGGTCTAACTGCTTATTCTTTTTCACTTTTTTTACAATAGATTTCATGACAAGAATGCCTTACCAATTACCGGTGTAGACGGTTGGGCCATGTCACTCATTTCAATGGGTGTTGATAAAAAGGCGGCTCGTCCAGCGCTAACAGCATCTGAAAAGGCTTTAGCCATGGTGACAGGATCACCAGATTTGGCGACTGCAGTATTGAGCAACACTGCATCACAACCTAATTCCATGGCTTGTGCCGCCTGTGAAGGCAGGCCAATACCTGCATCGATGATAAGAGGTACATCGGGAAAGTGGGCTCGCAGTGTGCGGATTCCATAAGGGTTGTTAAGACCACGCCCAGACCCAATAGGTGAACCCCAGGGCATTAATACTTCACAACCAACCTGTAGCAGTTTGTCAGCCAAAACTAAATCTTCGGTGGTGTAGGGAAAGACTTCAAAACCGTCTTCACAAAGAATTCTAGCGGCTTCAACCAGTCCAAAAATATCGGGTTGTAAGGTGTCAGAATTACCAATTACTTCCAGCTTAATCCATGTAGTATCAAAAACCTCGCGGGCCATATGAGCCGTCGTGACCGCCTCTTTGACCGAATAGCAGGACGCAGTATTGGGTAATACTCGAATTCCAAGGCCTTTAATCATATCCCAAAAATGTTGCCCCGCACCCGATCCGCCGGCTTCACGCCTTAGGGAAGCGGTCACTATTTGAACCTGAGAATGACGAATAGCCTCTATTAAAATGGCAGGTGATGGGTACTGCGCAGTGCCAAGCAACAAAGCGTTGTCAATTTCCACGTTGTAAAAATTTGGCATAGTCTAACCACCTCCGATCGGTGCGACTACTTCAAGTCGATCGCCTTCATTTAATACAGTTCCAACACGAGCTTGCTTATGCACGATAGTGTCATTAAGTGCAGTTGCAATAGCTGAATTGATATAGTTACACTCAATTAAAATTTGATCGAGCGTTGTGCTTTTGACGTCGCAATTTTGGCCATTTAAGACAATGAGCATGGTTTGACCTCTAAAAATTTTGACTCATCTAAGATAGCCTGAGCAGCAAGTTTGGCGATGGCAGGCCCAAGTAAAAAACCGTGCCTATAAAGGCCATTCACGTAAAGCGTATTTTTATTACGACGCAACTGAGGCAAATTATTAGCGAAGGCGGGTCTAACATCGACCCCAATTTCTATAATTTCAGCCTCACCAAAAGCTGGGTGTAGTGCATAAGCAGCACTCAGTAATTCGAGCATGGAGCGCGCACTAATACGGTGACGTTCATCATTTTCTATCATCGTGGCGCCCAGCATGAACAGACCCTCTGCTCGTGGCACGATATAAAGTGGATTCCGTGGGTGAACGAACCGCACTGCTCTCGACAGGCTGATGTCATTACTTTTAAGTAACAGCATTTCACCCTTCACGCCGCGGAGTCCAGGTAAATCGTGACGCGCGCCATAGCCACGGCAATCGATAACATAATCACTATTGCAGTCAGCAGCAGTAATCGACTGCTCAAACTGTATTTCGACATCTTTTGCAGATAAATATGCTACTAACTGTTGTAGTGCCAGTCGTGAGTCTAAATGTGCTTCGTCAGCATAAAACAATCCTCGTTCGAATCGGCCACTTAAGTCAGGTTCCATTTCGTTAATTTCAGCGCCATTTAACCATCGATGATTTTCAGTCAGGCTTGCATAGCGCTGAATGTCTCGTTTATCCCGTTGCATCGATAAAACTAAGCTACCGTTCCTTTTAAGATTGCTGCTGTGTTGATCCCACCATTCAATGGATTCGATACCATGGTCGAGCACCCATTGTTCAGCGCTTTCAGATTCACACCAGGGCGCTAGCATTCCACCGGCATACCATGAGCACGCGTTGCTGCCGATCGCATCTGACTGTTCGTAAAGCGTGACTGAAACACCCTGATCAACCAGTACGCAAGCACAGGTTAAACCCGCTACTCCGGCCCCTATTATTGAAACATTCATAATTTAATTAAAAGAGTTGTTATCATTTTATTGCCAAAGACTATGAAAATGATGGACAGGGCCATAACCTTTACCAATGTGCAATTGGTCAGCACTAACAATGGCTTGCTTAAGGTAACTATGGGATAAGTGAACCGACTCCAAAAGTGGAATGCCTTTCGCAAGGTGTGCGGCAATCGCCGATGACAGTGTGCAACCAGTACCATGTGTGTTCTTAGTGTCGAATCGAGCTGACCGGAAACGCGTCATAGGGCCATCTCGAACAATCAGCAGGTCAACACATTCATCGCCCTTGGCATGACCGCCCTTCATCAATACAGCGTTAGCGCCCAATTTAATTAAGGCTTCTCCTTGTGCTTGCATGGTGGCTTCATTGACAGCCACATCACACCCCAGCAAAGTTGCCGCTTCAGGTAGGTTAGGAGTCAGTAAAAATGCGATTGGGAGGAGTTTTATTTTGGGAGATTGGATGGCGCTTTGTTGTAAAAGCGGATCGCCTGACTTAGCCACCATGACTGGATCTAGCACGACAGGAATAGTTGATTGGCTCAGTTGTTCGCTAACAGCAAGAATAATTTCAGAGGATGACAACATGCCGACTTTAATCGCAGCGACATTAATGTCATCTAAAACAGCCTGGATTTGTTTAGTCACAATATCGACGGGAATATCATGGACAGCGGTGACAGCTTGAGTATTTTGAGCCGTAACAGCGGTAATGACGCTAGCGCCATAAACGCCTAGTGCGGAAAAAGTTTTCAGATCGGCTTGAATGCCGGCACCACCACCACTGTCAGATCCTGCGATCGTTAACGCAATGGCAGTCGTTTGCTGTTCAGTATCGGGTTGTTTGGATTTTTCTGGGCTTACCAATGTTCATTCCTCTGAGACCGAAATGGCGAGGAATGTGGTATTGCCAGTTGTAGAGTGAGACTAGCGAGACCCCTTCCCTTCGCCAGAATTACCTGGTGCAGGTTCAATGGGTCGACAGTAGTCTCTCAGCCTTTCGGCTCCCCAAGGTGGCCCATACATTAACAACAATATTGTTTGGTATCAACCTGAAAAGGTAGACAAAATTAATTTAGCATCGCCGAGATAATCAGGATTTAAGCATTATTTTTTCTTCAAAAGATCAGATAATCCAGCAAATGGGTTATGGGTTTCTTCATCGGGTGTCTCATCAGTCACTAAGTTGCCATAACTGGAATCGACGTACCTGGAATGCTCGTTATCGTGACAATAGACACAAAGTAACTCCCAGTTACTGCCATCCTGTGGATTGTTGTCGTGATTGTGGTCTCGGTGATGGACGGTTAATTCCTGCAAATTGGTCCTATTAAATTCGCGTGCACAGCGTCCGCAAACGTGAGGATACATTTTGAGTGATTTTGCTCGATAGCCTTTTTCGCGTTGATCTGATTCTTGCCGCGCCTGAAAAACTATTTTATCCAGCTTACTGGACGATTCGTTAGATGTCATATTGCCACTATCTCAAAGTTAAATTGATTGGTTTTGACTGTCAGTTTCGGTCAACAATGCCAATATATGACAAAACATAATCGCCGAACAGGAAGATTAATAACTAATCCCGTTAGTCATGCCAATAAACTGATCGCGGCGAACCATTGAGTTATGATAACACTAGAAAATTGAATCAACCTTCCGAGCTTCAATATCATTATCGTCTAGTATTGATTATTTTCTCGCCATATAAATCCGATTTTGCAGTAGGAACCAAATGTTAAACGAAGTCCTAATACTGTTGTTTTTTTCCGTACTGGGCGTTGCAATATTCCAACGGCTTAATTTTCCGTCAGTATTAGGTTATCTCGTGGTCGGCATGTTGGCGGGTGAACATGCGCTTGGGTTGATACAGCACTCGCATGCCATAGAGCAAATTGCTGAAATTGGCGTTGTTTTCCTGCTATTTACAATCGGCTTAGAGGTTGCGATCCCGCGATTAATCTCGATGCGGCGAATTGTATTTGGCATTGGTAGTGCGCAGGTTCTTGTGTCGACAACAAGCACAATTGCCGTTGGCATGTGGTTAGGCCTGTCCTGGCAAGCCGCATTTGCTGTGGGCGGCGTATTAACCATGTCATCTACCGCGATTGCAGTGAAACAACTCACCGAGCAACGCGAACTGCATTCTCGCCATGGCAATATCGCGCTCGGCGTTTTGTTATTCCAGGATCTGGCTGTCGTGCCTTTTCTAGTTTTAATTCCTATTTTTGCGATGCCAGAGGCCGGCTCAACCCTGCTGCCCATTGTGTATGCGCTGGGCAAGGGTGCCTTTGCGTTTACTGTGATCTATTATGCTGGTCAGTATTTATTACGTCCGGCCATTCGCGCTGTGGCATCGACGCATTCGAGTGAGTTATTTACTTTATTTATTCTGCTCGTCACGTTGCTCGCCGCCTGGTTAACCTGGGAGCTGGGGCTTTCGCTGGCGATGGGCGCTTTCCTGGCGGGTATCATGCTGGCCGAAACCGAATTTCAACACCACGTCGAAATAGAGATAAGACCCTTTCGAGACGTTCTGATGGGCTTGTTCTTCATTTCGGTTGGTTCGCAGTTCGACTGGGCCATTATCATCAGCGAGCCGCTCGCGGTGATAATTCTGACCCTTGGACTAGTGTTTGGTAAAGGCATCGCAATTATGTTCATCACGCGCTGGGCAGGCTTCGAAAAAGGGGTCGCGATTCGTGCAGGTATTGTATTGGGCCAAGGAAGCGAGTTTGGTTTTGCGTTACTGGCGCTGTCTCTGTCGACTGGGTTGTTAGAAGTTGAGCTTAGCCAACCCATTATTGCCGCCATTATTATCAGCATGGCGGTGTCCCCAATGCTGATCCGAAAAAATGAAGCTATCGCAAATCGCCTGGCACCAGATTACGTCTCGCATCGCAGAAAGACCGAGCAGGATATAGAACAGGCCAGTGAGAGCCTGAAAGATCATGTGATTTTATGCGGATTCGGTCGTATAGGCCAAAATCTGGCTGGCTTTTTGAAACGCGTCAATATTCCATTTATTGCACTTGAATTGAATACTGAATTGATCTCCAAAGCTTGGGAAGCTGGAGAGCCAGTTTATTATGGCGATAGCAGTCGGGCAGAGACGTTACTCCACGCCGGCATTCTTACCGCAAAAGCATTGGTAATTTCCTTCCCCGACGTTAAGACTAGCGAACATATCAGTCGTGAAGTAAAACGATTGCGTTCTGACCTACCTTTAATCGTACGAACCAGAGATGATAGGCATTTGGAACAGTTACTTGAAAGCGGTGCCGATGAGGTTATTCCCGATACTCTTGAATCGAGCATGATGCTAGCAAAACACACGTTGAGCAAACTTGGGCTCGCACAATCGGCCATTGACGACATGCTAGTAGATGCGCGTGAAGGTCAATATGCCCGTATACGCGCATTTTTTCACAGTGCAGAGGATGAAGTTGATGTGAATAACCCCGACCATCATCACCTTCACAGTATTGAAGTGTTGAAAGACTCCTATGCCAACGGCAAAACTATTGAATCGTTTAAGTGCTTACCGAAAATCAACATTGTTGCACTGCGGCGTAACGGCATACGAACTGAAGGCCCATTGCTCAACACGCCATTAAAATCAGGTGACCTACTCGTGGTTGAAGGTCGCCCAGATGATATCCGCTGTGCGGAAATTGAAGTGATGTCAGGGCGGTAAAGCACACTGAGGACTATGGTGTTTTCAGAAACCTTATTTAGAGCACCTCAATTCTCGATAAATTGGAACTACATTAGCCGATCCCGTATCGACTACGATTGATTTTTGCTTCGTGTTTGCACCAGGCATAATGATTAAGCCAATAATCACAAAAGACCTTCATATAATCGAGATTAGTAGCGTAGTCCCAACCACCATCACCGGACATCTCGTGCCAAAGATATTCGGCCACTCGTTACCGAATATCTTTTAGTTTTTTGTCGGATACTTCGAAATAAAAAGGTTGGATATTCGCCATGATTAGCGCCTAACTCGATACAAATACTGCGTCACCAAGTGCGTCCATATTGGCTTCCACACCCAGTCCTGGGCGATCAGTAACCGACATGTAGCCGTCTTTGATAACCGGGCCACCCGAGGCAATTTCGAGATTAGTGTACTCATGAAACGCAGAAGATTGAAAATGAAACTCGGTGGGTGTTGAGTGCGCCAAATGGGCAATAGCAGCGGTTGCAATGTCGCCACCCCAGCTATCCTCAATGGTCATAGTGATGCCCATTTTGATGCATAAATCGCGAAACAGCCGTGATGCCGTCAAACCTCCGATACGATTTATTTTCAAATTAACCACGTCCATCGCACTATCCTGAAATCCGCGCATTAAGGTGTGGATACTGTCCATGCATTCATCCAGAATTATCGGATGATCTGTGTGACGACGAACAGCCAAACATTCCTCATAGCTCAAACAGGGTTGCTCGATATAAATATCAACATCGCGAATTGCCTTTACGACTCGTATTGCCTCATGCTGACGCCAACCTGTATTGGCATCGGCGGCGAGTACATTGCCTGGTTTTAACTCGGCAGAAACCTTCAGAATACGTTCAATATCTGCATCGGCACCTGCGCCAACCTTCATTTGAAATTGTTTAAATCCCTGTGCCTGATAGTCACGTATCTTCTCCGCCATAGCACCTGCATCCTGACGAGATACTACTTTGAACAACTTGACTTTTTCCTGTTGCAAACCACCCAACAAGTTATAAACCGGTTCGCCGACCGCCTTACCAAACAGGTCCCAGCAAGCCATGTCTATTGCTGACTTTACATAGGGGTGTCCCATCAACAACGCATCCATACGACGATTGATTTTGTCGATCTCAATGGGGTTTTCACCCATAAGCCCTGGGGCAATTTGTGCAACGCCGTGCCGTACACCTTCAGCATAAGCCGGTAAGTAAGCCGGCCCTAGCGGGCAAGCTTCACCAATACCTTTTAATCCACTGTCTGTTTCAACAATTACAACGGTACTATCGAAGGCTGCGAATGACTGGTTCGACCAACTATAGGATCCTTCCTTCATTGGCAAGTCGACTTGATATACGGAAATTTTTGATATTTTCATTTTTGGATTAGACATTTAAAAAACGTTCCTTTTAAATTTAACCGATGGCTCATACGGGATGACGTGAAATGAAACGAGCCAACTCGTTCTCAGTTGGCAACTGCCCAGAAAAGCTTTCAATATAGGCTGGAATTCTTTTCAAGCGTTGCGCTAAGCTCTCTTCTACCATCATCGAAATATATCCGATCTGTGTGTAATACACTGTGTGTGCTCGCACCTCGGCCTGAGCCTGACTAAACCCAAAATACAGGAACATGGCGTGGATGGCTCTAATTCTTTCTTCATCGTCTTTTTCGAGTATGACTTTTAGTTTGTCTGATTGATGCGCCCAGTTGCGAATCGCAAAATCCATACGCGCATCAAAAAGCCCAGGGTCGACCCAACAGTCGAACAGATTGAGAATCGCCTCTGTAATTGATTCAGCATAGAGCTGAGTGCGAGCGACCAGATTACCCGTGTTTTTCTTTTCCCAACGTTTAATCAACGCATCGAGTAAGGCTTCTCGATCACTGAAATGCCAATAAAAACTGGTGCGCGATAGCGCCAACTGATTCGCTAGCGCCATGATCTTCACTGATTCAACACCAGACTCGATCAATAGATAATGGGCAGCATCAAGCCACGCTATCTCGGAACCACGAGTACTATTCCTCTTGGTAATCTGTCCTATTGTCATATGTCCTGTGTTCAACTTGGTTATTTAATGTGGCAATGTACATCAATGTCCTTTATATTGACATTGGTGTCAAGTTTGATACGGTACTAATCAGCATCGATACTGATTTAAGGGAATTCAAATGTCGCAAGATCCACTACTGCAGCCCTATCAACTCAAGCACTTGACGATTAAAAACCGCATCATGATTACCAGTCATGAGCCCGCTTATGCTGAAGACGGTATGCCAAAGGAACGCTACCGTGCTTATCATGAAGAGAGGGCGAAATCCGGGATTGGTATGACCATGACAGCCGGATCGGCCGCCATCTCAAGAGACAGCCCTCCGGTTTTCAACAATATTCTGGCTTATAAAGACGAAGTGGTGCCCTGGATGCGAGAGCTCACTGACAGTTGTCACGAACACGGTTGTGCGGTGATGATTCAACTTACTCATTTAGGCCGGCGCACCAGTTGGAGCAAAGGTGACTGGCTGCCAGCAGTATCCCCTTCTCATAATCGAGAAGCGGCTCATCGTTCATTTCCAAAAAAAATGGAAGATTGGGATATTGACCGGATCATTATCGATTACGCCGACGCCGCCGAGCGTATGCAAGCAGCTGGGCTTGATGGCATTGAGTTGCAGGCTTATGGCCATCTAATGGATCAGTTCTGGTCACCGCTAACCAACACACTTGACGCACCTTATGGCGGATCAATGGAGAATCGATTACGTTTTTCTAATGACGTATTACGCGCCATTCGTAAACGCGTGGGAGATGAATTTATTGTCGGTATTCGTTATACCGCCGACGAAGTTGCCAAAGGTGGACTCACACCGCAAGATGGTATCGAGATATCGAAACGGTTAAAAGCAGATGGATTAGTCGATTTCCTCAATGTTATTCGCGGTCATATTGACACCGATCCCGCATTATCCGACGTTATACCCGGTCAGGGTTCAAAATCAGCCCCATGGCTCGATTTTGCAGGCGAAGTACGCAAAGCGACTGGGATGCCAACGTTTTATGCCGCCAGGATTCCAGATGTTGCGACCGCACGTCACGCAGTCCGTGCTGGCCTAATTGATATGGTCGGCATGACGAGAGCACATTTGGCAGACCCACATATCGTACGAAAAATCATCGCAGGTGAAGAAGATGATATACGACCTTGTGTCGGTGCAACTTATTGCCTCGACCGAATTTATCAGGGTGGCGAGGCATTGTGTATGCACAACGCAGCATCAGGCCGAGAGCTCACCATGCCACACGATATCCTGAGAGCCAAAATCAAAAAGAAGATCGTCATAATTGGTGCAGGTCCCGCTGGGCTTGAAGCCGCTCGGGTCGCAGCTGAGCGAGGTCACACTGTCGTAGTTTTCGAAGCCACCGCTGAGCCAGGTGGGCAGGTACGGCTCGCCGCACAAAGTCAAAGACGGCGAGAGATGATTTCGATTATTGACTGGCGTATCGAACAATGTAAAAAACGCGATGTTGAGTTTCAGTTTGAATCATTGGTCGAAGCTGATGATGTAATCGCTCAAAATCCTGATATCGTCATCGTTGCCACTGGCGGATTACCGCACACCGAAGTACTCGAGGCCGGTAACGACTTAGTCGAGTCCAGTTGGGATATTATTTCGCGCAGTATCAAGCCTGGTCAGAATGTGTTGGTGTATGACGATGCAGGTGATCACGCTGGATTGCAGGCGGCTGAAATTATTGCAGCGGCTGGGGCCAAAGTCGAAATAATGACGCCAGACCGAAGCTTTGCACCTGAAGTTATGGCAATGAATTTAGTGCCCTATATGCGCAGCATGCAAGACAAAGACACCACCTTTACCGTTACTTATCGACTCAAAAGTGTCGCAAAAGAGGATGATCTTTTAGTCGCTACAATAGGCAGTGATTATAGTGATTTGACAAAGAAACGGAGTTTCGATCAAATCGTCGTCAATCACGGCACTATTCCACTGGATGATATTTACTTCGACTTAAAACATCTATCCTCCAATTTGGGAGCAGTTGATCAGGCCGAGTTACTGGCCGGAAAAGCGCAATCAGTCTGTAGCAATACAGCAGGTAAATTTCAGCTCTTTCGAATTGGCGATGCCGTGTCCGCCAGAAATACTCATGCGGCTATTTATGATGCTCTGAGGTTAATGAAAGATATTTGATCGGATGTTTTGGTGATGTCATAACTTTGGCTAATGATACGGTGTTATCATTAATTAAAATCCCAGCTGCAGCAAAAAATCTAACGTTAATGCTAGCCTAAAACCTACCACAGCCGAAACAGGAGAGGGCATCTGTAATACATTTTTTAATTAAGTCATTCGGCATGAAGATACTGATAAAGTGATCTGATTTTTTCAACTACATATGCATAAATTGAACGCATTAATCCTACCTTACCACCTTAGTTCTAGATTATTTGCTTATTGTAAAAATCAAATTATGACAACTTAAAAACTTACGGCTAGGTTTAAACTTCGATCTAAGGTAGTTAACTCAATTGTTGCCATTCGATCACTAAACTTTATCCAAGAAATTGGCGAAATAAACTACTGCGCGTCCTGCATCGAACTTGTTTTTCTACCCGTCTATGGATGGCTTGCATGATTTGCTGGGTTACCATGATATACAGAGCCGTTCATCGCTATGGCCTTTGGTGACTTTTAGTTCAAAGTAATTAACTGTTCAGCAAGTAGAATTCAAAAATTTTCAGACGTAACAAAAATATCAACGGAAAAGATAGACTCTGGATTGGAAATCGCAAATTTATTTTGCCAGATAAACCTTTTAATCTTTCTACACTTTAGGCCATGTGATTTTGCGAGCATGTACTATAGTCACGTTAGTTATGAGGATAAGATACGGCCTCACCTTCCATTACCTAACCTGCGGTGACTATGAAATTTTCAGTTAAATACCCTGTTCTATCTGTGTTCTTATTGATATTCAGCGGATTAACACCGGTTGTGCAAGCTGAAACATTGACCATAGGTTCCATTTCTGGCAATGCGTCGAAAGAGATGATACGCCATAAATCTTTGATCGAATATTTAACTCGGTCGCTCAAATCTTCGGGGATCGATAAGGTCGACATCCGGGTAACCGACGGCATCAACCAAATGACCCAGTTAATGCGTTCTGGCTCAGTTGATCTTTATATGGACAGTCCATTCCCGAGCCTGAAACTGGCTAATGCTGGTGTCAGCGACATCGTACTTCGTCGCTGGAAAAAAGGGGTCAAGCAATATCACAATGTCATTTTTGTTCACACAGACAGTCTGATTGATTCGATAGAAGACCTACAAGGAGAAATGATAGGTTTCGAGGAAGACTTTTCGACGTCATCTTATTACCTCCCCAAGGCTTCTCTTCAACAGAAAGGTTTGAAGTTGACCTCAAAAATTGATCGCCATGAAACTGTGGCCAACAATGAAATAGGCTATGTCTTTACCGGTGAAGACAAGAACACGGTCACCTGGGTGAGAAAGCAACGAATTGCCGCCGGAGCGATCAGCAATATCAAATTTGATGGATTGAAAGCCCGATTTAGGAAACAGCTGAGAATCATATTCCGCTCGGTCAGTGTACCCAGGCAAGTCGTCAGTTACAGCAAAAAAATACCCCCCGCCCTGGCTAGGTCGTTGACCCAGGTTTTACTGAATATGGATCAAACCGAATATGGAAGGCAACAATTAAGAGCGTTTGAAAGAACCGTCAAATTTGATGAGTTTCCAGATTCGGTCGAGAAGGCGTTGACGCCTATGACTGTGTTGGCTAAAACGTTTAAATAGGTCACCGACGCTATGTTCGTTACCGTTAAATCAAAATTAATCGCGTTTACTGTTGGTATCAGTTTTTTGATCAGTGGCACCATCGCCATCACTGCGCTGGTCAAACAAAAGCAGGCTGTCCACAAAGCCTATTCGTTTAAGGCAATCACGTTGGCTACCCAGCTCAGTAAATCATTGGTGAATCCAATTTATAACCTGGATATCGATAGTATTACGGTCACTCTGGCCGAGACCATCGACGATATCGACGTGGTTAGAGTCTGGGTTATCGACACTGATGGATTAATCATCAGCGATGGAACCGAAAACAATGAATTACAGGAAGAAGAAGCCTCCGATCTATTGGAAATAATAGAGAAAGTTAGGGTCAGTAATAAGGTCATCGAACAAACTAGTGCGGAGGGACAGCTAACTATTACAGCGCCGGTATTCATTTCTAATCAGGATTTAATTGGCTTTGTTTTTCTAGAAATATCACTACAGCGCGCCGATGAGGAAATTCAAACTCAACTAGTGACATTAGGACTTCTGTCAATCATTTTATTTTTAGTGGGCATCTTTATTGCTTATTTAGTTGGCAAAAAACTGGTTAAACAGATTGAACAAATTAGTATGGCGGCGTATAAAATTGCCAAAGGCGATTTCAATATCAACTTAAATATCGGGACGAAGGATGAACTTGGTCATCTATCGCAAGACATTAACAATATGTGTCAACAATTGCGCAACACGACAGTTTCCAGAGATTATGTCAGTAATATTATCGATTCGATGAGCGACAGCCTGTTCGTGATCGATGAAAAAGGTGAAATCGTAACGACCAATGATGCACTCTTAAAATTGCTGGGCTATGAACCGAATGAGTTGATTGGGCAAAAAGTAAACACCCTGTTTAGCGGACCGGTGTTCACAAATGATAACGCGGTTGCCCACAGTGATAATATCTGCTTTAAGCCAAAATTCGATGCCCCTATTCCAGTCGCTGTGTCAGCTTCACGTTTGTCTACAAGAGATCAGGTTGACGACAGCAGCGACCGAATTGTTGTCGTGGTACAGGATATTCGCCAACTACTGAAGGCCGAACAAAAATTAAATCAGGCATTAACCGACTCCAAAGCAGCAACGCTTGCAAAAAGCCAATTCCTCGCCGCCATGAGTCACGAAATCCGAACTCCTATGGCAGGAGTCATTGGAATGTCAGATTTGCTATTGGATACAGATTTATCGCCCCAACAGTTAGATTGGGCAATCAGTATTAAATCGTCAGGTAAAAACTTAATGGCGATTCTCAATGAGATTCTTGATCAATCCAAACTAGAAGCTGGCAAACTCGAAATTACGCCCACAGATTTTCACTTGCGATCTTTTGTCCGCGATAACATTCAACAATTTAGCCCCAATATAGCAACGAAAGGCTTAGCGCTGGACTTTAAAATAGATGACGATTTACCACAAGCTGTCCATGCTGATTCGTTGCGGGTTGGACAAGTACTGTCTAATTTTCTCAGCAATGCGTTGAAGTTCACTGATACAGGTCACATCGGCGTGACAGTCAAACTAGAACCGAATGAGCAGGATAAATTACAAATTCGGTTTACTGTTACCGATAGCGGGATCGGATTGACTGAAGGCGAAAAACATAGACTATTCTCCGCTTTCACTCAGGCAGACAGCTCAACCTCTAGAACCTATGGTGGGACAGGGTTAGGGCTGTCGATTTCTAAACAGCTAGTCGGGTTAATGGGTGGTCAAATTGGTGTTGATAGTACCAAGGGCATCGGTTCTGCGTTTTGGTTTACGGTTTGCTGTCAGCCCTCTAAAGGGAATGTGGACGCGACTGATAGGCGAGTCGCCATAGATAGATGGGTAGCGTCACGTCCTTTGAAAATACTGGTAGCCGAAGACAACACGGTTAATCAATATATGATCCAAGCCCTCTTAAACAAATTGTACCACTCGGTTGAAATTGCGAAGGATGGTCAATGTGCGATTGATCTTCTTAACGCGGGTGATTTTGATCTTATACTAATGGACATTCGTATGCCGGTGATGGATGGTTTAGAAGCAACGGCTTCTATTCGCGCAACGAATGGTCCCAAGTCCAACATTCCAATCATCGCATTAACTGCTGATATCTCAGCGGGCAACGTCAGAGAATATACGAATGCAGGCATGAACGATATGTGTGGTAAACCAATAGAATTAAAGCTTCTGCTTCAATCAATTAACAAATGTTTAGGTGAAAAAATCCATACCTCAATGTCTCATTCGAATTCATCTGTAGTGGGCCAAATACTCACCGATGACTTCACTAGCACGGAAAAGAATGGCGTAGCGGTGAACTTCGCCCAAGTGCTCTTGCGGGTTGAGAACATTGTTGATCAAACGACAAAACGAAACGAGGACAATGAGATTCCTTCAGCGATGGTGGCCATTGGTGAAGATGCGTTTGCTAAATTGTTAACAATGTATGAGGCTGGATTAACAGAACAGTGTGATGG
>OOGO01000076.1_pt1 | contig 17514 bp, 12 predicted proteins | sample 1670401 | NCBI WGS metagenome assembly OOGO01 (sample SAMEA98149168, study PRJEB22522) | marine metagenome | biome: marine biome; feature: marine water body; material: sea ice | place: Arctic Ocean | collected 16-Sep-2015 | depth 0.9 m | reverse complement strand
TATTAGGGCAGTTTCATTGTCCCCACCCTAACCTTCTAAAAAACTTCCGGATAGAATGACCGTGGCTGAATTTGATTACATTATTGTTGGTGCAGGGTCAGCTGGTTGTGTTTTAGCTAATCGGCTGTCAAAAGATCCTACTAACCGAGTGCTACTACTAGAAGCGGGGGGCAAAGACAACAACCCCTGGTTACATGTACCTGTCGGCTATTTTAAAACCATGCACAATCCGTTATTCGACTGGTGTTATCAAACTGAACCTGACCCAGGTATTGACGGGCGCCAATTACAATGGCCGCGAGGCAAAGTGCTAGGTGGTTCGAGTGCATTAAATGGATTGCTATATGTCCGTGGCCAACGTCAGGATTATGACCGCTGGCGAGATTTAGGCAATTCTGGATGGGGTTACAGCGATGTTTTACCTTATTTTAAAAAGTCCGAGGACAACCAACGAGGCGCTGACCCATACCATGGTGTTGGCGGCCCGCAAAAAGTATCTGATCTGCGTTTACGTCGCCCAATTGCCGAGCATTTTATTAAGGCCGCTATGGAGCAGGGCATTCCTTTTAATGACGACTATAACGGCGCAGAACAGGAAGGCGTTGGCTATTTTCAACAAACAGCTTTTAAAGGTTTTCGTTGGAGTACTGCTCGGAGTTTTCTCAAGCCCGCACGAAATCGACCTAATTTAACCGTCTACACTCAAGCTCAGGTGAGTCGTCTTATCATCGAGGGCAAGCGCGTTACCGGCGTCGAATTTAAACGCGGTGGTCAGTTGCAAAGTGCTACGGTAACGAGAGAGGTAGTACTCTGCGCCGGTGCGGTCAATTCGCCGCAGATACTTCAATGCTCTGGTATTGGTGATCCTGAGGCTTTGTCATCCGTTGGGGTTGAAGTGCGCCATGCACTGCCTGGTGTGGGTAAAAACCTACAAGATCATTTGCAGGTAAGGCTGGTATTCGAAACCAGTGAAAGAACCCTAAACGATGAACTCAATCATCCGCTAAAACGGCTAAAAGTAGGCCTCGAATACCTGTTCAACCGATCGGGACCTTTAACCCTTGCAGCTAGCCAGGTAACTATATTTACCCGTTCAAGTGCAGGTGTTGATCGGCCAGACATCCAGTTTCACATGCAACCTCTTAGTGCCGACAAGCCCGGTGATGGAGTGCATCCATTCTCAGCCTTTACTACATCGGTTTGCCAGCTGCGGCCTTATAGTCGAGGAGAAATACGCATCAAGTCAGCTGATCCATTTGAGTATCCCGAAATTCATCCCAACTATTTATCAGACGAGCGCGACTGTGCTGTCGTGGTCAATAGCATCAAGGTGGCGCGTGGCATTGCCAATGCACCGTCGCTAAAACCGCATATTATCCGAGAGCGAGTCCCAGGTAACGAATTTGAGGATGATCAGCAGTTGCTCGAAGCGGCGCGAAAATTTAGCCAGACTATTTACCATCCAGCGGGTACTTGCAAAATGGGATCGGACAAAATGGCCGTTGTTGATGACCGATTGAAACTACATGGCCTTGAGGGGCTGCGCATTGCAGACTGTTCAATTATGCCCGAAATTGTTTCCGGCAATACGAATGCCCCGACCATTATGATTGGAGAAAAAGCGGCAGATATGATTTTGGCTGACAATCGTTCATAGAGTCTAATAATCTATTGGGTACCGCAGCAGTGGTGGTTGGTTTTTTGTTTTGTGGTACTGCGTGGCTCGGCTATGCCCTGAAGGAAGCGTTTGATCAGTAAAATCGCCACCGCGCGAATTGTCTTCCACTTTTTTTAAATACAGCGGCACATTGTTGTCATCCCATTTCGAGTTGCCGCGCACGTAGAGTAAACCGTTGAGCACGCAGGCGACCGGCCTGGCGGAAACGATAATATAACCGAATTGATCCACGAGCCCCTTGTCGTTATATGTTTTGATCCGGCGATTCAATAAGTCATGTTAAAAAAGAACTAATATTCTCGTTTAAGATTCTTTGATGGAGCTTCTAGGTGGTTCTGTCCTAAATAGCGCCATCAAGTTCGGCTTTTGGGATACCGAGCCGATACGAAATTTATGTGTATTTAGTTCTGTTACTCAGACGCAAAAAAATGTAAGGTTGAGACTGGAAGTCTCATTTAAACTGAGTTTTGTCGATATGCGGCATTCAACTGGGCCGGAACGCCGACCCAACAAGCTACGGGGCAGTGCCTTCAGCCTCGCAGCGCATAAAATAACGAAGGCTTTCTTATTACGAGGAGAAGACATGATCAATCTAAAAACTATGGTTGCCAGTACAGCAGTCCTTGCACTCATGGCATCGTCTGCCATGGCGGCAGACAAGGTCTTGCGTATCCAGTCGGTGCTATCCACCTCCGCTGACGAAGTCGTTATGTTGAGGGAGTTCGGTAAAGATGTCGCAGCGCTGACTAGTGGCTCGCTCACCATCGAAGTTCTGCCAGCTGGCGCTGTTGTTGGGCCACGAGACGTCATGGATGCCGTTGACGCGGGGCTCGTTGAAGGTGGATTTGCCTGGACACATTATTGGGGTGGTAAACACATTGCGGCTAACCTGTTCGGAGCGCCTATAGCGGGTGCCGGTGTAGGACTCGATAACATCGCGTTCCTGAGCTGGTTCCAGTACGGTGGTGGCAAGGAACTGTATGACCGCCTGTGGGATGAAATGGGCGTGAACGTCAAAGGATTCATGCTACAGCCAGTGGGCCCTGAGGCACTCGGTTGGTTCCCAAAGCCAATCAAGTCGATGGATGACTTCCGTAAATTACTCTTCAGTTCACCTCCAGGCATGTTTGGTGCCGCATACGCTGAAATCGGTGTTCCAGCGGTTGCCATGGGCGGCGGCGACATTCTGCCAGCGCTTGAGAAAGGCACGATCGACGCAGCCGAGTGGTGCTGCCCCAAGCCAGACTCCGTCTTTGGTTTCCAGAAAGTGCTAAAGCACTACTATCTCCAAGGTCTGCACCAGGTAGTCGTGAACGCAGACATGTATGTGAATGGCGATTTCTACAACTCGCTGAGCACAGTTGAGCAGAAAGCACTGGAAGTGGCGGCAAACGCGTCTCTGTCAAAATCCTTGTCCTACAGAATCTATGAGAACGGTAAGGCACTGAAAGATCTGACAGATAATCACGGTGTTATCTTGGAAGATACACCAGCGGATTATTTCACAGAGTACATGGCGGCCGCTAAAAAGTCGCTACAAGCCGCTGCGGATGAAAACGAGTTCTTCGCAGAAGTGTGGCAGTCGCAAAAGGATTTCGCCGACACAGTAGTACCATTCTGGTCAGGTGCACAAACTTCAAACGCAAGTTTGGGTCGCGCACATGCAGTTACACTGAAGTAAAAAAATACTTCGTTGCGAGGACCATCAAGGCCTCGCTTCGAAGTTTCTATAAGTAGTATCATTCTGGGTAAGCGCACAGTCCTCGAACGCAAGTTTGGGCTGCGCACATGCGGTTACACTTAAGTAAAAAAACGTCGTTGCGAGGCTCATCGAGGCCTCGCTTCGAAGTTTCTGTCAGGGGCTAAGCCCTGTTTAAATAATAAGAGCCCAAAATGGGCACAAACATATAGGGGAAGAAGGGGCATGGCTGTAGATGAAATCAATCCGGAAGACCTCGAGATTGCGGATGAACTAATTGCGGAGCGTCGTGCAGAGGCCCCGGGTGAAACGCCAGAAGATATGACCCCTTGGCAACGCCCTATTACGGCAGCTATTGACGTAATCAATTACCGGGTAGGCCAAATTATTTCCCTGCTCTTGGTGCCGCTCCTTGTTGTAGTGGTGCTAGAAGTCCTTTCAAGAAACTCCTTTTCGATCTTGCAAAATGCCGGATTCGAAGACTTCGCCCGAACTCTCGGTCTTGGCCCCACGCTCTGGGTATATGACACCAGTCGTATGATAGCCGGGGTACTCTTCATGGCGGCCGCGGGCTATGGTTTGATGCGCGGAGTTCACATCCGTGCCGACTTCCTCTACCGAAGTTGGTCGGCAAAAACACAAGCGACAGTGGATGCAACACTGTACCTGCTGTTCTTTATGCCTTCGATGATCTTCTTTACTGTTATCGCCTCAGATTTCTGGTGGCTCGCCTTTTCAAGAGGTGAAACCATGCAGGTCGACAGTGCCTGGGGACCTCTTTTATGGCCAGCGCGCCTGGCGATGCCAATCGGTGCCTTCCTCTTGACGCTGCAAGGCCTCCCTGAGATTTTCCGTGCATTTCACAAGATGGGTAAAGAGCGAGAGCGTTTGTTTGTAAAGGCCTTACCTGTCTATGTAATCGCACTGATCTGGCTCATTCTGGCGGTGTTCCATCCGAGTATTGTCCCAGGTGGCGAATCGTTTTCTGACCTCATGTCCGCCCGATCAAACATGGACAAAGCTACCATCGGATTGATCATGCTGGGGGCTATGCTGTTCGTTATTTTTATCGGTTTTCCGATTGCCTTCACGTTGATTTTTCTTGCCTTTGTGTTCGGCATTTGGGGCGCCAACTTCAAGTTAACCACGCTGTTGATGACGCTAAACACAAACTCCACCATGTTGAACGATCAGCTCATGGCCGTGCCGCTTTTTGTACTGATGGGAATAGTGATGGAAGCGGCAGGCTTGATGGACCGGTTGTTTGCATCGATCCAGATGATGATGTCACGCGTCCGCGGCGCATTGTTCATCGCTGTGCTAATCGTATCGACGATTTTTGCAGCAGCCACTGGTATTGTCGGCGCTTCTGTAACCCTGCTTGGGATCATGGCTGGTGCAACCATGACCAAAGCAGGTTATGACGTCAAGCTTGCGGCTGGAACCATCACCGCAGGCGGCACATTGGGCATTCTGATACCACCCTCAATTATGCTGATCGTTATGGGACCTGTTCTGGAAGTTTCAACCCTTGACCTCTTCCGTGGCGCCTTTATTCCCGGCGCCATGCTAGCGACCCTCTACCTGCTCTACACCCTTGGACGCTGCTGGCTGAATCCCGACCTTGGTCCAATTTTGTCAGAAGAGGACCAACCTGAAACATCGCCATTTTATGGCGCTGAGGTCGCGCTGATTTGTCTGGGTGTTTTGACCGTTTGCCGAGTGTTTGGCCTTGCCATGGGCGGCGCTTTTAGCGGTATGATTCCTTTTGGCGGCTTAATCGTATTGGCCATTACCTGTGCCATCGCCTATGCCGCATACCGTCGTTTGAATCTACTCAAAATTGTGCTTCCGCTTACGCTACTCTTCCACATCTATATGATCTTTGCGAATATGGGAGAGAACGGTAGCCTGCCAATCTGGTCGATAACCCTCTGTTCATTCACCCTGCTTCTGGGATATTTGGGGCGTCCGATTTATAACGCAACGTCAGACAATGGGTTCTATTTCTCGGATCTCTGGGATGAGTTCTTTGCCGGACTCATGCCTCCCACGATCCTAATTTCTTTTGCTTTGGGGTCGATTCTGCTTGGCCTGGCAACACCCGCTGAAGCCGCAGCTATGGGCGCCTTTGGTGCTATCTTGTTAGCTATCGGTTACGGCAAATTCACCTTTCCTAGTTTCTTTGACAGTCTGGTCAAAGCCCTAGAGATCACAGTTTTGATCATGTTCCTGGTTGCCGCATCGAACTTCTTTGGCGCCGAATTCAGTTATTTGGGCACGCCAAAGATGATGACTGAAATGCTACTTGGTCTCGACATGTCGCCTTACCTCGTTCTAATGGTCATTATGGCACTAATCTTCCTTCTGGGATGGCCACTGGAGTGGGTGCCTATTGTTCTGATCGTCGTGCCAATTTTGCTGCCAACAGTCGAGGCGCTGGACATCCACGGGCTGGATCGCTACGACCTGATGGTCTGGTTTGGCATTCTGGTCGCGGTGAACCTGCAGACCGCTTGGCTATCTCCACCTGTGGCCTTGTCAGCTTATTTTCTGAAGGGGGTGGTGCCGGATTGGGATCTCAAGGACATCTATCTGGGCATGATGCAGTTCATGGGGATTCAACTCATCGGTCTCATCCTGCTGTTTATCTTCCCGCAACTGGTGCTTTGGCTACCCAGAGTGATGTCTGGTGGGTAAGTCATGAAGGGTAAATCATGAAAGGTAAATTATGGTGCATCTGATTCAATCTGTCTTGCGCTGGGCAGCGCCCGACAGGATGATATGGCACTAATCGATGAATCACTTAAGTTACTCGGCATTCAAAACTTACAAGTGATCGATGCATCGATCATGCCAAAGTTTGTGTCAGGTAATACCAATGCATCGACGATTATGATTGCGGAAAAAGCGGCCGATATGATTATTGATTATAGCGCTCATTAAAATCGCCAGATAAACATGTGATTTCATAAAAAGGTCCGAACTTAAAAGGGCTGGACTAGATCGTGTCACCAGGGACGCGAACTACACCTTCCATCAAAACCCTGGCGCTACGACTCATTGTTGCTTTATTAACAGACCATACGCCGTCGCGCTGACTGACTTGCGCGCCTACTCGTAAAGTGCCAGAAGGATGGCCGAAGCAAACGCTTTGAAACGCGTCACCACCGGCAGCCTGGTTGACTATAGTACCGGGAATTGCCGCTGCGGTTGCAATCGCAACGGCAGCGGTGCCCATCATCGCATGGTGTAATTTCCCCATTGATAACGCCCTAACGTTCAGATCGATATCCGACGCTGAAATGGGTTTAGCACTTGAAGCCACATAATCACTCGGGTGAGCCACGATGGCAACTTTGGGTATGTGCTGACGTTGTGATGCTTGCTCAATTGTATCGACCAAGCCCATAGCCACCGCACCCTGTACTCGTATGGTTTCAAATAGGGCGAGTGCTTTGGCATCGCTATTAATATCGTCCTGTAATTCGGTGCCGTTATACCCGAGATCCTGCGCCTTAATGAAAATAGTGGGAATGCCAGCATTAATCAGGGTCACCTTAATGGCTCCAACATCGGGCACTTCAAGTTCGTCAATCAAATTTCCAGTTGGGAACATGGCACCCCCAGCATCTGCTGGGTTGACAAACTCAACTTCTATTTCAGCTGCAGGAAAAGTGACACCATCGAGTTCGAAGTCACCGGTTTCCTGAACCTCATGGTCCGTGATTGGCACCTGTGCAATAATGGTTTTTTGAATATTGGCCTGCCAGATTCGAACTGTCGCTATGCCATTATCTGGCACACGGCTCGGATCAACCAGCCCGTTACTGATCGCAAATGGCCCGACAGCCGCACTTAAATTGCCACAGTTTCCACTCCAATCGACAACCGGTTTATCGATAGAAACCTGACCAAATAAATAGTCAACATCATGGTCAGGCTGTTCGCTTTTAGACAAAATAACGACTTTACTAGTGCTTGAGGTCGCGCCGCCCATGCCATCGGTTTGCTTAGCATACGGATCAGGGCTTCCAACAACACGAAGTAGCAGCGCATCGCGTGCTGCGCCGGGTTTTTGTGCCGCTTCTGGCAAATCATCCTGTTTAAAAAAAACACCTTTACTGGTGCCGCCACGCATATAGGTGGCGGCGATTTTGATTTGAGGAGGCGCTGTTTGATCGTTAAGTTTCATTGCCGCTACGCCACGTTTGACGATTCGAGAAAGTCCTGTGCAAAACGCTGCAACACACCGCCAGCCTCGTAGACTGACACTTCTTCAGCAGTATCTATCCGGCAGGTTACAGGCACTTTCAGGCTCTCTCCGTTACTACGATTAATTATCAGGGTCAATGTTGCTAGCGCAGTGATTTCTCCAGTTACATCAAATGTCTCAGTACCGTCAATACTGTATGTTGCTCTAGTCTCACCCGCTTTAAATTCAACCGGCAATATACCCATACCCACCAGATTAGTCCGATGAATACGCTCAAAACCTTCAGCCACAATGACTTCTACGCCGGCGAGCCGAACACCCTTGGCAGCCCAGTCGCGTGACGAGCCCTGACCATAGTCAGCACCGGCCACAATGATGAGTGGTTGTTTGCGTTCCATATAGGTTTCTATCGCTTCCCACATTCGAGTCACTTTTCCCTCTGGCTCGATACGAGCGAGTGAGCCTTGCTGAATTTCACCATCTTTGACCACCATTTCATTTAGCAATTTTGGATTAGCGAAGGTCGCTCTTTGCGCAGTGAGATGATCCCCACGATGGGTCGCGTAAGAATTAAAATCCACTTCCGGCAAACCCATTTTAGTCAAATACTCACCGGCAGCACTAGAAGCCAGTATCGCGTTTGAGGGCGATAAGTGGTCCGTTGTAATGTTGTCACCGAGTACAGCTAAGGGGCGCATGCCTTTCATATTTCTGTCATTCGCCAGCGCACCTTCCCAGTAGGGCGGACGACGAATATAAGTGGTTTGCGGTCTCCAGTCGTATAGCGGGCTAACGGATTCAGATGCGCTATCAGATCCTGCGAACATCGGAATATACACTTGCTGGTACTGCTCAGGCTTAACACTCGCCTTAACGACTGCATCGATTTCATCGTCGTCTGGCCAGATATCTTTCAGTGTGACAGGCTGACCTTTTTGATCATAGCCAAGCACGTCCTTCTCGATATCAAAGCGAATGGTACCGGCAATCGCATAGGCCACAACCAGCGGCGGCGACGCCAGAAAGGCTTGCTTTGCATAAGGGTGGATTCGACCATCGAAGTTTCTGTTGCCCGATAAAACGGCGGTAGCGTAAAGGTCTCTATCGACGACTTCCTTCTGAATTACAGGATCAAGCGCACCACTCATACCGTTGCAGGTGGTACAGGCAAATCCAACGATACCAAACCCGAGATGCTCTAGCTCGGATAAAAGATTAGCTTCCTCTAAATAGAGCTGAACTGTTTTTGAACCAGGTGCGAGTGACGTCTTGACCCAGGGCTTACTCTGCAGGCCAAGCTCATTGGCTTTACGTGCTATCAAACCTGCGGCGATCATGTTGCGTGGATTACTGGTATTGGTACAGCTGGTGATGGCGGCAATGATGACCGCACCGTCTGGCATTAAACCTGCTTCATTTTCAACCTTACCTGCAATACCACGTGCGGCGAGTTCAGACGTTGGCACCCGTTTATGCGGGCTAGATGGCCCAGCGATGTTGCGTACCACCGCCGATAAATCAAATGTTAAGACTCGTTCGTACTCGGCGTTCTTAAGATCGTCAGCCCATAATCCACAGTGTTTAGCGTAGGTTTCTACTAGTTTCACCTGTTCTGGCTCGCGGCCAGTAAGCTTGAGGTAGTCGATGGTTTGTTGGTCAATATAGAACATGCCTGCTGACGCGCCAAATTCCGGGGTCATATTGGATATCGTCGCTCGATCACCCAGTGTCAATGCAGATGCACCTTCACCGTAGAACTCAAGATAAGCCGATACTACTTTTTGATCACGCAAGAACTCTGTAATAGCCAGAACGATATCGGTAGCAGTGATACCAGGCTGGCGTTTACCGGCCAGGTTGACACCGACGATATGCGGTAGGCGCATGTGGGAGGCTCGGCCCAGCATGACATTTTCTGCCTCAAGACCACCGACACCAATAGCGAGTACGCCCAGTGCATCAACATGAGGGGTGTGACTATCCGTCCCTACTAATGTATCAGGGAAAGCGACACCATCCAGTGACTGAACAACAGGGGACATTTTTTCCAAATTAATTTGATGCATAATGCCATTGCCAGGTTGGATGACATCGACATTCTTGAAGGCTTTTTTAGTCCAGTTAATAAAGTGAAATCGGTCATCATTTCGACGGTCTTCTATGGCGCGGTTTTTCTCAAACGCATCTTTGTCGAATCCATCGTGTTCGACGGCGAGAGAATGATCGACAATGAGCTGGGTCGGCACTACCGGGTTAACCTGCGATGGATCACCCCCTTGCTCAGCAATTGCATCACGTAAACCAGCCAGATCGACTAGCGCTGTCTGCCCTAGAATGTCATGGCACACAACTCGAGCCGGGTACCAGGGAAAATCTAGATCACGTTTGCGATGAATGATTTGCTCTAGAGCAGCCGTAAGTGATTCTGGATTACAACGCCGCACCAGGTTTTCTGCCAGCACTCTTGACGTATAAGGCAAGCGGTCGTAGGCACCGGTCTCAATTGTATCAATAGCTAAACGTGTATCGAAATAATCGAGATTGGTGCCTGGTAGTGGTTCGCGATAATTTGTATTCATAATATCACTCTTAATTTGAGGGCATCTCTAAAACTAGTGCGGATTTAAAGATACCGATGAATTTAGACTCGGTCTTCTATCTCAATAAACTCTAGATTTTCCGGACCAATATAGTTCGCTGACGGACGGATAATTTTTCCATCTTGTCGCTGTTCGATCACATGTGCACCCCAACCTGAAGTTCGAGCGATGACAAAAAGCGGCGTAAACATATCAATAGGAATATCCATCTGGTCATACGACACAGCGGAAAACCAGTCGAGGTTGGGGAACATTTTTTTCATTTCCCACATCGTGCTTTCAAGCCTTTCGGCAACGTTGTACATCAACATAGAGTCGTTTTCAGCAGAGAGTTTTTGCGCTACTCGTTTAATAACGTCATTGCGCGGGTCGCTCACGGTATAAACCGGATGACCAAAACCAATCACGATTTCTTTTTTGGCAACGCGCGCTCGAATATCAGCTTCGGCCTCATCAGCCGAGCTGTAACGCGATTGAATTTCGAATGCGACTTCATTCGCACCACCATGTTTTGGCCCGCGTAACGCGCCAATACCACCCGTGATTGAGGAGTACATATCCGAACCGGTCCCTGCGATGACACGACTGGCGAAAGTTGACGCATTAAACTCATGCTCTGCATAAAGAATGAGCGAAATATGCATTGCCTTAACCCAAGACTCTGGTGCTGGCTTGCCGTGCAGCAGATGCAGAAAATGTCCCCCGATTGAATCATCGTCAGTATTCAGGTCGATGCGCTTATTGTTATTGGCAAAGTGGTACCAATAAACCAATATTGAGCCGAAGCACGCCATCAGACGATCGATAATATCTCGAGCAGCGGCTTCGTTATGATCGAGCGCCTCGGGGGCTTGACAACCCAGGGCCGAACAACCAGTGCGCATTACGTCCATTGGGTGTGTGCTGGCAGGCAATTGTTCGAGTACAGTTTTCACAGACTGAGGCAAATCGCGCAACAGTTTCAGCTTGGCTTTGTAGGTTGCTAGTTCAATTTGAGTTGGTAATTTTTCATGAACGATTAAATATGCAACTTCTTCAAACTGACAGGTTTCGGCAATATCGAGTATATCGAAACCACGATAATGCAAATCATTACCGGTCCGCCCCACGGTACAAATTGCAGTATTACCGGCAACTGTGCCAGATAGCGCTACCGATTTTTTAGGTTTAAATGCAGGTGCGTCGCTCATGATTTTTCCTCACTGACTTTGTCATTTGAAAATAGCTGATCTAAAGTTTGTTCGTATTGGTGATAGTCGAGGAAATCGTATAGTTCCATACGAGTTTGCATGCCGTCGACTACATTTTGCTGGCTACCATCGGCGAGTATGCCCTGATACACCTTCAATGCAGCCAGGCTCATCGCTCTAAAAGCACTGAGTGGATACAATGATAATTTGACGCCGACAGATGCCAGCTGTTCACTGTTAAAAAGTGGCGTCGCACCGAACTCGGTAATATTAGCTAAGACAGGGACACTCACCATTTGAGTCACCTGCTGGTACTGCTCAAGCTCGGTAATCGCTTCGGGGAATATCATATCGGCTCCGGCCTCGACACAGGCGGCAATTCGATCTAAAGCCGAGTTCATACCTTCCACTGCGAGTGCATCGGTGCGCGCCATAATAACAAAGCTATCGTCTGTTCTGGCATCAACCGCGGCTTTCACTCTATCAACCATTTCGTCCTGCGTTACGATGGCTTTATTCGGTCGATGACCACAACGTTTTTGCATGATTTGATCTTCGATATGAATACCGGCAACATTCGCACGCGTCATTTCACGAACACAGCGCGCAATGTTAAAAGCGCCGCCCCAACCGGTATCCACATCGACCAGTAACGGTAGCGAACTGGCATCGGTTATTCGACGGGCGTCTTCGAGCACATCGTGCAATGTCGAGATACCTAGGTCAGGCGTGCCAAGTGAACAGGCGGCAACACCGCCACCAGACAAATAAATAGCCTTGTGTCCGCATTTTTCAGCCATGATAGCGCTATAAGCATTGACCGTACCAACCACTTGCAGCGGATTGTTTTGTTCGACTGCCTGGCGTAGCTTTTCTCCGGAAGAGATACGTTTATTTGTATGGGTACTTTTTGAAACAGTTTCAGTCATGTTTTAGCTCCAGTATTTTCTTAACGATTTTCCATGCGCCGCTAATATGACGACGCATTAATAATTCGGCGAGTTCTTCATCGCGCTGCTCGATAGCGCTAGCGATTTGACGATGTTGCGCAAGCGCTATGGCAGGACGGGTCGGCTGCTGACCTGACTGATAACGACCCATACGGACTAATTGATACAATCCACCGTTTAGATTTTCCAGAATCCACTGATTTTGACTGGCGCTGGCAATTCGATGATGAAAGTCGATATTGCCTTCTTCTTGAAGATAATATTTGCCTTCAGATTCCGAGATAGCTTGTTCATGCGCATCGAGAAGACTTTTCAACGACACAATCGCCTCGTCACTCATGTGCCGCGCGGCCAATCTAGCCGACATGCCTTCGAGTGCTTCACGAGCGTTGTAAATATCGTGCATGGTTTTGATATCAAGCGTTACAACACGAGATCCTGCATGAGGAACGCGCAGAATCAGTTTCATTTGTTCAAGACGGTGGATAGCTTCGCGCAACGGGCCACGGCTAATGCCATATTTTAGAGCCAGTTCCGATTCTACTATTCTGCTACCCTGACTTAATTCCCCTCGGATAATATCGGATTTAATGCACTCATAGACTTTGCCAGCCAGAGTTTTGGTCTGTATCAGAGTCACGTCAGCTTTTTTTGTCTCTGCTTCAATCATTTTATTGTCAACAATACTTAGTAATTAGCCTCATAATTAATGCATATTGCATCAATTAACCAATAATTGTCAACAATAGGACCTTTTGAATTTTTATTTTCGTGCAGCCTGCTGTAGATAGATGCCACATTCATGCCAATCCGTGTGGTTTAATCCTGAGGATTACATTATTTAATACTACGGCGATAAACCTATAGAGCATTAAATAATAAGGTATATTGCTGTCCTGCTGTAAAATTGTCGCGCAAGTACTCAGGTCATACGTTAGATCAATAGTCAGATGCGACATCAATCGCAATGAAACAGGCGGCTCTTCCGTCGGGACCACATAGGGGATATTCATGTCAACCGTAACTATTATAGACGACGAGACGGGCAAGAAAGTACAAATGCCGTTGCTCACACCCACCAGTGGGCCAAAAACTATCGACATTAGCACGCTATATAAAGAGCTAGGTTACTTCACTTACGACCCCGGGTTTATGTCTACCGCTAGTTGTTCGAGCTCAGTCACCTTTCTTGACGGCGGAGAAGGTGTCTTGCAATACCGTGGATACTCAATCGAGCAATTGGCCGAGCAAAGTAATTACTTGGAAGTTTGCTACTTATTATTGAATAATAAGCTGCCCAACCAGGCAGAAATGGACACGTTTGAAGATATCATAACTAATCACACCATGCTGCATGAGGCGCTCAAACGTTTCTTTAGTGGTTTTCGTCGGGATGCCCATCCGATGGCTATTATGGTTGGTGTTGTCGGTGCGCTGGCTGCTTTCTACCATGACCACATGGATATCAAAAATCCTGAGCATCGTATGATTACGGCTCATCGTCTGGTCGCTAAAATGCCAACTATCGCAGCCTGGAGCTTTCGTTATGCGATGGGTAAACCTTTTGTTTATCCGCGAAATGATCTGAGTTACACCGAAAACTTCCTACACATGATGTTTTCTATGCCAACAGAAGAATACGAACCCAGTCCATTGCTAGCGAAAGCACTCGACCTAATCCTGATTTTGCATGCCGATCACGAACAAAATGCATCGACCTCTACCGTTCGATTAGCCGGTAGTTCAGATGCGAACCCATTCGCTGCTGTTGCAGCGGGTGTCGCCGCACTTTGGGGGCCAGCTCACGGCGGTGCCAACGAAGCCGTTATCCGCATGCTGATCGATATCAACGAGTCAGGCAATCCGTTGCAGTCGTTCATCGACCGCGCGAAGGATAAAGAAGATAACTTTCGCCTAATGGGCTTTGGTCATCGGGTCTACAAAAATTTTGATCCTCGCGCGACTTTGATCCGCGAAATTTGCCACAAATTACTCGGTGAGATGGAATCAAGCGGGGAGCAGCAAAGAATGCTCGAAACCGCCATGGCATTAGAAAAAGTAGCGCTAGAGGACGATTACTTTGTATCCAGAAACCTCTATCCGAACGTCGACTTTTACTCAGGTATCATTTTCCTCGCCATGGGTATTCCGATGAACATGTTTACCGTTATGTTTGCGATGGCTCGAACTGTCGGCTGGGTTACGCAGTGGAACGAAATGATATCTCAGCCAGACTATAAAATTGGTCGCCCAAGGCAGCTCTATACCGGACCGATTGACCTAAACTATGAATCTATTGATAACCGCGGTTAACACCCCACATTTTGGGGAACCTACAGAGTAGAGAAAACAATATGTTACAGACATACCGAGACCACACCGCCGAACGAGCCTTGGAAGGTATTCCACCAAAGCCTTTAGATGCGCAACAAACTGCTGACCTGGTAGCATTGTTCAAAGCTCCTGCTGCCGGTGAAGAAAACTATATGCTGGAGTTGTTAACTCAGCACGTGCCTGCTGGTGTTGATGAAGCCGCCTATGTTAAAGCGGGATTTTTAGCCGCGATTAGTTCAGGCGAGGCAACTTCGCCATTAATTGATCCTGTGAAAGCAATCGGAATCTTGGGCTCGATGCTAGGTGGCTACAATATACAGCCACTAATCGCTGGCTTAGATAATGAAACAACAGCTGCCGCTGCTGTAAAAGCGCTATCACATACCTTGTTAATGTTTGATGCCTTCCACGACGTAAAAGAAAAAGCAGATGCCGGCAATGCCTATGCAAAGCAAACAATCGAGTCATGGGCCAACGCCGAATGGTTTACTAGCAAACCATCATTAGCGGATAAGGTAACTGTCACCTTATTTAAAGTGCCGGGAGAAACCAATACCGATGACCTGTCACCCGCACAAGATGCTTGGTCACGCCCTGATATTCCATTACATGGTAATTCCATGTTAAAAATTGCCCGCGAAGGCGTTGCAGACAACCCGTTAGAGACAATCAAAACTTTAAAGGAAGAAGGCTTCCCTGTCGCTTATATTGGCGATGTTGTCGGCACTGGTTCATCTCGGAAATCGGCCACTAACTCTGTGTTGTGGCATATGGGTAAAGACATTCCTTTTATCCCTAATAAGCGTAATGGAGGCTATTGTTTCGGCACAAAAATCGCTCCTATCTTCTTTAATACAATGGAAGACGCTGGCGCACTGCCGATAGAAATGGACATTTCAGAAATGGAAACCGGCGATATTATCGACGTTTATCCTTTTGCCGGAAAAGCAACTAAACATGATAGTGACGAAGTGCTCGCAACCTTTGAACTCAGCACCAATGTTTTAAAAGACGAAGTTCAAGCGGGTGGCCGTATTCCATTGATTATAGGTCGTGGACTCACAGGTAGAGCGCGCGAGTCACTCGGCTTAGGCGCTAGCGATGTGTTCGAAGTACCTTTAGTCAAGCAAGACAGCGGCAAAGGTTTTACCTTAGCGCAAAAAATGGTCGGCAAAGCTTGTGGCGTACCCGGCGTTCGCCCCGACATGTACTGTGAGCCAAAGATGACCACCGTTGGGTCGCAAGACACAACAGGCCCAATGACACGCGACGAACTGAAAGATTTAGCCTGCCTCGGGTTTTCCGCTGACCTAGTTATGCAGTCCTTTTGTCATACAGCACCTTACCCCAAGCCAGTCGATGTCATTACTCACCACACGCTGCCTGATTTTATCCAAACTCGTGGTGGTGTTTCGCTGCGTCCTGGCGACGGTGTTATCCATTCTTGGATGAACCGCATGTTATTGCCCGATACGGTCGGTACTGGTGGTGATTCACACACCCGTTTTCCGATTGGTATTTCATTCCCTGCTGGCTCCGGTTTAGTTGCTTTCGCAGCAGCTACCGGAGTCATGCCACTGGATATGCCAGAATCAGTTCTGGTTCGTTTTAAAGGCGAAATGCAGCCAGGCGTCACCTTGCGTGACTTAGTCAACGCTATTCCCTATGTTGCAATTCAGCGCGGATTGTTAACGGTTGAGAAAAAAGGCAAGAAGAATGTCTTCTCCGGTCGTGTCCTCGAAATCGAAGGATTGCCAAAGCTTAAAGTCGAGCAGGCATTTGAACTATCCGACGCCTCAGCAGAGCGATCATCTTCAGGCTGTAGCGTTAAACTCGACAAAGAACCTATCATCGAATACATGAACTCGAACATCACCATGTTCAAGTGGATGATTCACGAAGGTTATGGTGACGTGCGCACCATCAAGCGTCGTATCGACGAAATGGAAGCCTGGTTAGCCAATCCAGTATTAATGGAAGCCGACGCTGACGCCGAATATGCTGAAATAATTGAGATCGACCTCAACGAAATTAAAGAGCCATTGTTGGCTTGCCCGAACGATCCTGACGATGTCAAAACTCTGTCAGACGTTGCTGGCACTAAAATTGATGAAGTCTTCATTGGCTCATGCATGACCAATATTGGTCATTTCCGTGCGGCAGGTAAATTGCTCGAAAAACTAGAAGGACCAGTTGTAACTCGACTATGGATAGCACCACCCACCAAAATGGACGAAGCGCAATTAACCGCCGAAGGGTATTACAATATCTTTGGCCGTACTGGTGCTCGTACCGAAATGCCAGGCTGTTCACTCTGTATGGGTAATCAAGCCCGAGTCGCAGCTGGTAGCACCGTTGTTTCGACCTCAACCAGAAACTTCCCGAACCGTTTGGGCGCTGGAGCTGATGTCTATTTAGCGTCAGCTGAATTATCTGCCGTCGCGTCTATTTTAGGTAAAATTCCAAGCATGGAAGAGTACATGACCTACGCAAACGACATCAATATGATGGCGGACGATGTTTATCGCTACCTTAACTTTAATGAAATGGAAAGCTACATGACCGCAGCAGAAAGTGCATTCCCAGTGGCAGTCGTTTAGAGCCTCTAAGCTCAACTGGTTAAATAGAAAAGGCGCTCATTGGGCGCCTTTTTTTATGGCTGCCATAAGCAGTTTAAAGTCAGCTGGTATAATTTTGATTCCAGCAAGCTAGTAATGAAACCATCATTTCATATTTATTCGATGCAGCACCATAAAAACCAACCCGTCTGGGAAAACCTATCAATCATTTCAACTGATCGTAATTGAACGAGTTGACTGCAAGGTAAAAGAGCACACAATGATAAAT
>OOGO01000063.1_pt1 | contig 19168 bp, 24 predicted proteins | sample 1670401 | NCBI WGS metagenome assembly OOGO01 (sample SAMEA98149168, study PRJEB22522) | marine metagenome | biome: marine biome; feature: marine water body; material: sea ice | place: Arctic Ocean | collected 16-Sep-2015 | depth 0.9 m | reverse complement strand
GGCCAGAAAGGCGGGCGTTCGACCGCTTCGGGGTCTTCCCAACGGTACTTCTTCGCAAAATACAACGCTGGCGCCAGCAAGGACACGCCCGCCAGAATGCCCGGAAAAATACCGGCGGCGAACAGCGCCCGCAGATCAACACCAGGCACCACGATGGAATAAAGAATCAATGCAATGGACGGCGGAATCAGGATTGCTGTGGACGACGAAGCCGCAATCAATGACGCCGAAAACGGCTTCGGATAACCGGCCTTCTGCATGCTTGGCAGCATCACCATGGCGACAGCGGCCGCATCAGCTGGACCAGAACCACTCATGCCACCCATGATCAGGCACACCAGCACCGCGACAACGGTCAGCCCACCATGGCGGGGGCCGATGATCGACTGGGCAAATCGCACCAGCGCAGCGGCAACACCCGCACGCTCGAAGATCAGGCCGGTCAGGATAAACAGGGGAATTGCAATCAGCGGGTACTTGGCCACGCTGTTATACGTGTTGGTACCAAACGTGCCCAGCATCGCGGGCGGCAGTCCCGCTACGATACCCACCAGCCCGCCCAGGCCCAGGGCAATTGCGACCGGCATGCCCAACAGTAACGCCAGCAGGAAACTGCCAATCATCAACAGATCAGGACTCATGGATCACCTCCGGGTCTTCCCGGCCGCGAAGGCGATCAACAAGGTTCTGGGTCATGCGGATAATGATGGCTGCAGATAGTAGCGGCAGCCAAATTACGTAAATCCAGTTGGGTAACCCCAGGCCCGGTGACAATGACTCCCACTGGTATTCCTGCATGGCGAAGGTACTGCCATACCACGTCATGATCCCCAGGACTGTCACCCCGCCCAGCCATTGCAGGACAAACACCACCTTTCGTGCCCAGGGCGGCAGGTAGTGCTCGATCAACTCAATGCGAATGTGCTGGTTGTGTCGCGCAGCCACCGCAGCGCCTGCGAAGGTAAGCACCACCAAAAGGAACACCGAGAATTCCTCGGTAAAGGCAAAGGAGGCATCTGTCGCGTAGCGCACGATCACATTGCCGAGGCTGATCAAGCAGATCGCAACCAGGGCAATGGTGGCCAGCCAGGCATCGAGCCGGAATTTGGGAGGACGGGACGGCATGGTAACTCCGGTTCGGAAAGAGCGCCCACCGGCAACGGTGGGCGCCTGAACAAATCGTGCTTACCGGTTACGGTTGGCGACCGCTTCCTGCGCTTGCTTGACCAGATCCTCGCCAATGCGCGGAGTCCAAGTTTCATAAACCGACTGGGTGGCCTTCATGAAGGCATCACGCTGCTCATCAGTCAGTTCGGTGACCTCTACGCCACGTTCCTTGATGGCGGCCAGGGTCGCATCGATTTCGCTACGGGATTTCTCGATCTCCCACTGGCCTGCATCAATCGCCGCCTGCTTCAGCAGCGCCTGGTCTTCCTCGCTGAACTGGTCCCAGATGCTGTTGCTGACTGCAAACACCAGCGGGTCCGCCATGTAGTGCCAGCGGGTCAGGTACTTCTGGCCAACCTGATCGATACGCGCCACGTCAAAGACCGATAACGGGTTCTCCTGGCCGTCGACGGCACCGGTGGTCAGCGCTGGTTTGGCATCGGCCCAGCTCATCTGGGTGGGGTTAGCGCCCAGGGCCGTAAAGGTATCCTGGAACAGCGGCGAACCGACTACGCGGATTTTCAGGCCATCCAGATCGGCCGGCTCATCGATGGTCAGCTTGGAGTTGGACAGCTCGCGGAAGCCATTCTCGCCCCAGGCCAGCGGTGTAACACCACGCTTCTTGATCGCGGCAAAGACAGCTTCGCCAGCCTCGCCCTGGGTGATCGCATCGATGGCGGCATAATCCGGCATCAGGAAAGGCAGGGAAAACAGGTTCAGTTCAGGCACCTGAGGCGACCAGTTGATGGTGGACCCCACCGACATATCGATCAGCCCGGAGCGCATCGCCGAGAACTCTTTGGTCTGGTCACCGGAAACCAGTTGGGAGTTGCTGTAGATTTTCATGTTGATACGCCCATCGGAGCGCTCTTTCACCAGCTCCACCCATTTGTCGGCAGCCTGGCCCCAGGGAAACGCAGACGGCAGTACGGTGGAAACGGTGTATTCATCCTTGTAGTCGGCTTGAGCAACGGCACTGAACAACAGGGTAGCCGCCGCGGCAGCAAGAAGAGAGCGACGTTTCAACATGTGGTTTTCCTTTTTATTGGGATTGTGAAGATCGCTGTGCCGCTATCAGGCAGCGGACCAACGATTGATTATAGAAATCGGGCTATCTGGGAGCAATAGACGATGGTGGGAGTACCCCCTCCCCCAATGAATGAGTAATGCAATACGGCGAAAGGATAGTTGGTGCTACCCCAGGCTTTTAGTTTAGCTTGCCAGCAACAAAACAAGCTGAAAAAATATTGGGGGACAATGTGTTAGACAGAGCAGCCAAACCTATGGTCAGTCTGGTAGACAGATACCTACCGGACCCCTACCTATTCGTCATCATACTGACACTGCTGTCATTCGTTGCCGCTATGGTGTTCCAGGGGCATAGCCCCATGGCGGTAGTAGAGATGTGGGGGGACGGTTTCTGGAACCTGCTGACCTTCTCAATGCAAATGCTGCTGGTACTGGTCACCGGCTTCATGATGGCGAGCACCCCACTGGTGCGTGGCATCCTGAACCGGATTGCAGGCCTTGCCAGAACACCGGGCCAGGCAATTGTACTGGTTACCTTCATCGCGCTGATCGCCAGTTGGATCAACTGGGGCTTTGGCCTGGTGGTCGGCGCGCTGTTTGCCAAAGCCCTCGCCCGGCAAATCCGCGTACACTATCCGTTGCTGATCGCCAGTGCCTATTCCGGGTTCATTGTCTGGCACGGCGGGCTTGCAGGCTCTATCCCACTGACGATTGCCACAGAGAACCACTTCACTGCAGATGTGATCGGCGTTATCGGCACCAGTGAAACCATCTTCGCCTTCTTCAACCTGGCCATCGTCGCCGCACTTTTTATTATTGTGCCCCTGGTTAACCGCCTCATGCTGCCCAACGAAAGAGACAGCGTGTACGCGGACCCCAAAATCCTGGACGATGAGCCCGACACTTCGGTTGTTATCAATCGCCCGGCCGACTATCTGGAGAACAGCAGAACACTTGCCTGGCTGATCGGGTTCAGTGGTATCGCATTCATCTTCCAATACTTTATCGAGGGTGGCGGGCTGAACCTGAACATCGTGAACTTCATGTTCCTGTTCGTTGCCATCATCCTGCACCAGACCCCAAAGCGCCTGCTTGCCAGCCTGAATGAAGCCGTGAAAGGCGGCGCCGGCATCGTTATCCAGTTTCCGTTCTACGCCGGCATCATGAGCGTAATGACAGCTTCCGGACTGGCAGCAAGCATCTCAACAGGGTTTGTGTCCATTGCGAGCGCCGAGAGCTTGCCATTCTGGAGCTTTATCAGCGCCGGGGTGGTCAACATATTCGTGCCATCCGGCGGCGGCCAGTGGGCCGTTCAGGCGCCGGTTATGCTGCCTGCTGCACAGGAGCTTGGCGCTGACATATCCAGAGTGGCCATGGGGGTTGCGTGGGGCGACGCCTGGACCAATCTCTTACAACCTTTCTGGGCTCTGCCTGTGCTTGCCATCGCTGGGCTGAAAGCCAAGGACATCATGGGCTACTGCCTGATGCTGCTGATCGTCACCGGCATCATTATCAGCGCGGGCCTGACCTGGCTTTAACTGCCATCCAAATATAAAGGCCGGAGAGTAGCGCTACTCTCCGGCCTTTGACACGGATAAAAGCTATCTAGATGGGAGATTTTTCGCCTCACTCATCATGACGTTACGGCGGGAAGGGGCTTTTTCAACGAGAGACAAATTACGGAATAGACAGTTGGAAGCCGCCTGGGTTGAGCAGCCCCTCAAACATTTGTGCTGCTCATAACGACCCACGTTAGTTGCAGAATCATGACCGTCCTTCCCTACGGGCTCACCAGCACGTAGTCGATCGCCGCACACACGGCAGCAGCCTGCGCTGCATTGCATTGCTCGGGGGTCACTCGTGCGCTGTCGGGATAGACTTCGGTGGTGGTTCTGTATGGAGCACTGGTGATACTGGCACACAGGCCCAGCTGTTTGAGCGGGTACTGAATGACGCCTCGAGCGGCGACCGGTGAGCCAAAGATCTCGCCGTTACCATCAGCCGGTGCGATGTGTGTGACCTGCTCCACCGCCTCAATCAACGCCTGTTGGAATTCGGGCTCTGGGCTTTCGCTGTCATCGACCAGATAGAAGCCGTCAGGAATTTCCCCCGGCTCGAACGGCTTGCCGTCTCGGGCCGCGAGCGCGGGACGAAACTCGGTTTCATCCGTATCAGTGGTCTCGTGCAGATCGATATGCATCAATGCATGATCGCGAACGGGGGCCACCAGTCGCATAAGCGCCGCCGCCTCATCCGCCAAACCGTCATCCCGGAACGAACGGTTCGGGTCGACCGCGTTCGGGTTCCAGCGATGAATGCGCTCGTATGCCCAAGGGCTGACGCACGGCGCAACCAACAAATTGACACGGCCCGCGTAATCCTCCGCATGCTGATCAACGAACTGCAGCGCACCGTGTACGCCGCTGGTTTCATAGCCATGAACCCCGCCTGTTATCAGCACGACCGGCAAATCCTCACGCCAGTCGCGGCTGCGAATCGCCATCAGCGGATAATGGTTGGCGCCATAATCCAGATGGCCATATTCTTCCACATCAAAACGTGGGCGCAGACGCTCGATCACGCTCAACACATCAGACTCATAGCTCCGTTGACGGGTCTGTTGTGACAACCACTCAGCACGTTCCACCTCACCCCAGGGAGTGCCAGGCTTACCGATGGGATAGGGTGCGGGAGCCGTGTTCATATCATCTTTCCTCCTTCTGAGTTGTCAGACATCGTACTCATCATGGCGGCGATTCCAGACATAGGGCTCCGTCTGAGGCCAACCTTCCGGTGAGTCTTCCCACGTTTCCTGACGACCAAAGGGGGTCAAATCCAGGTATGTCCAGAGAGTGCCGAGATATTCGACGCCACGCGCACCCGTATAGTAGGTGCGGTAGATATCATCTCCGTCGCGAATAAAAACACTGGCACCGTGCCGTTCGCCGTTATCCGTGGTTGCGCCGAAATCGACGTTAAAGTCGCTCTCGTAAGACGAATACCATGGAACAGGCGCCGTCCATCCCATCCGCGACCTGTACTGCATGAGTTTTTCCCTTGGTGCGCGTGACACCATAACCAACGACGTATCACGAGCATGCAGGTGGGCCGGGTGTGTCATGGCATCTACCAACCAGGAGCAACCGTCGCAGCCAGCGTTCCAATCCGGGGCAAACATGAAGTGATAAACAATGAGCTGACGGCGCCCTTCGAACAAATCGAGCAGGGACACTGCACCATTTTCCCCCTGGAGCCTATAGTGCTTGGCCACCTTGACCATCGGTAACTTCCTACGCTCGGCGTTCAGTGCATCCCGTGCCCGGGTTAACTCTTTCTCTTTTACAAGAAGCTGATCCAGAGCCGCTTTCCACTGTTCCGGAGAAACGACCTCCGGTAGTGGCTGTTTATCTGTCTCCATTGTCTGAGTCTCCTATGCGTTCAATGTAGGGCCTCCGGCAACCGCGGAAACTGCGTAACACTGCGCACGGTTTTGGGCTGGAGTTGTCGCCACACTAGTTCGACAGGTTTAGCTGCCAAGACACACCATACCTATCATTCAACCACCCGAATTTCTGGCTAAAACCATAATTATCCAGCGGCATTAGCTCTGAGCCACCTTCTGCCAGGGCTTTAAATACTTCCTCAATTTCGCTCGCCGATTCGCACTCAACATACAGCGACATGGAGGGCGTAAACGTAAACTGGTGATCAAGGTGGCTGTCGAGCGCCATAAACTCTCGACCGTTTATCTTAAACTTCGCCATTTTCACAGAACCTTCTGGTTCATGCTCGCCGGCCTGGTAACGTTGAATATCGTCGATCTCTGAACCAACGAATAGCGAGGTGTAAAACCTGATGGCCTCCTCGGCTTTCCCAGCCTGCTCTCCAACAAACATGAGTGATGTTGCGATGGATCTCATCTGTGCCTCCGTTCCAATCAGATAACATTCCGCAGCGGGCCACACACGCGCGCATCCGCCCCTGGTGCTTAACGAGGTTGTAGAGAAACCGCTTCCAAGCGTTCCCACCACCAGTCTTGATTATGTTTTTTTACACGCCACGAACTCACCTTTGCCTACCGGCACAGTAGTGGTGGTAAACCCGCCAGTGCTGTCGACAAAATCAATGAATTCCCTCAGTTCCTCAGCGTGCGAAACCGCATTGTCACACACCAGAATGCCCCCTGGCCGAATGAGGGAAACGATTTGGTCAGCAACTTGAACGTAGCTCGCGCGGTCGGCGTCAAGAAAAACCAGATCATACAAACGGCTAGCTTGCCCGAGATAATCGATGGCGCCCATTTGTACCACAGTGATCTTATGATCGAGATTGGCACGTTTGAAGTTGCTTTTGGCCTGACTAATCTTGAACGGAGACACTTCCAGAGTGGTCACATGTCCATCCTCTGGCAGCGCGGACGCTATCCACAAAGTGGAATAACCGTTAGACGTTCCGATCTCCAGAACCTGTCTCACTGCGCCAGCTTTTATCAGTACCGACAAGAACTCCCCGGTATCCCTGGTGATGTTGAGATACTTGCGATCTTTCTGCTCTACCGACGCATCGTTCTCTTTCCCTAGCGTCTCGAGTTTTTCTAAAAGTTCCTTGAGTTTCACGTCGCTACTCCAAATCGTAACGAGGCTGAAAAGACCTCGGCCCCCTTCTTCTAAAACCTCAAGTTGTTTAACTTTTCAACTACATAAAAGCTCTATTCTGTGAAACTTGGGGGAGCTCTCCGGGAATCCAACGGTTACTCGTGCTGTAATACATTGATGAGCTTCCCGAACGGATCACGAACATAGAACCGGCGGACACCCCAGGGCTCACTTACCGGGCCGTACTCAATCTCAATATTTCCGTTCTTCACTCTCTCCAACGCGATCTCCAGGTTATCAACCTCGATAGACAGATCAGGAACTGGCGTTCCGGAGCCACCTTCCGATGCCACGCTTACCTGAGTAGTCATTTCCTCGCCCGAGCTATAGGTTCTTATCCATCCATGATCCATCACAACCTTAAGCCCAAAAATAGCCGAGTAGAATTTCTCTGCTTCGGAGGGGGTTGCCGCCGCTATGTTGGTAACGATTCGTTTTACCTTCATTTTGTCTCCCGCAGATTGAGGTTCATTTAGCTCTAACCAGGCAGTATAGTCGCCACTGGCTCGGCACCCACTTCTGCCTGACCCCATCAAAACCGGGGGATTTCAGGTTTTATCTACAGTCTCAAAACATCGTCATAACGCAATTGTCGCGCTGATGGCCTTGTAAGCATCTTCTATTTCATACTGGCTAAACACTTGAATGTTATGACGACAATGCCATTGCCGCTGATATTGCCACTATCAGTAGCCCAACCCATCCCGGGTGCATTCCTTTAGTTGCGAAAAGTACCAATGCGCTGGACACGCCCATTGAAATTGCCACCGCTCGGAGAAACAAGCCTCGGACATCGGTGACCGGATAAAGAGACATGAAAATGAGTACCCCCGCGATGGCCAGACCGAATACAGAAACGATGTGCCATGTGGCCCACAAAATTCTAACGTAACGCTCTCTGAGAACCGGCTGCCCCTGCGTTGGGACAATTGTCTCCTTACGCATTCGCTGGAAAATCAGAACTTCGCCAAGCACTGAATGGACAACCGCTACAACGATGGCGACCAGTCCACCAATTAACAACCAGCTTTCACTCGCCATCATCCATCCAAGTTCCGATTTTTCGGTTCATTATCAAAAATGCACGCAAGCGGGAACTCACCATCACCAACGGAGACTCTATGGAGAACTTCCGCAAATTGTCAGCTGCTTCAAATCCAGGCACCTTCCGCCGTCCGGCTACCGCCCTCATCCCCAGTATTCACGACTCCCCTCGGCTCTATAAGTAGAACCTTCGCCTCACGTTCCGCATAGGGCTTATGTTCAACGCCTTTTGGAACCACGTACATTTCGCCCTCGGCAAGATTCACATGGCCATCTCTGAAATCAATTCTAAGACTGCCCTCAAGCACAATGAACGTCTCGTCCGTGTCCTTATGGTCGTGCCACACAAAATCTCCCTGGATTCTGACCACCTTAAACTGATAGTCATTCATCTCGGCAATCACCTTGGGCGACCACTGCTCATCAAAGAGATCAAGCTTGTTTTTGAAGTTTATCGCCTTGTAGCTCATATGAACTCCTCTTCGATTGCAGTCGTCATCCCCACTTGGGTGGCGCCGGCCTGGAGGCCTTTGGGATGGCCTCCGTTTGTGGATTTCCCCCTGCCACCCATTGCACCTTGGTTACACATTGACCGAATACTTGAGGTCACGCGCTTCGTCTCAAGTCATACCCCGAAATCCCCAGCAGTGAGCTGGTTGCTCCTTTATCGTCACTTCAATGTCCACGGGTGAAATGCCAGCCCCCGACTCGATTTTGCTGAACAACTCTTTAATCAGAGCCTTCTGGGTCACCGAGGTGCGCCCCTGCATCATATTAATCTCAATAACCGTGTAAGCGGGTGGTCTACCACCTGGATAGTAAAAGCCCTCAGCATCCATTGGGATGAAACGAGGCAACATGTGCGCCACATCAGTAGCGTCTCTTGAGCTCGTTAAGCATTTGACTCCAGAGCATAACTCTGCAGATCAAGGCCATAGAATTTGGTGCCGGGCGTTGGGTTGAAAAAATAGGGCTCGATTTCCTCAAAGCCCATTAACTCGTATAGTTCCTGGGCTTTTTTCGTAGGAGGCACGGCGTCCAAAACGACTCGGGTATAACCCATTCTTTTCAGCTTCAATAACAGATTGTCCATGAGCACACGCCCGAGTCCCTTACCCTGATATTGTCGACGTACGTACAGGCGCTTCACCTCGGCTGTGTACTCGTCAATCCGTCTAAACCCAACACCACCGGCGATACGAAAACTTTCTATTGCGAATGTATATTGGCCGCTAGGCAGCGAAAACAATGCTTCGAGCGCGGCCATCTCTCCCTCAAAATCTTGGTAGGAAAGATCGATACCCAGCCAATCTGCATACTCGAAAATAAGCTTTCTTAACTCATCGCTATCTGCGGGGAAGACCACATCCCTGATCATAACCATCTCTTCCGTGTTTTAGACTATTGCTCAACACCTTTGTTTGGCAGCACCCGTTAAACGCAGCGAAATGGCATTCGCCGCTGCATTCAATCTACCGAGAATGAGCCCTTTAACGTATCAGGACCTATAACACCCTGGCTTTGCGGTGTGCCGGAGAGCTAGAGAAAACACGGCTCACCAAACGAAAACCTTCAAAACGCAGAGGATCGAGAAAGAAACCGTCAAACCAAGCCATCCACAAAACCTGGTAACTCCGGCCGGAAATCGAGCATTCAATTCCGGGAACAGAATTGCCCCAAAGGAGATCCCCGGGACAAATCCAAAAATCTGGCCCAAATGGGTAGCTGTTATCCCCAGTTTGGGGGGAACGTACAGATAGATCGCCAGATAAATCACCATGAAGACGGACGCAACGGCAACCTGCACCTCGTAGGCATTCTCACGATTCAAGACCAAGTACAGGACGATCAGTGCCGAGGCTACAGTAATTTCAATCACTTTCTATAAACCACTGCCCCAGGCCGATACCTCTAAACTCCGGCTCAACCACAATATCCGCTACCCAGGTAAACGTAGCACTATCGGTGACTGCCCGCCCAAAACCAATCTGCGCCGAACCAAGGTAAAGACTGAAGCAGATGGAACCCGCAACCATGCGCTCTATGATTTCTCTGGGGCGGCGGTCGCCCCAATAGGTTGCAGCAAGCAAGCGGTGGACGACATCCAGTTGCACCCTGGATACGTCATCAGTAATTAGGTAATCGTCCTTGCGCCACTCCATCAGATGGCTACTCCCTAATTTGTAACGTCTGGGCTAAGGCAGGCGGTACGGAGTGCAGCCGAGGAAACCAAAAGCGGCCACGCTTTCAGTGCCTGGTTAACTACCCAGTTATGCACTGTCCGGACCCTGCGCATAATATTGAGTTACTGTATCTGGTAAAACTTCCCACGCAGCCTTTGAACCCACAAAGATGTGCATACCAATCTCGATGTCCGGATCGCCGTTAACGCAACCCAATGTCACGCCATGAATGACGCCATCAAAAATGCCACAAAGCGTAGACCCGCACCTGCTACAAAACTGCAACCCAAAACCATGACTGCCGACGTAGGATGTGAGCAATCCTTCGCCAGACAACCACCTTAACTCAGTTGGTTCAACCAAAGCGTATGCTGACGCCTGGGAGCTGAATGCTTTGCGGCAGCGGGAGCAATGGCAAGATCTCGCATCACGAAGTCTGCCATCGACTTGGTACTTCACCTCTCCGCAGAAACACTCGCCGGTTATCGGCATTCCATTCTCCTTGGTGTATAACAAAAGGCTTTTGGAGTCGCGAAGCGGTTGAAGTCCAAAACGTACTACGAATACTTATCAAGCATTTTCGTGACCCTGAGATGTGCCATCCACAGGCATAATGTCAAATTCGATGAGGTCGTCCCAGCGGTGAGTCCAGACACTAAACAACTGAGAGTCCTCGGTTTCCATAAGCTGATAGCAGATGCCGATTTCCTTGTTTACCCATGAGTTCACAAACTGAAGTCCTGGCGGCAGCATGCGACCTTTGCGACTGAGCCTCTCGTAAACTGCCTCCGTGCAACCGGGCTTGAAGCGCTCGATTACCATATATTGCGTCATAGGCATGAGCCTGTTTCTTCGCTTAGTGCCTTGGCTTTGCGGCGTGCCGGAGCGCAAGCGCAGGCGCGTCCAACAACAACCACTGGTTAAGCTGCTTCGAAGTCCAGGCGATGAATACCATCCAGATTGACTGTGCCGCGAGCCACCCATAGGTCATACATATCTTGCATCGCCAACCAGCTCTCAGGAGTACGCCCGAGAACCTTGGATAACCGAAGAGACATTTCCGGGCTGATGCCACTATCTCCTTTGAGCAGCCGAGACAATGTAGAAGGTGAAACGCCCAAACTGGAAGCAAGCTGACGGGAGCTGATACCGAAAGGCTCCAGGTACACCTCGCGAATGAATTCACCAGGATGCGGCGGATTATGCATAGTCATTAGTGATAATCCTCATAATCAAGAATGTAGGCGTTGCCGTCCTGGAATTCGAACGTCATGCGCCAATTTCCGTTAACCCTAATCGACCACCGGCCTTTGTCTTTGCCCTTCAATGGATGAAGCCGAAAACCAGGGATATCCATATCTTCCACTGAAGTCGCCGTATCCAAAGCAGCCAGCTGCATACGCAACTTCTTGGCATGGTCGGGTTGTATGCCGGACGTGTGGCCGGTCGAGTAGAACCGCTTCAGTCCTTTGTGGCGGAATGATTTAATCATGAGGGGATGCTAGCATGTTGCGCATCACGCAACAATGGATCTTAACGCTGAGCGCACCGGCGGCCTGACAAGGCCGTCCGAGTGACGCGGCTTGTTATCACTGTCTCAGTCATACTCCGCATTCTGAGCCAGAGTGTCCGTAATCTCGAACCAGGGAGCCTTGCTGCCCACGAATACGTGGCGCCCTGCTTTTACTCCCGGATCGGTATCGAGTGTTCCGAGTGGAAAGCCATAGATCTCGGGATTTGCGTCGAATTTCGTGTAGAGGCTAGAACCGCAGTTTGAGCAAAAGCCCTTGTGCTCACCCGGAGAGGATTCGTAGAACTTCATCAGTTCCTGACCTTTGACGGTGTGCCAATCCGAGGATTGCACCTTAGCGCGGGTTCTGAAAGCCGAGGCATGAAGCTTTCGGCACATTGAACAGTGACAGTTCAGAACATCAGTCAGCGGACCGTTGATTTCGTATTGAATGCCCCCGCAGAGACAACTACCTGTTTGCTTCATTCATGCACCTCCTTGTGTGATAACAGCGTGTTATACGAATTTGAGCGTATACGAAACGTTCGTATAACTCCATTCTCACCAAGCCGTATAGCTTCTGACGATTTTTTATAAAACGCCATTATTTCAAAAACCTGGAATCAGGCTTTTGGAGTTATACGCCCCAGTTCGAATACCCCCAGCCAACATCAATCAATGCCCGGAATGATCCATCCCGTGCTCTTCCATCTTCATGTCGCCGTCCAGCGGCTCAACATGCAGCATCAGGTCCATCGTGCCTGCTCCGTCAAAGCTCACCGTCAGCGGCACGCGCTCCCCTTCTTTCAACGGCCCATCCAGTTTTTCCAGCATCATGTGGTAGCTGTGGGGTTTGAGCTCCACGGTTTCACCGGCGGGGATGGTCAGGCCATCTTTCAGAGGGCGCATGCTCATGGTGCCGTCGGTCATGGTGCTCTCGTGAATGGAGACGTTCTTCGCCCTGGGCGTGGTAGCGCTGGTCAGGGTGATGTCGCTGTCGCTGTGGTTGGTGATCACCATGTAGCCAACGCCCATGGGTACACCGGGAGGCGTCGGGCGGCTCCAGGGGTGATTGATGGTTACGGAGTCTGAGGAATGATCGTGGGCGGCGGCCGGGGTGACAATCAGGGTGCTGCAGGCGATCAGGGCGCTGGCGGCCAGTTTTTTGAGTGGGTTCATGTTCCTTGTTACCTCATCAATGGTTGTTTCAATGGAAGTCGTCGTCAGGTCCGTGGCGTTCCGGTTTCAGGAAACGTGTGCCGCCAGAGCGCGAATTCAGTTGCTGGATATTGGTTGGCGCACCGGTTCCATCCAGCTCTACCAGGCCGATACCGGCGTTGTTCCATAGCCGTTCGCCAGCATCACGCCCCTCGGGCAGCCTGGGGCTCACTCGCATGCGCCGGCGCTTGGTAAACCAGTTCAGCGGGGACCAGGGCGCGTACAACCAGCGATTGATCCTATCCAGCCACTCCATAAGGGTGTGGGGGAATTCGTTCTTGAGGCCGCTGCTGGTAATTTGCCAGATTCTGGGCCGTTCCGGCCTGTGCCGCAGTCGAACATCGTAGACGAATGAGTAATGTACGTCACCCGAGAGAATCACGAAGGTTTCCGGTGTGCGGGAGTGGCCGAAGATATTGAGCAGAACATTGGCAGCACCCCGGTGGGCCATCCAGTTTTCAGCGTCCACCACCAGGGGTTTGCCGAAGAAGGTGAACACACTCTGGATGGCTTCAATCAGTTTTACACCGAACATGGGCGCAGGCGACACCACAATGACAGCGTCTTCGCCCATCACATCCTGCTGGAATTCGGTCAGCGCTTCCCAGTCCAGCAGGCCGGAAGGCCGCGCCCGATTAAGCTCGCTTCGCCACCGGCGGGTGCGGGTATCCAGCACCACCACTTTAGGTGACGTCTGCAGGGTGTAGTGCCATTGCTGGAACTGCAGCAGATCATCAATCAGTTGGTCCTGCCCGGCGTGATTAAACACGCCACCCTGCTCTGCGGAGGCGGCCAGTTCCTTGATGGCCGGCATGATGTCATCGAAGACGTCGGGGTTGTTGCCCCAGCCCTGGCACAACAGGTAGGCCACCAGGGCATTGCCAACGATGCGCCGGGAAAACGGGTGTTCATAGGTGGTGGTTTCCCAAAGGGCAGACAGGTTCCAGTCGTCGGTCACGTCGTGATCGTCAAAGATCATGTAGGTAGGCAAGTGTGCCAGCGCCCGGGAAGCTTGTGGCAGGCCAGCAACGAAGTCATCGATGGCGGCCTGCTGGTCCTGAAAAACGGCGGCATCCTTGGAAGCCAGCGCAGGCTGGTCCCGTTCGACCAGTTCCCAGCACACAGGCGACCACACCAAGAGATACATGGCCATCACTTCGCTGAGAGAAATCAGGTGGTTGTGGGCACTGGCAGTGGTGAACACCGGTTTTCGCACACCGCCGAAGAATCGCTCGATCAACGCTTCATTGCTACGCACATCCGGGAGCAGCTTTTCCCTGTGAAAGTAGGTGTCTGCGTTTTCCCGCAGGGTTTTGCTGTCGCTGACCGAACCGCCGGAGAGCGTTTCCTCATACAAACCCAGACGATCGATCAGGTGGTGTATGGCCCGCAGCATGGGGCCAGCCACGTCGTCCGCGTATATCTGGTCGCCGGTCATCAACAACAATGCTGGCCGCTCTGTGATATCGCCTTCGGCTTCCAGTAACGATTGATCCACTCTCACCATACCGTCGGAAGCGGCGGAATGGGGCCGCCGGCAGGAACCATGGGCGATCCGGTCCAATCGCTCCCGGATCACGAAGTCAGGCCGCTCGGCGCCCGGCAGGCACAGGTGTGGCGCCCATTCCCGTATCCATCGCTCGTCGCTCCCGACCGAATCCACGGTGTCGTCCGAAACGCCCAGGTCGTACCCGATGCGGGTGTTTGCCGGCAACGAGTCGTTCAATTCAACGTCGATCAGATAGAGGTAGGCGGAGGCGCCGAATCGCACCCTGGTGACGTCCTTCTCTGTCAGTACCCGGTCCATCCATGGCTCATCCGCATCTTGCAGATACAGGCGCAATCTCAGGGCGAGCGCACAGGAGCCGACCAGCCAGAGCGTAAGCCGGTTGAGAGAGGTATGCCGGAGAACAGGCCCGGCCAACACCGGCGACAGGGGCTTTGAAGATCGCTCATTCATTTAATCCTCCTGACACACTTTGCTGTTTTAGTGGTGTCTACCTGACCTATTTCGGGCCCTTGCGTGCTGCGGAAGGCGCGCCTCAACCAACGTCTGGTGACAACAATGCGAGTCGGTGACAATTTTTCCAAGAACCTGCACAAACTGGGTTACTACTCCGGAAACGCGGTGCGCTCCCTGGTTCCTCGAGCCTACTGGCAATGGCAGTGCGACCTGCTGATGTCGGAATACGAGGCGATGACGGGCGAACGCAGAGCGGCGATTGACGCAAGGGTTGCGTACTACAATCGCCTTTCAAACCCGTTCACGCTACCAGCAACCGCCGAACCCGCCGGCGACTTTACCTTCGCCGGCAAAAGCAGCGCCTACTGCTTCGATTTTCGCAATCTGATCCAGTGTTTCCCCCGGAACCGAAAAGTGGACTACCAGTTCGGTGATGTAACCGAAATCCCGAACGAACCCCGTTTTGTGAAAAGCCGCCCGGTACGTCGTGATGCCTCCAACCGTAACTCAGTATTGCTCAAACTCAACTCGGTTCGGCATTACCAGTTTGTAGAGGACCCGACACCTTTCCGCCAAAAGAAGCCCCTGGCGGTGTGGCGCGGCAAGTCCAACCGCCAGCACCGCATCGAATTTGCTACCCGCTTTAATGACCACCCCCTCTGCGATATTGGCTGCACCCAACATAAGGAACCCGCACCCCAGCCCTACCACAAGGACTTCATGAGCATTGAGGAACAGCTGCAGCACCAGTTTGTGGTGAGCGTGGAAGGCATTGATGTGGCGACGAACCTGAAGTGGATCATGGCCTCCAATTCCCTGTGCCTGATGCGCCGGCCCCGCTTTGAAACCTGGTTCATGGAAGGCTCACTGGTGCCCGGTTATCACTATGTGGAACTGGCTGATGACCACTCTGACCTGCCGGAAAAAGTACACTATTACCAGAATCACCCTGAACAGGCAGAGGCCATCATTGCCAACGCCAACCGGTATGTAGAGAAGTTTTTCGACCAGCAGATGGAACAGACCATTGCACTGCTGGTGATCCAGAAATACCTTCACCTGAGCGGGCAGGAGGTGTACGACCTCCCACGCCTGAAGGCCGGTTGACCGATAGATAGGGAACATCGAGCCCTGGATTTGAGCGCCTAACTCCCCGGCGACACACGCGCCAGTATCGTCGGGTTTTCTGACAACGGCAGTGCCATAACCACTCCCTCGTTCGACGATGGGTATATGCCGGTCAGTGCCGTAATATTTACCTGATGGGATACCAGCACCACTGGCAGGCCTGGCTCCATTTCATTCACAATGGAGATGGTCTGCTGGGTATGCATGTCTGAGTTGCTACGGTTCTGGAAAAACGAGTTCAGCGACATCATCTCCTTCACCGGCCCCACATCCATTCCCCGCGCGGTATCGAGGCATCGGCACCACTGACTGCTGAAGACCCTGGCCTCCTCAACGCCATGCTCCGCCAAATAGACCTTCCAAGCCCGCGCCTGCTCGCGCCCTTCGGCATTCAGGTTTCGCTGCGTGCTGCAATCGTCGACATCAAAGTTCGCGGGGTCGCCTGTTCCCGGTGCCAGGGCGTGTCGCAACATCAAAACCGCCCGGCCTTCCCGGAGAGCCTCCCAGGCCTCTGATTCATCGGCGTACGCAGTTCCTGCAAAAAGGGAAATCAGCCCCAGCGAAAACACAAGAAGTGCAGTAAGAAAACTGTGAGTTTTCATAAGTTTGTCGATCCTCCACCCGCAAAGCATGCAACCACGTAATTAATACGCACCCCAAACCTACCAGGCTCACATCATCAAAAGGTAAACTTCACCAAGCACCGAACCAACAAAGGAACCAAACATGCCAATCTGGGTCGACGCCGACGCCTGCCCCGTGCCCATTCGGGAAATCCTCTGCCGCGCCGCCACCCGCTGGCAGGTCGATACCACCTTCATCGCCAACCACGCCATTAACCTGCCCCCGAGCCCTTACATCAAACGCCGGCAGGTACCCCAGGGTTTCGACGTGGCCGACAACGACATCATTGACCAGATGGAGACAGGCGATCTGGTGATCACCCAGGACATCCCCCTGGCTGCCGAAGCCATCGAAAAAGGCGCGGACGTGTTCAACCCGCGCGGCCAGGCTTTCACCAAAGAGAATATCCGCCAGCGCCTGGCTATGCGCAACTTCATGGAAGAAATGCGCAATGCTGGCCAGGTCACCGGTGGCCCGGCGCCCTTCAGCCAGACCGACCGCAAGGAATTCGCCGACAAGCTTGACCGCTGGCTGCAACAGAACGCCAGTAGGTGATAATGATTCCATTTTAAATTCTCGACAAATCCGCTACGCTTGCCGCTTTCTGGCGCAAGCGGAGCGAACCATGACACAGTCTTCCCCCCACACCACCAGCAGCTTTGCCGCCCTGGGCCGACTGCTGAAATACGCTCGCGGCTATCGTCGCCAGATCATTACCGCCACCACTTGCTCCATCATCAACAAGTTGTTCGATATCGCACCGGAGATCCTGATTGGTATCGCCATCGACGTGGTGGTAAACAAGGAAGAAAGCTTTGTGGCGGGCCTGGGCTTTGAGACCGCTCAGGAGCAGATCACCATCCTGGCTGTGCTGACCTTCTTTATCTGGGCCGGCGAATCGATATTCGAGTACCTGTTCCAGATCCTCTGGCGCAACCTGGCTCAACGCCTGCAGTCCGACCTGCGGCAAGACGCCTACGAGCATGCCCAGAAGCTGGACATGAGCTTCTTTGAAGCCCGCAGCTCAGGGCAACTGGTCGCCACCATGAACGACGACGTCAACCAGTTGGAGCGTTTCCTGGATGGCGGCGCCAACGCCATGATTCAGGTCGTGGTGACGGTCGTTGCCGTAGGCGCTGTGTTTTTCGTATTGTCACCGCTCATTGCCCTGCTGGCGTTTACTCCCATTCCGCTGATTATCTGGGGCGCGTTCTACTTCCAGCGCAAGGCTGGCCCGCTGTACGCCGACGTGCGCGAGAAGGTCGGTGACCTGTCGAGCCGGTTGGCCAACAACCTGGGCGGCATTGCCACCATCAAGAGTTTCACAGCCGAAAACCGGGAAGCGGAGCGGCTGAAAGCCAGCAGTGAAGCCTATGTGGACGCAAACCGCCGGGCCATTCGCATCAGCTCCGCGTTTATTCCGGTGATCCGCATGGCGATCCTGGCGGGTTTCCTGGCCACCTTTACCGTGGGCGGCATGATGGCCCTGGAAGGCTCTCTGAACGTCGGTGCTTACGGCGTGCTGGTGTTCCTGACCCAACGTTTGCTGTGGCCTCTGACCGGCCTTGCGGAAGTAATCGACCTGTTTGAACGAGCCATGGCCAGCACCCGCCGCATCCTGGACCTGCTGGCTGAGCCGGTTCACGTTCGGGATGAATCCGGCAAAACGCTGGAACAGCCGGTGAAGGGCGAAGTCACCTTCGAGGGCGTGAGCTTCCACTACCCGTCCAGCGGTGCCGGTATCGACGACATTTCGGTAGCGGTACCAGCCGGCAATACCCTGGCGCTGGTCGGGGCGACCGGTTCCGGTAAGTCCACACTGATCAAGCTGTTGTTGCGTTTCTACGACCCCACGGGCGGCCAGATCCGCATCGACGGCCAGCCCATCCAGTCCGTCAGCCTGAAGTCCCTGCGGGAGGCCATCGGCCTGGTCAGCCAGGACGTATACCTGTTTGAGGGCAGCATTCGTGACAATCTCGCCTACGGCTCCCCCGGCGCGAGTGACGAACAGATTATCGAAGCGGCCAGGACGGCGGAGGCCTGGTCATTCATCGAGGCACTGCCCGAAGGGCTTGCCACCGCCGTGGGTGAACGAGGAGTTCGGCTTTCCGGTGGCCAGCGCCAGCGCCTTTCACTGGCCCGCGCACTGCTGAAAGACCCGCCCATTCTGGTGCTCGACGAAGCCACGAGTGCCGTGGACAACGAAACCGAGGCGGCCATCCAGCGCTCCCTGAAGCGGATCGGGCACAATCGCACCGTGATCATGATCGCGCATCGGCTGTCCACCATTGTGGATGCCGATACCATTGCCGTGGTAGCCGGCGGGCGCATTCTGGAATCTGGCCGCCATGAGGAACTGCTGGAGAACAACGGCCCCTATTCCGCACAATGGCGCGTACAGACCGGTCAGGCCTGACAGCACGCCATACATTGCCAGGCACACATTGATAGTAATTCGCATTTAGATTATTCTGCAGGCCCTCAGATCCATGGGAGCCTGCATGTCTGCGTTCTTTGAAGTATCCAGCCTGGGCGTGCACATTGGTGACGCTGCCATCCTTGACAACATCAACATCGAGTTTCGTGAAGGCGAGGTCACGGCCCTGCTCGGTCACAATGGCTCCGGCAAGTCCACGTTGTTGAAAGT
>OOGO01000054.1_pt1 | contig 20052 bp, 8 predicted proteins | sample 1670401 | NCBI WGS metagenome assembly OOGO01 (sample SAMEA98149168, study PRJEB22522) | marine metagenome | biome: marine biome; feature: marine water body; material: sea ice | place: Arctic Ocean | collected 16-Sep-2015 | depth 0.9 m | reverse complement strand
TGGATATGCGCCCGCCTACCGATGAGGAACTGAAACAGCTTCCTCACATCATTCTTACCTCAGATGCTGTCTGGGACCCTGCATGCCTTGATGACGAATTCTCTCCTGATGAGATTGCTCAAGATGCCCCCTCTCTCGACCTGGATCCTCGTGTCACTGCTACTGGGGAGTATACTGGGAACCTGCAAGATGATATTGATCTCATTTTGGCTGAATGTCGTCAAAACTCGGCTGATTGTTGTGAAACGCGCTCAGTTTCCCACACCGTTACCACGGCCCAACCCGACTTGGAACTCCTAAGACCCTTCTTCGGTTGGATGCCGATTGACCGCATTAAGAAGACGATTGCTGCCACTACCCAATTCGCTCGCGCCTCTGTCCGCCTTCCTATGCGAAAACACTACAAGTCCCGTTTCCCTGCCTATAATGTGCATCGCTGGAATGAGGCAGTTGCTACCGACACTTTCTTCTGTGACACTCCTGCTCACGATGATGGAATCCTCGGGCATGCAGGTGCTACTATGGCTCAGCTCTATGTTGGCAAGAACAGCACTAAGACCCATGTCTATCCCATGCGCCTTGAATCTGATATGTCCAAAACTCTCGAGGATCTCATTCGAACTCAAGGCGCCCCCAACAGTCTCTTCTCTGATAACGCCAAGGCCCAATGCGGCAAGCGCGTCCTCGACATCCTTCGTCTCTACGGCATCAAGGACTTCCAGAGTGAGCCCCATCACCAGCACCAGAACTATGCCGAAAGGAAGATTGGGGATACCAAACGCCTTACCGACGCTATCATGGACCGTACTGGTACTCAAGCCCACTTCTGGCTACTCTGCCTCCTCTATGTGGTCTTCCTTCTCAACCACTTGGCCTCTGACGCCCTTGGTGGTCTTACACCTCTTGAAGTTGCCACTGGCCAACGCCCTGACATCTCAGCCCTCCTGCAATTCCGTTGGTTTGAACCGGTCCTATACTCGGTTGACCACAAATTCGCTTCTGACAGTCCTGAAAAATCTGGTCGCTGGGTTGGCATTGCTGAACATCAAGGCGATGCGCTTACTTACCTGATCCTGACCGATGATACTAACAAAGTCATTGCACGCTCTGCTGTCCGTTCTGCTCTTGACCCTGGCAATCCCAATTTTCGTGCCCGTCCCAATCCCGGTTTTAAGGGACCAAACTCAGACGGGACTCATTCCAGTCCCACTTTCAGTCCCACTTCAGGTGATGGGGAGTCTTCTCACACACCTATCCTCTTCTCTGCTTCGGATCTGTCTGGTCTCGATATTGATTCACCTGAACTTAAACTTCCACACTTCAGTCCTGATGAACTTCTTGGGCTTACCTTCATTCGTGATATGGATGATGGCAGCAAGTACAGGGCCAAGGTCGCTCGCAAGATCGTTGATAACGACGCTGCTAATCACCAAAAGATCAAGTTCCTGGTTGAAATGTCCGATGGGAAACTCGAAGAGATCATTGCTTACAATGAGTTAAGCGATGTTATTGAAACCCAACATGAAGCTGAACTCCATTCACCTGACAGTGCCTCTTGGGCCTTCAAGGAGATCACTGAACATCAAGGACCTCTCAACCCATCTGACAAGAAGTACAAGGGATCTTCATACAACGTCCTTGTTCATTGGGAAGACGGCTCTGAAACCTTTGAACCACTCTCTGTAATGGCAAAGGCTGATCCTGTTACCTGCGCCAAGTATGCCCAGGACAATGACCTACTCGAAAGACCTGGCTGGAAATCTCTGAAGCGCATTGCTACTCGCACTGTAAAATTTGCTCGCATGTGCCGTCAAGCCAAACTTCACACCGAACGACGTGGTCCTACCTACAAGTTCGGAATCCTCCTTCCCAATGATCGCAATCATGCCCTTCGAATTGATAAGGACAATGACAATCATGTTTGGGAAACTTCCATTGGCGTGGAGATGGCCCAAATCGCCGAATATAATACCTTCCGAAATATGGGGAGAGGTGCTAAGCCTCCACGCGATCATCAACGCATCCGTGTTCACTTCGTCTTTGATGTCAAGCACGATCTAAGGTGCAAATCCCGGTTGGTTGCTGGTGGACACATGACTGCACCTCCCAAGGACAGCGTTTATTCTGGCGTTGTTACCCTCAGATCACTCAGACTTTGCATGTTCCTTGGGGAGCTTAATGGCTTGAATGTTGATGCTGCTGACGTTGGGAATGCCTATCTTATGGCATACACGAAAGAAAAGCTCTACATCATTGCCGGTCCCGAATTTGGAGATATCCAAGGATCATTACTCGTTATTGTCAAGGCTCTCTATGGACTTCGAACCAGTGGAGCCAGATGGCATGAATTCTTTGCCGATACTCTTATGGACATGGGTTTCTACCCTTGCAAGGCTGACCCTGATGTCTGGATGCGAGATTGTGGCACCCATTACGAATTTGTCTGTGTCTATGTTGATGATCTTGCCTGTGTCATGTCTTACCCCAACCTTTTCTTTGAAGAACTCCGAAATCGAGGCTACAAGCTTAAGGGAGTTGGGGAGATTACCTACCATCTTGGCGGTGACTTCTACAGGGATCCAGACGGCACTCTTGCATGGGGAGCTAAGACCTACATCAAGCGCGTTGTCAATCAATGCCAATCCATCTTTGGACATCTTCCCAAGGAATACACCTCTCCCATTGACAAGGACGATCATCCTGAGCTTGATACCTCTGAGGAGCTTCCAGCTGAAGGTATCCAGCACTATCAGAGTCTAATTGGTTCCTTTCAATGGGCTGTCTCTCTAGGTCGATATGATATTCAATGTGCTACCATGACTCTTGGAAAGTTTCGTTCTGCACCCCGTCAAGGCCATCTGGACCGTCTTCAGCGTGTATGCGGTTATCTACGCAAGTACCCCGATGCTGCCATCCGTTTTCGTACTGGAATCCCTGATTATTCCCATTTGGAACATGTTACCTTTGATTGGGCATACAGTGTCTATGGGGACTCGAATGAGGAGCTTCCTTGGGACATGCCTACTCCTAGAGGCAACCTTGTCCGTACTACCACTTTTGAAGATGCTAATCTCATGCACGATCTCACCACTGGAAGGTCCTGTACCGGTATTCTGCATCTGGTCAATCAAACTCCTGTTGAATGGTTCTCTAAACGCCAGAAGACAGTTGAAACTGCTACCTACGGTTCCGAATTCGTTGCTGCTCGCATTGCCACGGAACAGATCATGGATCTTCGTTACACTCTTCGAATGATGGGAGTCCCTCTTGATGGAAAGGCATACATGTTTGGTGATAACCAAAGTGTGATTACCAGTGGTACCATTCCCCATTCTTCTCTCAATAAGCGTCACAATGCGTTGGCGTATCATCGAGTTCGTGAGGCAATTGCCTCTGACGTGATCTGGTTCTTCCACATCAGTGGAACCATCAATCCTGCTGATGTCCTCACTAAGTTCCTTGGGCATGCTGGCTTCTGGCCACTTATCAAGCCATTTCTCTTTTGGCGTGGGGAGCCTTCACAAGTTAAGACTCTGTTCCACTTTTGGAAAGGTCAGCCTGCACTCATCCACAGTTCCTAAGTACATTTCGTACAAAGGGGAGTGTCAACTTGAACGGTATTTCATGCCGTTTAAGCTTGGTTTGTGCTCTATGTCCATGTACTCTTTGTTTCGTTATCGGATTCTCCAGGGCTTGCTTAGTATTAAAAGTGAGATTCGGGAAATTCTTGATGGCGAACTTCGGGGGAACTTCTCAAGGCGAATTGTCCGTTGCGAACCCAATTACTTATGCTTCGCCAGTCATATGACTGTCGCGTGCGTCAGTTTCGTGTCTTCTCCCTTTAGGAGAACGCCGAATACTTATGCGTTCACCGTTACACTTCCAATACATATAGGTTCGCTTGTCTCATCGGACCATTCTCCCTTCTTACATCTATGGGTTCGCTTGTCATAGCGAATTCTAGCGGAACATCTTTTCTCCGCTATTATATTTTCATCACAAAATACACAAAATCTTCGCAGAATAATAAGCTCACAATTAAAAACATCTCTACAAAGTATAACTCTTACTTCTTCTTCGCACTCGATCTGGATCTCTTCTTTTCAGATCGACTGGATTTCTCTTCCAAGTTAACAGATTAACAGTCGTAAACTCTACAAGTTTACATGGGATCAAGATAGCTACACTATCAGTCAACGTTTCCTCTCTCGGATAGTCCTTCTATCCACCCTCTTTCGCGGTCCTTCCGTGTACCTTCTTTCGCGGTCCTTCCGTGTACCTTTCTCACGGTCCTTCCGTGTATCTTCTTTCACGGTCCTTCCGTGTATCTTCTTTCACGGTCCTTCCGTGTAACCTCTCGGATAGTCCTTCTGTCCATTCTTTCACGGTCCTTCCGTGCTCTTTCACGGTCCTTCCGTGTACCTTTCGGATAGTCCTTCTATCTATCTTCTCGGATAGTCCTTCTATCCATCTCTTCTGCTTAATATGGCCCCTATCACTCGAGCTGACGATTCTGCTGCTCTTGAACATATTCTCGTAAGCATCCTTCTTGAACCACTTCTTCCTACTACAAGCGGTTCTACCACTCCTCCTTTCCGTGCATGCTTTGCTAAAGCTGGCATCACCAATGCATCGGATTTTCTCTCTATCTCACCTTCTGAGTACGGTCTCATAGACTTCACCACTGACCCATTTGAAGAAGCAGATCAGAACCTTTCCCTTACCCAAGTTAAGAAAATCAACTCCCTCTTCTCTTGGTTCCATCAGATACCATTCTCCGACGCTACACGTTGGTTAAGTCTTGATTATCAATCCTTCCAGGTTTGGAGATCTCAGCCTACTCCTACTCCACAGGCAGCAACATCTCCAGCTGCTATCTCATTGCCATCCTCTGCAATCCATGATTTTCGAAAGAGCGTTAAGAGAAGCGTCTCTGACTACAACATTTTTAAGGAAGATCGCCTCTGGCACTCTTGGCATCGACATCTCCTCACTACTGCAAGGAGCCATAATGTTGACCAGGTCCTTGATCTTTCCTATGCACCTTCTGACCCTGATGACATTGCCCTTCTACAGGAACAAAAACGCTTCGTCTTCAGTGTCCTTGAACAAAAGGTTCTTACCTCAGATGGTATTGTCTTCATCCGAGTTCACTCTGCCTCAGGCGATGCTACTGCTGTCTATTCTAATCTTGTTGAGCGATACAGCAAATCTACTGCTGCCCAACTTTCTGCCTCTGAGATTGAGGAAGATCTCTCTACGTTTCGTCTTGATTCCACATGGACGAAAACTAATCTCATGTTTCTCAATACATGGGCTACTCGCATCCTCGACCTTGACCTGGTCCTCATTCAACCAACCACTGAGTCTCAAAAACGGATTTGGTTTACTCGAGCTATCTCGCCCAAGCTTATCTTATCCATGTCCATCTCCCAGTTTGAGGCTTCTGAGAAACTTACTGGTCTCGCCTTTGGTTCAACCTATCAGAAGGCCCCTTTCTCTACCCTCTTTGATCATGTCAAGGACGATGCAATCCGTCTTGATCAAACTGAACGTCTTCTTCAAACTGCAACCCGAAAGGCCAATGAGGCTAAGACTAAGTTGCAGGAAGGCAGCAGGCCTACACTACCATCTCCTGGACGCACTCCTGGCCCTCCTGGCACTCCTTCTGCATCCAAGACCTTCGTTGGCCGGGATGGAAAAGATCATAACTACCTCATTCCACCTGATATCTTCAAGACGATGACTCAAGCTGAACGTTTTGCTGAATTGAAACGTCTTAAGGCCGCCAAGGGTTACCAAGTCAATGAGCACTCTGCCAATACTGTGGTTTCCAATAATACCTCTCCCACTGGCACTCCTACCTCTGCTGCCCCTGGTACACCGGCTTCTATGACCATTTCTTATCGTGATGCTGCTCAATCAGGTGCAACTCCAAGTGTTTTCTCTACCCAATCTGGGTATCCCGTCAATAATCCAGTCCCGCCTCCCACGGGACTGCATAGTACCTCAGGCGGCGGGACTAACAATCTCATTCGTCAGATCCTTTCCTCCAACCAGTCCGTCCCTCCTGCTGTCTCTTCTGGTACCCAACATACTCAAGACAGTTTCATCAACATTGACGGTCATATCTATCGCCAAGTCAACTCTCATACTGTCCGGTATGACCTTTCCAGACACGAGAGTTCTACTCCCTTAAGCTCACTCATCGATGGGGGAGCCAATGGTGGCATGACTGGCTCTGATGTTCGCGTCATTTCCTCCTCCGACTTTCACCGCGCTCATGTCACTGGCATTGGGGATTCCACCATCACCGACCTTCCATTGGTTACTGCTGCCGCCTTCGTACACACCCATCGTGGTCCTGCGGTGGTCTTCATGCATCAGTATGCTCACTATGGAAAGGGCCACACTATCCACTCTTCAGCCCAAATCAGGGCTTTCGGCACCGATGTCCATGACACTCCACGCAGTCAAGGCGGCCAACAACGCCTTATTACCTCTGAAGGCTACCATATTCCACTTTCCTACCGTTCTGGCCTTCCCTACATGGATATGCGCCCGCCTACCGATGAGGAACTGAAACAGCTTCCTCACATCATTCTTACCTCAGATGCTGTCTGGGACCCTGCATGCCTTGATGACGAATTCTCTCCTGATGAGATTGCTCAAGATGCACCCTCTCTCGACCTGGATCCTCGTGTCACTGCTACTGGGGAGTATACTGGGAACTTGCAAGATGATATTGATCTCATTTTGGCTGAATGTCGTCAAAACTCGGCTGATTGTTGTGAAACGCGCTCAGTTTCCCACACCGTTACCACGGCCCAACCCGACTTGGAACTCCTAAGACCCTTCTTCGGTTGGATGCCGGTTGACCGCATTAAGAAGACGATTGCTGCCACTACCCAATTCGCTCGCGCCTCTGTCCGCCTTCCTATGCGAAAACACTACAAGTCCCGTTTCCCTGCATCTGAAAAGGAATCTACATGCGTTCCATATGTAATTACATGCACACAAAACGCGCACTTTCTACACCATAATTTTGTACCATAATTACACTAGTCTAGCGCCTCAAAATCACGTACGGGAATTATCTTGTCTTTCTACATGCCTATTTTCATGCACGAAATTTACATACCACAAGTACACCCCACTTCTTCTTCTGCGTAAATACCTCCCAATAGATACGCATGCCAAATACCTCCCCAAAAAGTTTCAATATATATGTCTAACGTAAATGTGTGCTACAAAATCAAAGGCAATTAAGTGTTGTCCTAATTACATCCAATACATCCGCCCTATAATATACGCATCAAATGGAATGAAAGTTATACCAATTACAATTCTACCAATTCATTATACAACTCCGGACCGTCGTCTAGGATCGTGATCCTTGTTCGTTTCGTGCCAAGGCCATAATGTTTGATTGCATAGTCAAGAAACAACACTTCCATTGCCTTTGATGCGTCGGTCTCACGCTGCGCCCGGACCCGCTTGCAGATGGAATCAAACTGCTGATAGGCATCGTTGCTCCATCCCTTGAAACTACAGTTCCCCCCACGTGAATCCGTCCATTTCGCAGGTCTGTTTTCGGTCCACTTATTCCAGTAGTTCAATAGGCATAGTTCAGCGAAGGCTTCGTCTGTGACGGAGATCTTGCCTCCATCAGTGATGGCACATGCCATTTTGTCTTTACTTGTCCACACCTTCTTTCCAGCCACACAGGGCAGTAGCCGATCGAAAAACAGGTTGAAGTAGTCCTGTTGTAATAGATTTGTTTGCTCTCGAATATTGACAAAGGCTTGTGCTTGAACTTCCTTGGTCTCTTGCTCTCCTAAAATGGCTGTGATGGCAGAAGCGTTAGATCATGTGGGTGACGGTTGTTCCAATATTGTCGACATTTTCGTAACATTGCTTACCTTTTATTTCCGTCTTTAGATCCTGGGATACATTGTTGCGCTTGTTGTTCAACGCATCACGAACGCAATGTGCATAAGTAGCCGACCATTCGCGCTGCATTTCGATAGGAACGTTGAGCTTGTTAGATAAGTATTTCATACATTTTTCCTCCATTGCCATCGTCGTGATAAACTTTACTCGTTTGAACAAGTCTTCTTTTACCATCTTCCGTATCTGCATAAGTTCATACTTGTCTACCCCTCCCATCTTGGAGATATTCCTTATTTGACTTGCCAGCATTCGGTTGCGCGCTTCCAGTTTGGCGACGCTTTCTTGAAGAGTATCGATTGTATCCTTTGTGTTGATACTAAGTCGGTTGTTCACGCCTGCCGTTGTCGGTATCTCGTCGGTCCTACCATTGATTCTAGTTAGTACTTCCACCGAACCCTCCTCTTCGTCTTCTGAAGCCGTCGTGCTTGTGGTATCTGTATCGTGACTGACCGTATTGGCCCTCGTGCCTATCTTCTTTGGGCCTTCCGGACTAGTCTGTTTGTCTTTAGTTATGTTAGTCTTATTCCAATTGTACGGAGTTACAATATGTTCACTGTCGCTTTCTGAATCAGTTTCGGCGCGCTTACGCCCGGCTAAAACCTTGGTAGTCTTACCCACCCCCTTGTTAGCCGATAGCTTGCGCCTCTTCAAAGCAGATGTAGGTGCCATGGCTGCTACTATATTGTCTTTTGTGGATCTTTTCTACTACGAAGATCTCTCTATTTTCCTGGCGGTTCCAACCACATCCGCGCCCAATATTGGATGCAAATTGCGGCGCGATTTCTGGAGTACATATTTCTACAACCAAATTACGTACGTAGAAAAGATTGTAAAAATAGTACTAGACTTATCCTATAATCTGATTGGCCTGTTCACGTCATAATCTAGATAATTTTAACAGTATCTTTTGTACGTTCTATACGTGTATGTAGCATTTTGTGTAGGGCGGGTAGGAAATCGTTTCCTCTCTTTCTATTGGCTGTTTTTTACTTTTCCTGCGGTACTTATTCTACAGCAATCCTGGTTATATATCCAAGTTGATCCCTAATTGTCGTTGGTCCAACTCATCTTCACTGTGTGACGTTGTCCCCAACAACGATATATAATATTTAGTTATCATGCTTATTACTTAACCAGTATTACTTACTGATATTATTTATATACTTAGCGTCGATCTTACTTCAGTGTCCCATCTAGTCTCTCTGCACGTCGCTACGATGTCGTATGTCTGACCGGGTACATGTGTGACATTTGTTGATTCCCGCCATTAAGTAATCGAAATGTAGGACATTCTTCTGACGCTGTTCCCTCGTTCTTCGATATTAAAATAGTTAGAGGTAGGCCACTGACGTACGCAAGGTACCCATAAATACCTAGTTTCCCACGACACAAAATTTTCGGTGTATGTTCCACCAAAGTTTCCAAGAACTGCCATAATTTTTGTGTAGAGCTGGTATCAGATTACCCCTAGCCATCCTTCAAAATTCGGCCAACAGCCACAGCTCCCAAGCAGAAACTCTCCCACTTTCTCATTCACATCCTTCAATCGTCTACAACACCTAACAATCAACTAGGAGACCACACTTTTCTCACACTTGTCTTCTCAGGTCGACTTCGTTGTTATTTGTTCGACCGAAACGTGTAAGTCCTTGCACTGGGTCCTGCTGCGGATTCCAGTAAGTAAGGAAACTTCGTTTTTGGGTAGTTACCATTTGTAGTTGCCGAAGGCAGGAAAGACTCCTTGTCATACTTGGAGACCTGCTGGGTTGCCTCTCATACCGGTACCGAACTAGACTTCGAGTCGACTGGAGGATAGTGGGATAGTGGCCTTCTGGTTGATTGTTTGGGGTTCTACAATGTCGAATAATTTTCAGCAAAGGATAGAGGAAGAGGGAAAGAAGTTTGACAAGGAGCGAGTACAGGCCCCAGGTGATCCCATTGCCGGAACCTCACATGAGACCCCGGAGTCCTTTCAGACGACAACGCCGATATCAAAGGCGGACGAGCGCGGGAAGTTGGATAAGGATCGAAACGAGGCAGCTTCAAGTGATCACGTTGACGGAACCGTCGGAGAGATGCCAGAGTCCATTCAGACCGAGAAATCGGCAACCACTGAGGCGCTGGGACAGAAATTTGACAAGGACCGAAAAGAGGCTGCTCCACGTGATTCGCTTGACGCAAACGCACCAGCAACGACGGGGACAATCCAGCTCGCGAAATCGGCATTGACTGAGGAGGCGAGAGAGATGGTTGACAAGGACCGAAAAGAGGCTGCACCACCTGATCCCATTGACGGAACCGCACAAGAGAAGTCGGAGACCATGGAGACCGCAAAATCGATCGAGATAGAGGTTCCGATGGAGGAGAAGAACGTACCTGGCAAGGCCTCTACACCTAAGGCTCCGACGGTTTATGATTCAAGCGTCAAAGACGACGTTATAGAAAAGACGACGCTATCAGCTCCAAGTCCAACGACAGAAAATACCAGCATACTCCCGTCAAACCCAATCAAAACTTATAACCAAAATGAGCAAATGGGCCTGGAGCTAGAGAAGGCGATCTTGGATTCGAGACGGAATATGGAAAACCGCATAGAAGGCCTACGCACTCAAGCAGAACTCCAAGCTCCTCTTGATACAGTCGATGATGTAGGGAACGAAATTGGTTTGCGATCTGTCCCTGTACCCCCCGAAGATGATGCAATGTCTCCTAAGAAGGTGGACGAACTCGCAATTTCGATTCCACCAGCGGAAGAGTCAATACCCGCCGCATCCGATGATTCGCTTGTAGTTCCCACCGTGTCATTATCTGCATTGTCACAGACGCCATCCATTCCCAGTCCGCAGCCAACCAATAATCGATCGAGAACTCGTTCTTCACCAAACGATGAACCGCTGGACACGGTGGGCAAGTTACCCACGACGCAATCTAACCCCAGGCTGGGTCCAAAGGATAATAATAATGGACCAGTGACGCGATCATCACCAAACAAAGAGTCCAATGAAGTTCGGGCCACCGTTGCGCAGGAGTCCTTTACTTATCCGGAAGGATACTTGGAGGGTCTCGTCGGCCTATCTAGGACTCGCAAAGTGGAATTCCATAGGTACCAAAAAAGAGGTATCAACAAGTGCACCCAACAGTACCTCGACCACGCCTACGATATTGTGTATGACTTCCGTAAATGCGACATTCGCACTTTGCATGTAATCAAGAAACGAGAGGACGAATCAGACTCAGACGAGGACAATTCGCAAAAAATTGGTCCATCTGATGAAGCTATCCAGATCGTCGTCAAGCCAGAAATAAACACTGGTCCCTTGACCGAATCAGAGTACGTTTTGGTGACTGGATTTCCACCTACTGCGAACGAAATGGCGTACTGCGAGAAGGACTGTCTAGAATGTATTCATGGTGATGGGCCAGTTGACATTGGTTGCGATTTTGCGGCGGTGGATAAGATGGTGCTGTCCAACCTTACGCGCGCCTCTTTTCAATACACTGATTATCTGCTCCTTCTGTATGGTTTCAAAGGATTTTTGGACCAATGGTTAACCATGGACATTCTTCAGTTCTACCAGTGCTGGGTTTCACGCTCTATTGGGAGCTACCCAGAGAATATATTTCTCTTGCCAATGGACTATTTTCAGGCCAACATTGACGATATCTTTGAACATTACTGGTCCGGACACGATCCCCCATTCAAAAAGAACTTTATGAAACGGATGTGGAGGTATGTTCACCCAGCAAGCTACAAACGCTACAAGAACAATACGTCGAAAGCCAAGTCCGGTTCAAGTCACCATCCAACAGATGATTCACCGGCTGCTCCCTGGAATTACGACATTTTCAAGCGGAAGGTGATTTGTTTTGGTGCCAAAAACATAGGTCACTATGCCATGTTTGCCGCCCTCAATCCCGGCACGCTGGTTTATGGTGACGAGACCAACAAACTGGAGTGTGGTCTTGCCTCGTTCAACAGCATTGGTAGCAGAGAATCGCCACTTCCCAGAGAGACTGAATTCCTGAACTACATCTACTTTCTGCTCAACGTCTGTCACGCCATTCACTCGTGGGTGTTTGAACAAGACGAGCTTGATACCGAATCCATAAAAGAGCCCCCTCTTGAGTCGATTTTCGATTCTTGTGTAAAAGACACCAAAAGCAAAAAGGGAGGATTCTTCAATGTTGGGAATATGCGTCCAGAAAGTATTCCTTCCGCTCCACACCAAGCCGATTCCTGGAATTGCGGGGTCTACACGAGTCTCACCTGGACTATGTTTGTGGCTGTAGAAAGAGACACCCCAGCGCTTTGGAGGGAAATCAATACACTGGCCGACCTCGACTCTAAGATTGTGAGACCGTTTTGGGACCTACATGAGAATAAGGAGGATCGAATGGTGAATTTCCGTTACAGGATTTGCCGGCTTATGGAGTACTTTTTAAGCACACGCCTTGACACCAATCAACGCAGCGTTCTAGCTGTTGGCCGACACCCACTACCAGATGATTGGGTCTTTCCGGAAACGCGGCCAAAGCGCTTGTTATTACCACCATGGGCTGGTGGACCTATCCCAACATTGTATCTTCCTGCGGATACGCATTCGGCCGACCAACTAAAAGTGTTGGAAGGGCATGATGTTCAACCAGACGGCAAGACGGAATCAAACGAGGTAAAGGAGATCAGAAGCGAAATCCAGGAATATCTCATTCTCCCGTTCGTTGATCACACTGGAACTTGCAGAAAAAACTTGGAGCTGTACCGGCTAGCATTTGAGTCCTGGGCGGCGAACCCAAACAAGGCGCGTGGTAAAAATCTGAAGCGTCGGAAAGGATTGTTCACCAGGTATTTTACGGGGACCTACCAGGAACGGTTTCGAGAGTATGTTACCAATGATGAAATTGCAGATGATCATGGTGTTTGTGAGGAATGCACCATGATCGCGGACAGGAATAATGTTTGCGTGTTTTGTGATGCATGCGTGCATCCAGTACCAAGCTGTAGCCAATTCAGGAGTGGACAACTGACATGCCTGGAGTGCTTTCGATCACATGTTTCCTCCCGTCCCAAGTTCGTGGACACGACGGCGAGCATGTTTGCTTCGATGGAGGATCCAGAAAATGCACCTCCAAATCTGGATGATAATGTCCATGGTAACGCGGAGGAAACGTTACCCGCCAATTCTGTTAGCAAGGACAACAATGAAGAAGATCAAAAACCCGCCGCAAAGGTGGATAGTGAGGCAAAGAATAAAAGAAAATCCCTTGATTTTCCGTTGCATCCTAAATCGATAGGAAAGACACCCAACATTGATCTTACTGACACTGAGTCCGAAGAGGAGGATGAGGACCCAGGTGAAAGTAAGGACTTGATAACCACCCTGAAGTCGCTGCAGATTCGAAGTGAAAAAAAGGCAAGACAGGAAAGACGTGCGCGAGGGAAAAGGGAGAGAGAGATCCCTGATGAGGTCGATGTGGAGGTGTTGAAGGCCGCAAGAAAGAAACAAAGAGCTGCCAGGAAAATCGAAATCGAGAAGGAGCTACTCGTCAAAGAGGCCCGGGCTAAGGAGAAGAGAGCCGAAAAGGAATTTGCTAGGAGTAGGCTTGGAGTAGAAGAAAGAAAAATGGAAAGGTGTCTGGACCTCTTAGCCGTGAGTTGGAGAAAGGGTGCTAGGCGCAATGCCATACAGAGAGCAAAAGAAGAATTGTCCAGGATTTGGCCAGAAACAGGACAGACAGAGGTCACAGACAGGGAAGTGACGGAGTTAGTCAAACTTCGTTACCAGCCAAAAAACGAAGGCCTTGGAGTGATGATGGCCCAGTATCATGCCTTGCAAATGACTTCCGAAGTAGGAGAGGAAGAAGGGACAGTGGTGAAGAAAACGACTCTTTTGAAACGGTTGAACCCTTCATGGATAAATCAACGGTTTGATGCGAAATTCCTTGCCATGGTTCGGACCGCATCCACGCGAATTAGTTCCTTTAATAAATGGATCTATATTCCAGTTGGGGATGCCCGTGAGGACGACAAAGCACCGGCCTATCTCGCCACGGAGGTCGAAGTACACTACACTCAAAAGAATCATGATACCTGTCTCTACAAGAGCGTCGCTTCAGCTATGCATCATCTTGAGAAGAAACATCTGGCTTCTGTCATATCCTCAACGGCCACACAGCACATGTACACGCCAGTTGATGATCAGTTGAACAATTTGACTTATCTCGTTCAAGAAAAAGACTGCGATGTGCTTGTGACGAAGTGGATGACGAGGCATAGAGTTGAGAAGTTGGAACTGAATATGCAGAGGTCCAATCGTTGTGCACTTGTTTTGGTCCCACTTGGCGGTGACGGTGGTATTGGTCATGCCGTCACCATTGTTGGGGATCTTATATTTGACAGTACTCAAACTCATGCTTTGAGATTCGGAAAGGAATCTTTGGATTGGTGTTGCGCCAATGATCATGGTTTTGACCGAATCTTCATGGCAATCAAATTTTCATGGAGAAAACATATCACGTTTGAAATATAACTTATATTTATACATTTTAAACCATTCCGCCATGGCACATAGCGATATAGTCCGAAAAGCAGTCAGACCAAGTATGAACAGGTCGAACGAAAACAAAATCGCCTGGTCGGCCTCCTAGGTTAGGTATGCCAGAAATGGGTTGGTCAATCGATTCAACCGGAACCAGGAAGAGGTTAGACGCGCGAACAGAACGTCCGTCTAGCCGTCTTTTCTTTTCTTGCTGGGTTGTCAAGCACTTGCTTCCCTTCACAACCAGCTCAGTGCGTCGTGCAGGATGTGGTAATGGATTCTCCAGTGACTCAATAAGGGCAAATAGACCAGTTGATGGTATAGTCATTTCACCCCCAACGTCGATACCCACCATTTCCTCAGTGACTTCTAGAAAAAATACAATTTGACCCGGAATACAAACACGATCCTCTGATGATTCCTCCGTATTGCTTCCGGACCAATCAAATGTAGCCCAATCATGCCACTGGTTGTGTCCGCGGTAGGCTGGATGAGCACGGAACAAGTATTGATCATGACGTTTGTGTTCGGTGCAACCCTGGACGCGGGTCCCAGGTGTCAATTTGGAAAACACATGTCGGGTAAGCCAGTCAGTATACTGTTGATGGTACGGCTCGGAGATAGATTTGGATTTCCATTCGAAGGAAACAACATTGGTATCACCCTCGCATCCTTCCGATACCTCGAATACGAAACGAGCACCCCGAAACAAATCTGGCGTCACGACCGCAGATTTGGGAACAGCCTTTGTATCTATCTGCAATGCGTCCGCAGCGAAATCAATTATTAGATTTTCTACGTACCGTTGTGCGGTCTGTACCTCGAAACTCTCCGCTCGCATCTGAGTGTGTTGGCTTGGTGCCTTAGCATTAGGTTTGTGATTCGATTCAGGGGGTCCAGAGTCAACATTGGCGATAACACCAAAGTCTATCATGTTCTCGGAGAAGTGACAGGGAAGGTGGAGTTTGGGAAACTTAGAACCGTTTCCATGTTTTCTTTTAACCGTGGTCTTGAACATCGTCATCAAATTCTGTGTAGCGAGTTGTGATTGCTCAACTTCAAGACGTGGAATCGAAGCTTTTTTCAACCAGTAACGCCAGCCTAAAAGTAACTCAAACAATCGAATCCATTGATGTAGTACTGTCACGGAAATCTTGGAAAGAAACATCAAACGTGATTCTTCCATGACACACATGATGAGTACTACAAGCACGACTCCTTGATACTCATGACCAGAAAGCTTCGTGCCTCCAGTCACACCAAAAGGGAAATATGTTCGAGGTAATTGTCGATCACTCTGGTGACTCAAGAAACGTCCAATACGCCGTGCCATGGAATCCAACTCCATCAGGATTTTACAGGGCGCTTTGCTCTTCGGATTCATACCCAGACATATGAAGAAACCTTCCAACCCATACTTGAAGAGACCTAGATCCACAACATGTAATGGCTCACCAGGCGTCATTCCATGAATACCACGGGGGTTATGACCAATATCCAATTTGGGATTGTAAAAGGCATTTGTCAACAAATGTTGGGACATGGCTTTTAACCCCTCAACGTCATTTGACGCCACGAGGGAATGGACGGCATCTGGCATTACATGTTTCCATGGGTAAAATGCATTGTCACAATCCATGGTTGGGATATCACAGTGACGACACACACGCTTTACTTGTAGAGCCCGACTATTGTAGCGTCCACAGAGCTTGTCATGACCCTCGGTGTCACCAATGATAAACATGAGGAACACTTTGAGGTTCACATTATATTGCTTTCCACGGTAGGAGAAGGAAAATGGAATGCCACCTTTGCTTTGAAGCCTCACAACTGATGCAAGCATGGCATCCAGAATCTCATGATACATTCGAAGTTTGGTGAGACTGTTCATCCTGAACTTATTCTCATTCTTGGATAGAAGATAAAGATTTGGAATGTAACCCAAGGGTCTCCACGCCTCTGCTTTGTTCCTGGTGGTAACGTTCCATATACCGAGAGTAGCATACCCAGGTTCCAGGGAGCAACGACCGTGCTGGTCAATACAGATGCGGTCGAGGTACATTATTAAGGGACACAATACATCATTGGGTCTGGTGCAGAGATTGCCATAAGCAGAACGGAATACCTGTCCCGTGTCAACATCGGCAATAGTCTCTACTGAAGAAGGTGGGGGGGCGAGGGGGTTGTCCATGTCAGGGAACAACATATTGTCCTCTACCATCAAGGATGATTTCAGTAGTGATTGAATCATGACTTCTGCTTCGTGAAGTACCACAGGATAGGAGCGACCATTCATGTGTTTCGTGAGAGTGGTCGGGTACAACTTATGAAGGCGGAATCGGTTGGCAAAATGTCTAATTGCCGTATCCCGTTGACGAAACGTAGAACTGGAATTAACAACTTTAGAAGAACACGCATCTGCAAATATATCCATCACGGATCGGTAGGCATAGTTCGGAGCTCCGATCGCACGCAATAATTTCAAAAGCCGTAAGGACATCAGTTCTTCTGAAGTATACTGACCCCTAAGACGGTCGGTGAACTGAAGAGAAATGTCTTCGTCGTCCACATCAAATAGGTTGGTGGATGCCTCCGTGATAGCCTCATCCTCTTGGAATCCAAATGATTCATCTGTGTCAAGCATTATGTCTTGTCTGTCTTCTGTGTCCAGCATGGTACGAGAGTCGACAAGACCATTGTCAGCCAGCTGTCGAGACAAGTGATTATCCAGCTCGTTACGGTGATTATAAAGGGACTGCAGCGTTGCGGAATCAACGTTGATGTGAGCTGCCTCGGGAGATCCTTGCGGGTGTTCAAACGCAGACGGGTCGTCATTCTGTTGCCATATGTGTTCCATGTCTTCGTCGGCATGTGGTGCGTCGAGCTGGACAAACGATTGGTGGAAGGCAGGATTTTGACACGTGATTCCTTCTAAAATAGGTAGAGACTTCTGACGACAGGCCGGGCGATGAGACGTGTGTTGGGCAAGACCACGGAGAGTTTTGCAAACATGGTTGCATTGGGGGCAAAAAAGGATGGGTTGATCGCTCATGATGCAAATTATGCGGGTGAGTTTTCTAATGCTGTTGTAACAATGTATCTAACCGCAGTATGACTTATTTCATTGGTTGGGGCTTGTCGAATGCTGTTGTATCACAGTATCAAGCCATTATTACTTGATAATTCCTTATGTAAATATGTGACATAAAACAGGCTTACATATAGGCTGCTAATGAGGGTGAAATAAATGTGCATTTGGGGAGGCTTTTTGTGGACGTGGAAATCGGACATACGAACGAGGTACCAAGCGCGTACGTACGTAAGAAAACCATGTAAATTCCTCCGTAGATGCATGTATTAACAGCGGCGTAGAACTGGAGCATGTAATTACATGCACTTTCGGGTGCACAAATGGCGAAATGCATGTAGATTCCTTTTCAGATGATACACATCGAACGTATGAAGAACAAGGGAACACGAACCCGATGCGATACATCATAAGGGACTACTGTAAGAAGTATCCTAATGATCAAGGAGATCAGAATATTAATGAAGAAGATGTGGCAAGACCGACGAACCACAAGTGGGTCAAAGATCGACTAGAGGCAGAAGAAAAACGTAAAACTGTTGTTGGGTTTCCTACATATGGAACCTGCAGTATCTGCTGGAACAGTGGACCGGCCTACAAGAAATGCATCAAATGCGGCGTGGTTGAATACCAAGTCGTGAACTTCAGAGACTACATTCTCGATTCTCAAAAGATTGCCGAATTGTTGGGTAATAATCACGAAGTTGCAAAAGCAAACCGCTTGCAGCACTGGCTCCATACTGAAACGATGAATTACAGGGATGACCTTTTTACATTGATGCTTGAAGTGAAGCACAAGCACATCAAAGATGAGCAAGAGAGGAAGAGGACCATTATGAGAGAGTATCGAGATTTTACTACCTTCTACAACGAGATTGGGATGCCTTCCTATGTATGAACCAGTTGGGTATTCGACGACAACAGGAGTGTGTTGGACGGAACCCGGAGAACGTGCATGACTAAATGAGAATCATACATATGAGAACCGCCAATCGTGTACGATTGCAGTATGAGAATAGACAGGAATTCAGTAAGAGTTGAGAGAGCTCACTCTTTATTGTAAAACGATTAAACTAAGATAAGTTAAACAAAGACGGATTCTTTGAGCTGACTGACAAGGCAAACCATAGCCGACGGAGAGTATAACTAGGGATAGTGGAATAAGACTACTGTATCTTGATTGGATACCGTTGTAGCGGAATACTAGTTCCTTCAACATTTACAACAAAGAGTGAGTCGTAAGAAGAATATGAATAGCACAAAGTGCAAAGAGAACTATCCAAGAGAATGGGTAGAGACTACACAAGAGGTGGTAGAGGCCGTGATGGCCGAGGATTTGGAAGAGGCAGGGGATTTGGAAGATCCCGAGGCCGAAACAATTGGAGTACAACTACAAGCTCCAAACAACCCGAGATGAAATTCTACCCTCATGGAATCGGTAGAGATCGACAGGCAGTCACATATGACACTGTGAAGGATCACATTGTACAACAGATACAAAAGAACTACAAGAACGGACAAGATGCTGCGGTATCTATCCGAGATCTCGCGGTAAAGGATTTAACTCCTCATGCACCAACAAGAGGTGCAGCAGTTGACACTGATGCAACTGAAAATGCGAAGCAACAAGCAGGCATGGACATCTTATACCAAGCCGAACTCGAAAGGTACCTTGACAGAAAGGATCAACTGGAGCAAAACTTGACAAGAGCTTATGCCCTGATATACAGTACCTACTGCAATAAAACTATGCAGAATCGAATCGAAGAACATCCCGAGTTTGAAACGAAGATTCGAGATGACCCAATCGAGTTGCTCAACAAGATCAAAGTGCTAATGCACGATCCAATAAGGGCAAAATACCCTTTCGCTTCATTAACTGAAGCAATAAGCAGGATACTCAACCTCAAGCAAAGTGAGAACGAAGGACTATTGGATTATGTTAAGAGATTCAAGGAGTCACGTGATATAATGAAATCACATGTGGGAACCGACATCCTCGATCGGTTTGTCAAGAATACCATTGAATACCGAGATGAAGCTGATGCTACAAAACAGCAGGAACTGAAAGACGGAGCATTCGACAGGTGGATGGCATACCTGTTAATCCGTAATAGCGACCAAGCCAAGTATGGTTCATTATCTAATGGACTTGTGTCGCAATTCTCGATGCAAAATAATCAGTACCCCAAGACATGTACGACTGCGACAGACATTCTGAGCAATCACAGACTTGATAATAAGGGGAACTACAACAAGAAGAAATGGTCGAAGAGTAAGAAAGATGAAGACAAAAATACTTCAACCAAAACGACAAGTGAAACTACGGAAACCAGTTTCGCGCACAGGGCGGCAAAGATAAGACATGCTATTGCTGCAGACAGAAAGGTCATATGAGCCCTGAATGTCCGAATAAGAACTCAATCAAGAAAGAAGATTGGGCAATAAATAAAGCTACACAGTACTATATGGAAG
>OOGO01000048.1_pt1 | contig 21637 bp, 17 predicted proteins | sample 1670401 | NCBI WGS metagenome assembly OOGO01 (sample SAMEA98149168, study PRJEB22522) | marine metagenome | biome: marine biome; feature: marine water body; material: sea ice | place: Arctic Ocean | collected 16-Sep-2015 | depth 0.9 m | reverse complement strand
GACTGGGAAACCAGGTGGGTGGGGTTGTGTTGGTGGGAATGGTTCCTGGCATGGACCGCCGGTCTCGGGGTAATTTCGAGGGACAGCCCGAGGCTTCCGGACGTGTTCGGCAGGGCGCGGGTAGGCATTGAGAATACCGGAGCGGCGATGACGGCGGCGCAGAAAGCGGCGGTAGTGGCTGCAGCCGCAGGTCTGGTGGGGCTGATCAGTCTGTTCAACAGCGTGGGCCGTCTGTTCTGGGCTTCGCTGTCCGACAAGATCGGTCGCAAAAACACCTATTACACCTTCTTCGTGCTGGGCATTCTCGTTTATTGCCTGCTTCCAACCTGGGGGCATATGGGCCTGGCGGGCATGTTCGTGATTTCGATCTGCGTGATATTGAGTATGTACGGCGGTGGCTTTGCAACGGTGCCGGCCTATCTCGCCGATATCTTCGGTACCCAGATGGTGGGTGCAATACATGGCCGGTTGTTGACCGCATGGACCGCCGCTGGCCTGGTGGGGCCGGTGATCATCGCGCTGATCCGCGAAGCCCAGTTGGAGGCCGGCATTGATCCGGCGCTGGTGTATGACCGCACGCTGTACATTATGGCGGGGCTGCTGTTTCTTGGCCTGATCTGTAACAGCATGGTCAGGCCGGTGGATCATTCCCTGCACATGACCGAAGACGAACTGGCCCGTGAGCGCGCCCTGCAGCACGACACCGGAGTGTCGGCGAACGCCCAGAAAGCGGCCCGTGGTGCATTCGGTGTTACCGGTGTGCTGGCCTGGCTGGCAGTGGGTGTGCCCTTCCTGATTGGCCTTTACATTGCGCTCGCCAAGGCGGCTGCGCTGTTCTGAACGGCGCCATGTGCCCCGGTTCAGTCGCCGGTGCCGGAGAGCAGCTGCTCAAAGGTGGTGACGGTTCCGGGGTTGTCAGGTTCGTATCCGGGAAGTTGATGGATGCGTTCGATAAAGGGTTTTGAGCGCATCAGCTCGACCAGATGTGACAGGTTGCTCTGATCCAGACGATCTTCATGGCAAAGCAGCAGGTAGTGTTCGCAGGCCATCTCCACGAAATCGAGGTTGAACTGGCTGGCGGCCGCTTCCACGCCGAAGCCCACGTCCGCCATGCCGGAGGCTACGAACGCCGCGACGGCGGTATGGGTGAACTCCTGTTGGGGAGAGCGGTTGATGCTCTCCTCGGCGAGTCCGGCCTGTCGCAGTAGGTGGTTGAACAGGATGCGGGTGCCAGAATGGCGGTCGCGGCCGATAAAGCGGAGCCCGGAACTGGCCAGTTCCGCCAGGCTGCTGATTTTAACCGGGGCGTCCTTGCGCATCATCAGGCCTTCGCGCCGGGTGACAAAACGAATGAGCCGGAACCGGTTGCCGGCCAGTTGATGCTGGTAATGAGTCATTATTTCACGTGCCCGCTCGGGGCAGGTGGGGAAGTGAAAGCTGGCCAGGTCGCAGTCACCCCGGTTCAGCGCGGTGAGTGCTTCATCCGGATTGCGGTATTGGAGGTTGATCTCGACCTGATCGGAAAACTCCGGTAGCAGGGCAACCGCATAGCCGTGGCTGGCGTGAAGGCGAAGCACCGGGTGCTGGCCAGCCAGCAGTTGCTGGATCTGGTCATTGAACTCGGAGGCCATGCTGTCGATCTGGGGGCCAAGCCGGGCTTTGACACGCTGGTCTGCCCAGAGCAGCTTTTCACCCAGCGTGGACAGCTCGGTGCCATGGCCCTTTCGCATAATGACCAGTGGCAGCCCGAAAACATCGGCGCCGCGATTGAGGAGGTTCCAGGCATGCCGGTAGGAGATGCCAGCCGCTGCGGCTGCAGTGGTCAGTTTGCCGGTTTCGCGAAGGATTTCAAGCAGGCGGAACAGGACGGGCTCGAACAGTTCGCCATGGTCGGTTCGGAAAACCCAGGCGGGCGAGATGGAGAGCTTCTTTTTATGCATGGTAATTCATATTCCGTCGGCGGTAATGGGGTGCTAGCGTAGTGGTATTGCTGCATAAGCACTGTACCAGAACAAAAACAGGTAGGAACAGTAATGCATATGTCAGAACAGACAAATCAGCAACCGGGTGCCGTTATGCCTGGCCTTGGCGACTGGACGCCTGACATGGTCCGGGAAGAAGTGGATGCGCTGAAACATAAGCCGGGCGCCCTGCTACCCATCCTTCATGCTGTCCAGGATCGCATTGGCTACATTCCTGAAGGCGCGGTGGCCATCATTGCTGAGGCGATGCAACAGACCCGCGCCGAAGTCCACGGTGTAATCAGCTTCTATCACCATTTCCGCACTCATCCGGTGGGCAGCAAGGTGATTCACGTGTGTCGTGCTGAGGCCTGTCAGGCCATGGGCGGGCGTGTGCTTGAAGCTCATATCAAGGCCCGCCTGGGGGTGGATTATCACGGCACCTCTGCGGACAACGAGTTTACCCTTGAGCCTGTCTACTGCCTGGGCAACTGCGCCTGTGCCCCTTCCATCCGCGTGAATGACGATATCCACGGCCGCATGACGCCGCAGAAGTTTGATCGCCTGGCGGACAAGCTCACCACGTCCACGCTGGACATCCGGTAATCACGGGAGCATCGATGATGGCAACCAGAATCTACGTGCCCTGCGATACCACCGCCCTGTCCATGGGGGCGGATGACGTGGCGGGACTGATAGAACACCATGCCGGAGTTCAGGGTGTGGCTATTGAACTGGTTCGTAACGGTTCCCGAGGGTTGTTCTGGCTTGAACCAATGGTGGAAGTCGAGACGGCCAGCGGCCGGATCGGCTATGGCCCGGTGGAACCGGATGACGTTCAGGGGCTGGTGGAGGCCGGGTTGTTCGATGGTGCGTCCGACCATCCTCTGTTTCTTGGCCCGGTGGCCGATATTCCCTACCTGAAACGCCAGCAACGCCTGACCTTTTCCCGTATTGGCATCACCGATCCACTGTCGATTGCCGATTACCGGGCCCATGGCGGCTTTGAGGGCCTGAAAACAGCGGTCAGCCTGGAGCCCCAGGGCATTGTCGACGAGGTCAAAACCTCGGGCCTCCGTGGTCGGGGTGGCGCAGCCTTTCCTACCGGTATCAAGTGGCAGACCGTACACGATGAGCCCTGGCAGCAGCAGAAGTACATCGTCTGCAACGCCGACGAGGGCGATTCCGGCACCTTCGCCGACCGCCTGGCGATGGAATGCGACCCTTACATGCTGATTGAGGGCATGACCATTGCCGGGCTGGCAGTGGGGGCGACCCAGGGATTCATCTATCTGCGTTCGGAATATCCGGTGGCGCACCGCATTCTGAATGAAGCGATCCGCCGTGCCGAAGCCGAAGGCTATCTGGGCCAGGATGTCCGGGGCAGCGGTCGTGCCTTCCATCTGGAAGTGCGGCTGGCGGCGGGCGCCTACATCTGTGGTGAGGAAACCTCCCTGCTGGAAAGCCTGGAAGGCAAACGCGGCCTGGTTCGCGCAAAGCCACCCCTGCCCGCCATCAAAGGGCTATTCGGCCAGCCCACCGTGGTCAATAACGTACTGTCGTTTGCCGCCGTGCCGTTCATTCTTGCAAAAGGTGGCCAGGCCTACGCCGATTACGGCATGGGTAAGTCCCGGGGCACGCTGCCAATCCAGCTGGCAGGCAACATTCGCCAGGGCGGACTGATCGAGCTTGCCTTCGGGGTAAGCCTGAAGGAAATTCTGGAAGACTTCGGCGGTGGCACGTTTACCAGTCGGCCCATGAAAGCCGTCCAGGTAGGCGGTCCGCTGATGGCCTATATGCCTGAAAGCCAGTGGGACACGCCGATGGATTATGAGGCCTTTGCCCAGCTTGGCGCGGGCATTGGCCATGGCGGCGTGGTGGTCTTTGACGACACCGTGGATATGGGCGAGCAGGCCCGCTTCGCCATGGAATTCTGCACCGTGGAGTCCTGCGGCAAATGCACGCCCTGCCGGATCGGATCGGTGCGTGGTGTCGAGGTGATTGACCGGCTAAGAGCTGGCGAGAACCGGGATGCTAACCTGGTTCTGCTGGAAGAGCTGTGCGAGACCATGGTGGATGGTTCCCTATGTGCCATGGGCGGTATGACCCCGTTCCCGGTGCAGAGTGTGATGAAATATTTTCCGGACGACCTGACGGCCTGACCGACGCGAGTGGAGGCAATAACAATGTTGCAATATTTTGATCCCGGCACGAGCGGCCTGAACCCCAATATCGATTATGGTACGCCGCCGAGCACATCCGAAACCCTGGTCAGCCTGTCCATTGACGGCACCGATATCGCAGTGCCCGAAGGAACCTCGGTACTGAGGGCCGCTACCCTTGCGGGTATCAACATTCCCAAGCTGTGTGCATCGGACAACCTGGAAGCCTTTGGTTCCTGTCGCATGTGCGCGGTGGAAATCGAGGGCCGCCGCGGCTATCCGGCCTCCTGTACCACGCCGGTGTCCGAAGGCATGGCCGTCACCACCCAGAACGGCAAGCTGGCCAAGCTCCGGCGCAACATCATGGAGCTGTACATTTCCGACCACCCGCTGGATTGCCTGACCTGCCCGGCCAACGGCAACTGCGAACTGCAGGACGTGGCCGGTGCCGTGGGCCTGCGGGAAGTCCGCTATGGCTTCGAGGGTGAGAACCACCTGGACGCCGAAGTGGACGACTCCAACCCCTATTTCAGTTTCGATCCCAGTAAGTGCATTGTCTGCTCCCGTTGCGTTCGCGCCTGCGAGGAAGTGCAGGGCACCTTTGCCCTGACCATTGACGGCCGTGGCTTCGACTCCAAGGTGTCTGCCGGCCAGAACGATCCGTTCATGGATTCCGAGTGCGTCTCGTGCGGTGCCTGCGTGCAGGCCTGCCCCACCTCCACATTGATGGAAAAGAGCGTGATCGACGCCGGCCAGCCCGAGCACAGTGTGGTTACCACCTGCGCTTATTGCGGCGTGGGCTGCTCGTTCAAGGCGGAAATGAAAGGCGACCAGCTGGTGCGCATGGTTCCCTACAAGGGCGGCGATGCCAACCACGGTCACTCCTGCGTGAAAGGGCGGTTTGCCTTCGGCTATGCCACCCACAAGGACCGCATCAAGGAGCCGATGATCCGGGACTCCATCAATGACCCCTGGAAAGTGGTGTCCTGGGACGAGGCCATCGAGTTCTCCGCCAGAAAGCTCAAGGACACCCAGGCCAGATACGGCCGGGAAAGCATCGGTGGTATCACCTCCTCACGCTGCACCAACGAGGAAACCTATCTGGTGCAGAAGCTGATCCGTGCTGCGTTCGGCAACAACAACACCGATACCTGTGCCCGTGTCTGTCATTCCCCTACTGGCTTTGGTCTGAAGACCACCATGGGCGAATCCGCGGGAACACAGACCTTTGATTCGGTGATGAAGGCCGACACCATCGTGGTAATCGGTGCCAACCCTACCGATGCACACCCGGTATTCGCCTCCCAGATGCGCAAGCGTCTTCGCCAGGGCGCGAAGCTGATTGTGATTGATCCGCGTCGCATCGACCTGCTGAAAACACCCCACGGCACCGAAGGCATCCACCTGCCGCTCCGCCCGGGTACCAACGTGGCGATGATCAACGCCCTGGCCCATGTGATTGTGACCGAGGGCCTGGAAGACAAAGCGTTCATCGAAAGCCGGTGTGAGCCCAGGCAGTACAAACAATGGCGGGAATTCATTGCCGAGGAGCGACACTCTCCGGAAGCCCTTGAGGCGGTCACTGGAGTATCGGCCGACCTGGTGCGCCAGGCCGCGCGGTCCTATGGCGAAGCGGGTAATGGTGCCATCTATTACGGCCTCGGGGTCACCGAGCACAGCCAGGGCTCGACCATGGTGATGGGCATTGCCAACCTGGCCATGGCCACCGGCAACATCGGCCGTGAAGGCGTTGGCGTGAACCCGCTGCGGGGGCAGAACAACGTTCAGGGTTCCTGCGACATGGGCTCCTTCCCCCACGAACTGCCGGGCTATCAGCATGTGGGCGACCCGGCCGTTCGAGCCAGGTTTCAGGAGGCCTGGAATGTGGCCATTGACGATGAGCCGGGCCTGCGGATTCCCAACATGTTTGATGCCGCCATCGCCGGCAGCTTCAAGGCTATGTATGTGCAGGGCGAGGACATTGCCCAGTCCGATCCCAACACCCAGCATGTGGAGGCGGCACTCAGTTCGCTGGATTGCCTGATCGTGCAGGATATCTTCCTGAACGAAACCGCCAAGTATGCTCACGTGCTGCTGCCGGGCTCCACTTTCCTGGAAAAGAACGGCACCTTCACCAACGCCGAGCGCCGCATTAACCGGGTGCGCAAGGTGATGGCACCGGTGGCGGGCCTGGAAGACTGGGAAGTCACCATGGCGTTGTCCAATGCGTTGGGCTATCCGATGCAATACAGCCATCCGTCCGAGATTATGGATGAGATCGCCCGTCTGACGCCGACGTTCACCGGTGTCAGTTATGACAGGCTGGACGAACTGGGCAGCATCCAGTGGCCCTGCAACAATGAGCATCCGGACGGTACGCCGACCATGCATACCCTCGACTTCCCTATTGGCAAGGGCAAGTTTGCGGTCACCGAGTATGTTGCCACCGAGGAAAAAACCAATCGCAAGTTCCCGCTGTTGCTGACGACCGGCCGCATTCTGAGCCAGTACAATGTGGGTGCCCAGAACCGACGCACCGAAAACAGCCAGTGGCACGATGAGGATGTGCTGGAGGTTCATCCCAGTGATGCCGAACTCCGGGGTATCCGCGACGGCGATTGGCTGGGTATCACCAGCCGCGTGGGCCAGACGGTACTGCGGGCAAGAATCAGTGATCGCATGTTGCCCGGGGTGGTCTACACCACTTTCCACCATCCAGGCAGTGGCGCCAATGTGATCACCACCGACAGCTCTGACTGGGCCACCAACTGCCCGGAATACAAGGTGACTGCCGTGCAGGTGGAGAAGGTCTCGCAGCCGTCGGAATGGCAGCGCCATTTTGAGCAGTTTGACCAGCACCAGCACCAGTTGCTGGAACCGGCGGGCAGCCACGCGGAGCAGGCAGATGTCACGGTACTCAAGTAACCCGGAGCTGGCGGCTATGTCAGCCATGGGGCCGGACCCTGAGAAGGGTATGTCAGCATCCTGTAACCTCCAGGTGGAGGTTCATGGCGGCATTGAGGGTGCACCTGGCCAGGATGTTGTCGCCGAAGAGGTGCCGGTGGCGATGGTTTACAACGGCATATCCCATGCAGTGATGATGGCGTCGCCTTGTGATCTGGAAGATTTTGCACTGGGTTTTAGCCTGACCGAAGGCATTATCGACAGCCCCGGGCAGCTGTTCCATCTGGAGGTGCATACGGTCGACGAGGGTATTTCCATCGAGATGCACATCGCCGGCGACTGCTTTGCCCGTTTGCGCCAACAGCGACGGAACATGACCGGACGAACCGGCTGCGGGCTGTGCGGCACGGAATCCCTGGCCCATGCGGTCCGGGCCATTCCCCGCGTGCCAAATCACCCGTTACCGGATGATGACAGTGTGCAGCAGGCTCTGCGCAATCTTCGGCGTTACCAGCCTTTGCAGGAAAAGACCGGTGCCACTCACGCTGCAGCCTGGTGCGATAACCAGGGCCGCATCGAACTGGTTCGGGAAGATGTCGGTCGTCACAATGCTCTGGATAAACTGATCGGTGCGCGAATACGGAGTGGTGGCGAGTCCGCTTTTGGCGACGGCTTTGCGCTGGTTTCCAGTCGCGCCAGCTTCGAAATGGTGCAGAAAAGCGCCAGTGTTGGAATCGGTTGCCTGGTGGCCGTCTCTGCGGCTACGGCACTGGCTGTCCGGGAGGCCAAAAAGGCGAGTATGACTCTGATCGGGTTTGCCCGTCCCGGGCGGCATGTTATCTACAACCGGGGCGACCGCCAATCTTCTGAGGAACGCGAGCATGAGTGACCAGCAACTGCAGAACCTGATCAAAATGATCAACCAGATCAGTGACAACAATCTTCACCATGGTGATGAAAGCGAGGCGGCGGAGGTGGTTGCCACCCATATCAAGAAGTTCTGGGCCCGTAGTATGAAGCAGCAGATCAGCGACTATGCAACGTCGGGCGGGGATGAGCTGAATGCCGTTTCCAGGCTGGCCGTCGAGCGCCTCTCGGCGTAAGACGTTATGGATTTGAGGTTTTGATTTAGGCAATGAGAATTGTTAGCATTTGATCCTCATTAACATGAGGTAATGCCTGTCATCCATAGCGGGGCGGGCTAAATGCATTAACCATTCGAGATTTGTCTATGAGAACTCCGGAGTCACGCCCCCTGCTGTTGGCCCTGGCTATAGCGGCTGTTCACGGCCCTGCGCTGGCGCAATCCTCCTCTGATACCTGGTCCGGCGACAACGCCAAAGCGTTACCTGACCTGGTCATTACGGCCACCCGCAACAAAAGTACAGCCGGAGAGACCCCGCAGAAGACAACCATCATTACCCGCGAGCAGATCGAGCAACAACAGGCAATTTCCAATGATCCGGGCGAGGTGCTGAGCAACCTGATTCCGTCTTATTCTCCGGGACGTCAGAAACTGTCCAACGCCGGTGAAACCTTCCGCGGCCGGTCACCTCTGTTCCTGGTGGACGGTGTGCCTCAGAGCAACCCGCTGAGGGACAGTGCACGGGACAGCTACACCATTGACCTGGACATGGTCGAGCGCATCGAAGTGATCCACGGTGCCAGTGCCGAGCACGGTCTGGGGGCTACCGGTGGCATTATCAATTTCGTGACACGCAGGCCCGAGAGCGGCGAGGTTTCCCAGTCTGTGTCAGCAAGTGTGACCAGTGATGACGACGTGGATTCCGATGGCCAGGGTTACAAAGTGGGTTATCAGATCAGTGGTCAGCAGGGCCGTTGGGACTACCTTCTGGGTGGTAACATCCAGGAGCGCGGCATCTTCTACGATGGCGAGGATCGCCTGATCGGCGTGGCTTATCCCGGTGAACTTCAGAACACCGAAAGCTATGACGTACTGGCAAAGCTTGGTTACTGGCTGGACGATGATCAGAATGTTGGGTTTTTCATCAACCGCTTCCAGCTCGAAGGCAAGGGCGGCTATGTACCGGTAACCGGTGACCGGGATAACGGCGTGCCCACAACCGCGCGCCCGGGCATCATTGATGGTAAGCCTGGAGAGAATGAGGTCACCACCGCTCGTCTTTCCTACTCACACGGCGATTGGCTGGGCAATCAGGTGGATACCCAGTTCTACAGCCAGACCTTCCGGGCCCGGTTTGCGACCACGCCATTCTTTCCCTATCAGGATGGCAGCGGCAATACCCAGTTTGACCAGACCCGCAATGAATCCGACAAACTGGGTGCCAAGTTCACCCTCACCCGTGACGGCCTGCTGAACGATCATCTGACCCTGACAACCGGGCTGGATATTCTTGAGGACGAAACCCGTCAGATGCTGGTGGAAACCGGGCGCACCTACGTACCGAAATCGCAGTTCCGCAATTATGCTGCCTTCCTGCAGGGCGACTTTGCGGTTACCGATCAATTAACCCTGCACAGCGGAGTCCGCCATGAGCAGGCGGAGTTGACGGTGGACACCTACAACACCATCGACCGCAGTAATGTCACCCAGGACAACGTCACCGTCCAGGGCGGCAACCCGGATTTCAACGAGACCCTGTTTAATGCGGGTGTTGTTTACCAGGCGACGGATCACGTGCAGCTGTTTGCCAACTATTCCGAAGGCTTTGGCATGCCGGATGTCGGGCGTGTGCTACGCGGAATCAGCGACGAAGGTCAGGATGTTGACAACCTGCTGGTGCTGGAGCCGATCGTAACCGATAACCGTGAGATCGGTGGTCGTTTTGACTGGGACCGTTACCATCTGGAGGTGAGTTATTACGAGTCGGATTCTGACTTTGGTGAGCGCCTGACTGAAGTGAATGGCACCTGGGTCGGCAAGCGGGAAAAAACCGAAATCCAGGGCGTGGAAGTCACCGCCGATGCGGACCTGAACGAAGCGCATAACCTGGGGTTCTCCTACACCTACGCGGCCGGTGAGTCCGATACCGACGGTGACGGCGATGTGGACACCAGGCTGAGCGGCATCAACATCGCGCCGGAAACCCTGCGCCTGAGCTGGTCAGCCGCCTGGACACAGGCGCTGTCGAGCCACCTTCAGTTCAGCCAGTTTCTGGACCGCGACATCGAAGGAGATGATCTGGACTTCGACGGTTATGGATTGCTGGATGGCTCCATGGCCTACCGGACCGGTGCCGGGAAGTTGTCCCTGGGCATCGAGAATCTGCTGGATAAGGACTACTTCACATACTACTCTCAGTCTGCGCGGGTGAGTGACCAGTACTATTTCCAGGGTCGTGGCCGCACCATCACCCTTGGTTATCAGCTCGATTTCTGATCAGCTGGCATCCAGGAGCCCGGGGCTGCTTTGCGCCGGGCTACACTCTCACCCCAATTCCCGCCTGAGTCGGTACAGCAGGTACACGAAAAACGGCGCGCCGATACCGGCCACGAAAATACCTGCCGGCAAATCCCTGGGTATGAAAGCAACCCGACCAACCCAGTCCGCATAGACAAGAATCAATGCGCCGACCAGCGCCGCGATGGGCAACAGCCCGGTGTGGCCACTGTTGACCAGCCGCCGCGCCATGTGTGGCGCAATCAAGCCGATGAACCCGACCGCACCCGCGTAGGCCACGGCAGAGCCGGCGAGCGCCACTGCCAGCACCAGGAACAACAGGCGATGGCCATGCAGGGCGCTCCCCAGGCCCCGCGCCATGTCTTCGCCCATGGACTGTGCATCGAGGTGTCTCAGCTTGATCAGCGCCAGGGGCCAGCACACCATCAGCCAGGGTGCCAGGGCGGTGACGTCGTGCCACTGTGAGGCGTAGAGGCTGCCAGTGAGCCAGATATAAGCGTTCATGGCGGTGGAATCGGGGCTCAGTACCAATAGCAGGGTGGTCACTGCGGTCAGCCCGGCTGCCAGCCCGACGCCCACCAGCACCAGCCTGGCGGGGCTGATCCCCCTCTGCCAGGCCAGGGCCGTGATGCCCAGGGCCACGACAAAGGCGCCCCCCATGGCGACGGGCGCCAGTAGCAGCGAGGTTCCGGTGACACCTCCGAGCCAGAGAAACAGCACCGCAGCGGCTGACGCTCCACTGGTGATGCCAATGACATCCGGTGACGCCAGCGGGTTTCTCACCAGACCTTGCAGGACGAGGCCGGCCGAGCCCAGAGCAGCGCCCACCAGTATGGCCATGAGTATTCTGGGTAGGCGAATTTCCAGAATAATCAGTGCCAGCTCTGACTGATTCGGGGCGGCCAGGGTGCCGAGTACCTCCATAACCGAGGTAGGATGGCTGCCGGACGTAAGCGCGAGAACACTGCTGGCGGCCAGTAACACTGCGAGCACAACGGTGACCACCAGAACTCTGGTATTGAGTTTGATCGACCAGCGGTCATTGCGGGAGCGAAGTATCAGGGTTCGGCTCATGATACTTTCCTTACGTGTCGGGCGAGATGGAGGAACAGCGGTGTACCCAGCAGCGCTGTCATGACTCCTACGGGAATCTCCTGGGGTGGTATCACAAGCCTGGCGAGGGTGTCGGCAGCCAGCAGCAGCGTGGCGCCAATAATGGCCGACAGGGGTAGCAGCCAGCGATGATCCGTGCCAAAGAGGCCGCGGGCCATGTGTGGCACGATCAGGCCGACAAAGCCGATCAGCCCCGCCATGGCGACGGAGGTGCCTGCCAGTACGATTACCACCAGACCGATCAACAATCGCACCTGCCCTACTCTGAGCCCAAGGCCGCGGATGACCTCATCGTCCAGCCCGAGCAGGTTCAGTTGCCGGGACATTAGCAACGCGAGAATCAGGGCCAGGCCGAACAGCGGCAACAGTGGCAGTATTGCATCCAGTTCGCGCCCTGAAACCGAACCCGCCAGCCAGAACAGGATGCTTTCGAACCGATCCTGGTTGAGGATCAGCAATCCCTGGGCAAAGGACACGAACAGCGCTGTAACCGCGACGCCGGCGAGCACCGTGCGCACCGGGGAGACACCCCGCCCGGCTTCCTGGCCCAGGAAGTACACCAGCAAAGCGGCCATGGCGGCGCCGGTAAAGGCAGCCCACACCAACTCGGACGGCGAGGTCAGCGAAAACAGCGTGGCGCCGACGACCACGAAAAACATGGCGCCGGCATTGATGCCGAGAATGCCGGGTGACGCCAGTGGGTTGCGGGTCAGTGTCTGCATCAGCGCCCCGGCAATGGCCAGGCCGGCGCCTACGATGACTGAGGTTACAGTGCGTGAGAAGCGCTCGGTGTGAATCACCAGATGCTCCAGGGAGCCAGGGTCGTAGTCCATCAGGCTGTTGGCCAGCATCTCCAGCGAGACCGGTATGTGACCGAATATCAGGCTGGATACCGTGGCGGCCAGCAGAAGGCCCAGGCAGAGTAAGGTTCCCAGCGTTTTTGCCGGTAGGGTGGTCAGCATCGTGGGCACCCCTGACGTTCAGGTTGATGAAGGTCGTAGTGCTGGTAGAGTTCGTCCAGCATCAGATTGGCGGCAATAATGCCAGCGCCCATGTTCCAGGTGACCGGGTCCACCTGATAAACGTCGTTTTGCTGCACGGCTTTCAGGTTCTTCCAGAGGGGGTGGCTGGACCAGGTGTTGAACGTGCGCTGAACGGCGGGATCGTCCTCCATGAAGATGAAGACGGCTTCGGCATCCATGGCCGGGATGCTCTCCTGACTGGTGAGTTTTATGCCCCAGCCCTCCTGGCGATGGGAGACAGGAGCGGTGAAGCCAAGCTCGTCCAGCACGGAGCGGGCGAAGCCGTCGTAATAGATGCGGGCGTGGTCGGCCCGAAAACTCAGAATCGCGACCTCCTGGGGCCATTGTTCACCCAGTTTGTTTTGGATGCGGGTTCTGAAATCTTTAACCCGCTCCTGCCACTGTGTCAGCAATTCCTCACCCCGAGCGGTTCTGCCGGTTGCCTTTGCCATCAGTGCAAGCAGCGCCTTGAAGTCGTAGACATCGCCCGGTATGACTGTGGGCGCAATGCGGTCCAGCAATGGGTAGATGGTGCGATGCCGGTTCCTGGCGCCGATGATCAGGTCCGGCGACAGCCAGGCGATGCGCTCCAGATCAGGCTGGGTCTCCAGCCCCAGATAGGTCACGTTCTGAATATCGTTGCGCAGATAGTGGTACATCGGTTTTTCGGTCCAGGATTCCACCACGCCTATGGGCTCGATTCCCAGTGCCACAGCGGTATCGGTGGCGCCCTGATACAGAGATACAACGCGATCAGGATGGCCTGCGATGGTTGCTTCACCAAGGGCATGCTCCACGCTGGTTACCGGGGGGATCGCCATGGCTGCGGGGGATTGAAAGAGACAGGTAACGATCAGCAGGAAGCTGGCGTAGCGGTACATGGTAAATCCGGTTGTTTGGCGAACAGCAACTAGGGGCCTATTTGATGGGGCTGAATTGATGGTGCCGATATGATAGTGCCGATTTGATAATGAGAATGGGAGATAATATCATCCGACTTCACCCGAAAGCGACGCCAATATGCCCCTGAATCGACATTCCTCATCGCCGAATTACGATGGCCAGCCGCGGCTGCGGGGCGAAGCGCTGTGCGCGGGATACGACGGCCGGCAGGTGCTGGCGGACGTGGATTTCACGGTGCATGAGGGCAGTGTCACTGTCCTGCTGGGGCCGAACGGCTCGGGCAAATCCACCCTGCTTAAAACCCTGGCCCGGACACTGGCCCCCAGCGCCGGCAAAGTGCTTCTCGACGGCAATGATATCCATCGGCAACCCACCCGCACCGTCGCACAACGGCTCGGAATACTGCCACAGAGCCCCTCGGCACCGGATGGCCTGACCGTCAGGGAGCTGGTTGGACTTGGACGTTTCCCCTATCAGAGCCTGATGCGCCAGTGGTCCCGGCACGACGAAGCCGCCGTTGAGGAGGCCATGGCCGTGGCTGACGTTGCGACGTTTGCTGACCGGCCGGTGGATGCGCTCAGTGGGGGGCAGCGTCAGCGCTGCTGGATTGCCATGGTGCTGGCCCAGGAAACCGACCTGCTTCTGTTGGACGAGCCCACCACTTTTCTAGACCTGAAAGTGCAGGTGGACCTGCTCGAACTGCTGGTGTCCCTGGCCCATAAGCAGAGCCGGACTTTGCTGGTGGTGCTCCATGATCTCAACCTGGCGGCGGCCTACGCCGATCGCCTGGTGATGATGAAAGCGGGCCGGATCCTGCACGATGGCCCGCCGGAGACGGTGTTTACCGCTGATAACCTCAAGCAGGTGTTTGATCTTGATGCCCAGGTTATTCGTGAACCTCTGGCTGGCCGACCTGTTTGTGTGCCGGTAAAGCGGGCCACGGCGGAGCCTGATGCTCTTACGCCTTCTTCGTCCGTCACAGCCTCGGTGGCAACGGAATGAGCGCAACTGCCCGTCGGTTCTGCACAGTTGACAGTATCGAGGCCGGGGACCCACTTGCGGGCACGGCGACCCATGCAGCGAGCAATCTGCTGATCAGCTGGCCACGCCCAAAGTGGTCCCGCAGCCTGCGTATTGCCCGCGATATGGAGGACGATCTGGCAGCACGGATCAACCGCCTTGCGGACAATGGGCGGCGGGTCAACCTGATCGATCAGCGTGGTCGCCCGGCGTTCAATCACCGGCTCTACCTGTTGCCGGAAGGCCGCAGCTTTGATGTTGAGCGGAGTGACCTGTCGGCGTTTCTGGAGGCCCTGGAGTCAGGCAATGACCTCAGTGGCTGGGCCAGCGCTGCGCTGACAGGCTCCCTGGTGCTGTGTTGCACCCATGGCCGCAAGGACAAGTGCTGTGCCAAGTTCGGATATGCGGCCTATCAGGAGCTTGCCAGGACCGTCGCGGACCGCGACCTGCCATTCGAGGTCTGGGAAAGTTCCCACCTGGGCGGATGCCGGCTTGCGGCAAGCATCATGGTGTTTCCGGCCATGCGAAAATACGGCCGGGTGGCGCCGGAACAGGTACTGCCGTTGCTTCAGCATGAGGCTGACGGCCTTGCCTATCTGCCCTGTTATCGTGGCCAGTCCCTGCTGACGCCTGCCCAGCAGTGCGCTGAAATCTCCGCCCTGGAGTGGCTTTCAGACAGAAACATCCGTGCGGAACTGTCGGTCGGTCCGGAGGCGGCCAGCCATGACAGCAAGGAAGTGACTGTGCAAGTGGATTGGGCCTCGAAGGGTGATTCCGGGGCACTGAAAGCCCGCTGCGGCACCATGGAGGTCATGCGCGTCGACACCTGTGCGGACCTGGACGACGGCCCAACGGCGTCGGTTTGCTGGGTGGTAAAAGACATAAGGCCGCTGTGAGCGGCCTTATGTGTGGTGTTTACCTGTCTAACGTTTACCAGTCGACCCCATAAGTCACCATGACCGAGCGGCCCGGTGCAGCGGTGTACTGGGTGTCGAAATTATAGATCTGCGAGATCACCGGGAAGTAGTCTTCATTCAGCAGATTGTTGATGGCCAGGGTAATATCCCCGTTTCCGGTACGCCAGGTACTGGTCAGATCCAGAACAGTGAATGACTCCACTTCCCCCTTGCCGAATCCGTTACCGCTGAAGCGGTCGCGGTCGCCCACAACCATCGTTTGCAGGCGATTGCTCCAGCGCGCAGTGGTATCGTGTTCCACATAGCCGGTGAGCTTGAGTGGCGAAATCCGGTTGCCGGCAAGATAGGTGTCGTAGCTGCCGTCATCGTCAGAATCGACTTTACCTTCCATCCAGGTAAAGGTACCGCCGGCGCTCAGGTCGCGGGTGGGATAGGTGTTGAGTTCGGCCTCGAAACCGTAGATACGTTCTGGGCTGCGCAGCACGGGAATGGGCTCATTGGCATTAGCCGCGGCTAGGCTGGTACCCAGTTCAGACTCACTGTAGAACAACGTCAGTGCAAGATCGGCGCGATCCCAGACGGCCTCGGTGCCAACCTCGTAGTTGTCGACCACCTGTGGCTCAGGGCGGATCTGATCCAGCGATGTGCCCTGCTGGGGCTGGCGCAGGGTGCGGCCAATCTCCGGCACCGTGAAGCCCTGGGAGAAGCTGGCGGTGGCTGCCCAGACATCGTTCACCTGGTATCGGGCACCGGTATTGAAGACCGTTTCGCTGTACTCCAGCTCACCGCCTTCGACGTCTGCACCAAACACCGTGGTGTAGTCGTCCACCTCGAACCAGAATTTTTCGTAGCGGACACCGGCATTAACGGTCCACTTCGGATTCAGCCGAAGTTCCGCCTGCAGGAACGGCGCCACACTGTTCTGGTCCATTTCAGGCACAAACGTGCGCCCGTCTTCCAATGGCTGGGCCGTGGTTTCCATCAGTGTATCCAGGCCCCAGAGCAGTTTGGCGCCAGACATAACGTCAAACGGCGTCTCAAAGTCCAGGCGGGAGCCAATGCGCTCCGATTCCGTCAGCGACTGTCCGCCCCCGGGATAGAAGGTGGCGAAGTACCCGAAGCGGGTCATGTAGTCGCGATAATACAACTGGGCACCCAGGGATGTGTCGCCGAACAGTTGCTGGTCGCTGTAGGTCAGGTTCACGTTCAGGTTTTCAGTGCCCTGATCCTTGCCCCCCGGGTCGCCTTTGACGGCGCGGGTTTTCTGCTCACCGTACACGCCCGCTTCAAGGACGTAATTGGTGTCCTGCTTGATGTCGTAGTAGCTGGTGGTCAGTTCCAGGCGCTTGTCGGCGTCCAGGTCGAAGCCGAGCTTTGCCAGCACGTCGAACTCGCGGGAGTCGGCAATGCCACCCTGGCCGTTCGGGTCCGGCGGGATGCGGTCGCCATCGGCATCGAAGACATTAGCGCGTTTTTCGTAGGAGCCTCGGAGCTGGTAGTCAAAGGCTCCTGAGCCACCGGTCACGCTCTGGGATAGCCCGAATTGCTCGCTGTCCTTGATGTGCTCGGTCGAGAAACCACCATTCAGTTCGGTGCGGTATAGGGGGGCGCCTTTCTCGTTCTTGCGGGTGATGATGTTGATGATGCCGCCGGTACCGCCAAAGCCGTACACACCATTGGAGCCCCGGATGACTTCGATGCGCTCGATCGATGACGGGTCAATGGAGTTCAGGGAGTGAAGCCCATCGCGCAGGCTGATGGTCTGGGGGATGCCGTCAATCAGTACGAACAGGTTTCGGCCACGCAGCGTCTGCGCCACACTGGTTAAACCGTGGGTAGAGGGCGACAGGCCTGGAACGGTTTTGGCCAGAATATCGCCCACGTTGCCACCCAATGAGGACTGTTTGTCGATGGCGTCGCGGTCAACCACGGTGACCGCACCGGGGTTAACGTTGAGGGAGTCAAGACCGCGAGTGGCGGTTACTTCAAGTGTATCAAGGGATTTCGGTGCCTGATCGGTGCTTTCCTGAGCAGTTGCGGTTGTGGCGCATCCAAGCGCGAGGATCAGGGAGTAGCGTAGAGAGTTGGGTTGGTTGAACATGGGTCTCGGCACCTGATAGTTGTTTTTCGTCACGATGCGGAAACTAAACTAAATGTAATCGATTATCAATACCAGTTGCGTTGTAACAATGGCCGGCTTTTCGTGTCGGTGAAAGAGCAAAGTCGATGAACCTGTAGACCTGTGGAACCTTTAGACCTGTGGAGAGTGACGTGAACAAACCTGGACGATTGATATGCCTGATGATGTTCGCCGTCATCATGCCGGTGACCGCTGCCGCCGCTGAAGCAACGTTTGACCCGTTTCAGCGTCTGCTAACACAGTACCTGACAGAGTCGACAACGACCGAGGGTGGCCTGGTTTCTGCATTTGACTATGAGGCGGCCCTGGCCTCATCGCAGACCGACGGCCTGCTGGCGAATCAGCGTGACCGCCTTGCAGATTTCGATACCGGCACCCTCGATGGCGAGGCTGAATCCGTCGCCTTCTGGCTCAACGCCTATAATTTCTTCATGATCGACCAGATCCTGACTGAGCGACCGGACGGAGAACTCGTCGACTCGGTCTGGGACTACGGCGGTCGCGTCAATCCCTTTGTGGACAGTGTTTTTGACCGGGAAAAGTTCCTCATCGATGGGCAGGTATACAGTCTCAATCAGATGGAAAAAGACATCCTGCTCGGCGAGGACTATGCGGACAAAGGCTGGAAGGACGCGCGGGTCCACTTCGCGGTGAATTGTGCTTCTGTTGGCTGCCCTCCATTAAGGGATGTGGTCTACACCGCCGACAACCTGGAAGGTCTGTTGGCAGAGAACACCCGTCGTGCCTTTGCAACCGAACGTCATCTTGAGATCAAGGGCGACACTCTCCATGTCACGGAATTGTTCAAATGGTACGAGGGGGATTTCGTGGAGGCTTCCGGCTCTCGAAAGGCGTTTATCGAAAAGTGGGCGGATTCAGCCCTGGCGGATCGAATTGAGGGCACTTCGGAGTTGACGTTCATTGAGTACGACTGGTCCCTTAATAAGCCGGCCAATTTCCCGACGTTCCGTTAACCGCTGTTCTCGCTAAAGGTTTCCAGTGAAGACCGGAAGAAAAATAGGCGATTTGTTTATAAAAAAATACACTAAAAACACGCCTATGCATTACGTTCTATTGGATCCATAATGATCGTTCAAGAATTCATGGCAGAGGAGAACCACAATGAGCCGTTTGTTGGCTATTGTTCTGGTTTTTGCAAGTTCGCTGGCCATGGCCAGTGAAAAAAAGGCAACACCCTTGGTCGACGCCCAATGGCTTGACGCCAACCTCGGCCGGGAAAACCTGGTTGTGCTGGACGTCCGTTCCGGCATTGATGACGGAGGGGATCGCAGCAGCTTTCAGAAAGCCCATATTCCCGGAGCCATATACAGCAGTTACACCGGAGACGGTTGGCGTGAAAACCGGGGCGGCGTGGCCGGCCTGTTGCCGCCCGTTGCAAGCCTGGAACGCCTGATTGGCGGGCTTGGTATCGGTAATGACGATACCGTGGTGATCGTACCCGCCGGCACCGGTGCAACGGATTTTGGCAGTGCTGCCCGGGTGTACTGGACCTTCCGCGTACTGGGCCATGATGCGGTAACCATCCTCAATGGCGGCTTTGCCGGCTGGAAAGCCGAAGGCTTTGAGACCGTCAGTGGCGAAGGCGATCAGCGCCCCGTAGCTGACTTCGATGGCTCACTCCAGCAGGCGCTGATTGCCTCCCTGGAGGAGGTTGAAGAAGCCCGCGGCACCCAGGCTCAACTGGTGGATGCGCGGCCATCGGACTATTTCCGCGGAGAGAACCAGTCGCCCGCAGCGAAGGCGCCGGGCACCATTCCTGGTTCAAGAAGCCTGCCACATGCCGGCTTCCTGGGTGAGCGTAAAAGTGCCTGGTACCTGAACGAAGACAGCATCACCGCACGGGTAAACGAGGCTGAACTGAACCCGGCGACACGTACCATCGCCTTCTGCAATACCGGCCACTGGGCCGCAACCGACTGGTTTGTACTGAGTGAGCTGGCGGGGTTTGAAGAGGTTGCGCTGTATGACGGCTCCATGGCGGAATGGTCCCAGGACAGCAGCCGTCCATTGCAGGTGGCGAAGAAAGGCCTTGGCAAGCTTCTGGACGTTTTTAACTGATCTGGCAAAGTGATACTTCATGGCTGATTCCGCTGTCCTCCAGCCCGGGCTCCAGCAGCCCGGCTGGCAGGTGGACCGATTCATCGTATCAACCGCGCTCTTGGGTCTTGCTCTTCTGGGCGGATTGATCTGGCTGGAAACCGCCCCGTTCATGGTGGCGCTGTTTGTGATCGGTACCGTACTGGGCATGGCCCTGTACCACGGTGCCTTCGGTTTCACCGCCGGCTGGCGTAACCTGGTGGTCAAGAAGCGCGGCGCCGGCATGCGCGCCCAGCTTTTATTGTTCGGGCTGACCTCCCTGATCATGGTGCCGATGCTCCACAGTGGCCAGGCAGGGCTGGTGGGCGCCGTTGCACCGGTAGGCTTGTCCCTGGTGGTGGGTTCCTTCCTGTTCGGTATCGGTATGCAGCTCGGCGGTGGGTGCGGTTCTGGCACCCTGTTCACTGTGGGCGCTGGCAACATCCGCATGGTGGTCACACTGGTGTTTTTCATCATCGGCACGGTGGCCGGTTCTATCCACCTGCCCTGGTGGCTGGATCAGCCCGGGTTTGATCCGGTGCCCCTGGTCAACAGTTTCGGTGTGGTCGGGGCCATTCTGGTTCAGTTTGTCGGGCTCGGGCTGATTGCCTGGTGGGTCAACCGCATCGAGCGCAAGGCCCATGGCAATGTTGAGCGCGGTGAGTTGCTCTGGAAAAGCCAGGACCATGGCGTGATGAGAACCCTGCTGAGCGGCCGCTGGCCGTTCACCTGGGCCATTCTGATCCTGGCTGTTGGCAATGCGCTGACACTGGCCATCGGCGGCGCACCCTGGAGCATCACCTTTGCCTTCAATGTATGGGGCGCGAAAGCGCTGGAGGTCCTTGGCGTAAACATGGCCCAGTTTGAGTTCTGGACCTGGGAATATCCGGCTATGGCACTGAAGGATTCGGTGCTCACCAATATTCCCTCGGTAATGAACTTCGGGCTTTTGCTGGGGGCCATGCTGGCGGCGGGCCTTGCCAACCGGTTCAATGAAGCCAGCCGCAACCGCCCCGAAGGTCGCCAGTTTCTGGCTGCCGTGGTGGGTGGTTTGCTGCTCGGTTACGGTGCCCGCCTGGGCTTTGGCTGCAACATCGGGGCGCTGTTCTCCGGCATTGCATCGGCCAGCCTGCACGCCTGGGTCTGGTTTGCCAGCGCGTTTGTCGGGTCGCTGATCGGCATTCGCCTGCGGCCCTGGTTCCGGCTGCCCAACTGATGCGGGAGGACACGATGGACAGAGCCTACAGCCGAACCCGTATTGTCATCATGTTGTCGATTATTCTGGCATTGATCATGGCGGACCACCTGAGAAGTCCCACCTTTGCGTTCAATTCCGGGCAAGGCAATGTGGAAACGGCGTTGAGCCAGCGAGATGAGACTGCATGTGCACCCTGCGGAGCGCCGTGCCCGTCAACGCGGGACTGACAACGTTCCGACAAGCTAACCGGTGTAGCCGGTGGGAGACGACGAATGAACAAGGTATGTATTGTGATGGGTGTAGGGCCGGGCAACGGCGAGGCTTTTGTGCGGCGGTTCAGCGATGAAGGCTACCAGGTGGCGATGCTGGCGCGCAGTAAAGACTACCTGCTGCAGCTTGAGCAGTCGATCTCCAACACCTATGCCTTTCCCTGTGATCTGATGGAATCGGAACAGATAGGTACGGTCCTGGCTGCGATCAGGGACAGACTCGGGCCCGCCGCAGTGCTGCTTTATAACGCTGGCGGTGGTGTCTTCAAGAACGTGGAAGAGGCCAGCCTGGAGGATTTCGAAGCCAACTGGCGCATCAATGTCCAGGGCCTGGTGGCGGCCACCAAGGCGGTTTTGCCGCAGCTAAGGGAGCATGACACGGCCAGTATTATCGTGACCAGTGCCTCGGCGGCGACCCGCGGGCGGGCAAACACTGCTCCTTTCGCTTCCGCAAAAGCCGCCCAACGCAGCCTGGCACAGTCAATGGCCCGCCAGCTCGGGCCGGAAAAAATCCATGTGGCTAACGTTGTGATTGATGGTGTGGTGGAT
>OOGO01000039.1_pt1 | contig 24938 bp, 17 predicted proteins | sample 1670401 | NCBI WGS metagenome assembly OOGO01 (sample SAMEA98149168, study PRJEB22522) | marine metagenome | biome: marine biome; feature: marine water body; material: sea ice | place: Arctic Ocean | collected 16-Sep-2015 | depth 0.9 m | reverse complement strand
GTCTGATCACCATCAATACCGGTGGCGCCGCTATCCTCCTGCGGGCTCCCTACCGCCAAAACCCTGCCATTTGCCGACAGTGCCAGGCTGGAGCCGAAAAGATCTGTCTGTCCGGGATTCGAGGCTTTGATATACGAATGTTGAGACCAGACGCCATCACTTTCGGTGAACACATACGCCGAGCCACTTTGGTCTAAGGAGTTATCCGTCTGATCTCCATTAACTCCGGTGGCGCCACTCTGCTCCCTTGAAGCACCTACGGCCATAACCTTGCCGTCAGACGACAAGGCAAGGCTTATTCCAAAGAAGTCACCCGCTCCCGTGTTCGAGGCCTTAATATACCCCTGCTGTGACCAGCTACCATCGCTTTGTGTGTACACATACACGGCCCCAGACAGACTGGCCGAATTATCCGTCTGGTCGCCATCAATACCAGTCTCACTGCTCTCCTCCCGATGGCTACCGACTGCCAGAACGCTGCCGTCTGCTGACAACGCAAGGCTGACACCAAAATGATCATACCTCTCAGCATTTGTGGCCTTGATATAGGCCTGCTGGGACCAGGAGCCATCGTTCTGTACGAACACGTAAACCGCACCACTATCGTTTGCTACGTCGTCGCTCTGGTCACCATTGATACCGGTTGCACCCCCGTCCTCTAAGATCGCACTTACGGCCATCACGCGGCCATCCTCCGACAGCGCAACCTGTGTGCCAAATTCAGCATTCGCATCGGTATTCGAAGCCTTGAAGTAGCCCGTTGCCTCGGCCAGGGAACCGGTTACAAACACCTCATCGGAATCGGTACAACCCTGGTTATTACAAGCCTGCAGAATGTAGCTTGCCTTCATCCGCTGTGGCAGGGACACCGTCAGGTTATGTTCGCTACTGTCTGCGGGAATCACAGCTACTTCGCTATAACCGGAAAGCCCATCGGCGTTTTCGAGCAGGCGGTACTCGGTCTCCCCGGACACATCGCTCCAACTGAATGCGAAGGTCTTCGTGGCTTCGGGGGTAAGGGTCGCCGTTGGCGCTGGTGGGGCGGTTGTCCTGTCTTCGGTACCTCCATCACCGCTTCCACCCCCGCCGCTGCAGCCTTGCAGCAATATTGGAGAGAGGATTGCTAAGGACAATGCCAGGAATCTGGCTCTTTGAATCGGTTTCAATGTAACTACTCCCTTTGGTTACACGTCCATTTTGTCGTTGTTTCACCTTGGTTCTCTGAATAAAACCTCGTCAAACCCTAGCCTAGGCGCAATATTCCGATGGTTTTATTATGTTTGAATTCCGTTCCTGAATGTTTCTCAGTTGCATATCATAGTGCTCATCACTTCACAGAGCAAAACGCGTCAAAGCAAGGTCAGAGAGATGAGCCCATCAAATAAAAAAAGCCCGGTCAGTAGGGGGGATTAGTCTGACCGGGTCGCGAAGTGCGGAAAAGGAAGACGCATTTCTCGCGGAAGGGCCGCCCGGGATCCTCCGTGGCGGCGTAGGAGAACGTTCAATTCAGTCCAGCGGCATCAACCCTTGACGCCGCCGGCTGTCAGCCCACCAACAATCCATTTCTGGCAGTACAGGAAGATCAGCGTGATGGGCAGCCCGGAGAGCACGGCAGCAGCGGCAAAATCGCCCCACAGGTAGTTCTGCTCGTACAGGTACTGCTGCGCGCCGACCGCCAGGGTCAGCTTGTCGGTGTCCACCAGCAACACGGATGCCATCGGGTATTCCATGATGGTCATGATGAAGGCCAGGATGAACACCACCACCAGGATCGGTACCGACAACGGCAGCAGGATGTAGCGGAACGCCTGCCACGTGGTCGCCCCATCCACGATGGCGGCTTCTTCCAGGGAGCGGTCGATGGAATCGAAGTAGCCCTTGATGGTCCAGATATGCAAGGCCATACCGCCGAGCGAGGCCACGATCACAGCGCCGTGGGTGTTCAGCCCCAACCAGCTCACATGGTTGCCTATCTGGTCAAACAGGGCATACAGCGCCACCAGGGACAGCACCGGCGGGAACATCTGGAAGATCAGCATCGACTTGAGCACAAAGCCCTTGCCTGCAAAACGCATACGGGCGAAGGCGTAGGCACTGGTGGTCGACAGGGCCAGGATCATCACCGAGGAGATCACTGCGATCTTGATGGAGTTCCACAGCCACAACAATACCGGGAACGGCGGCTGGGTGACCGTGCCGTCCTCCCCGGTGTAGGGAATGCCCAGCGCCAGGTACCAGTGTTCCAGCGAAGGGTTCTCCGGCAGCAGGCTGCCGGAGGCGAAGTTACCACTGCGGAAGGAGATGGAGATCACCATCAGCAGCGGGAACAGGATGATCACGATAAAGCCCAGCATGCCGAGATGGGACGCCAGAACGCGATACTTGGTGGAGCGGGGTTGAACCATTGCCATGGGTAGCTCCTTACACTTTGACTTTGGACAGTTTCAGGTTGATCAGCGACAGGGCGCCAACCACCAGGAAGATGGCTGTGGCAATCGCAGCCGCTAGGCCAAAGTTCTGTCCGGAATCCTGGAACGCGATGCGGTAGGTGTAGCTCACCAACAGGTCTGTGGTGCCCGCAGGTGTGCTTGCGCCGATAATATCGGGCGCGCCACCGGTCAATAGCGCAATCAGGACGAAGTTATTGAAGTTGAAAGCAAAGCTTGCGATCAGCAGCGGCATCAACGGCTTGATGATCAGCGGCAGGGTGACATTGAACAGGTTGTTCACCGGCCCTGCCCCGTCCATCGCGGAGGCCTCGTAGAGATCCCTCGGTATCGCCTGCAGTAAGCCCATGCAGAGCAACATCATGTAGGGGTAGCCCAACCAGGTATTAACGATCAGGATCATGGTTCGTGCCAGCGCCGGGTCACTGAACCAGTCAGGCCGCAATCCGAACAGGCCTTCCAGTACCAGATTGATCTCACCGAAGTTCTGGTTGAACAGGCCCTTGAACACCAGGATCGAGATAAACGCCGGTACCGCATAAGGCAGGATCAGCATGGTGCGGTAAAAGCCCTTTCCGCGAATCTGGTCCCACTGCAGGAGGTTCGCCAGCAACAGCCCGAGCGCCAGGGTGAACACCACGGTTGCCACGGCAAAGGACAGCGTCCATACGAAGATCTCAAAGAACGGCCCGCGAATGCTCGGGTCGGACACCACCTTCAGGTAGTTGTCCCAGCCGATGTTCACGGTCCACCCCGGCGACAGTGTCTGACCTTCCGCACTGCGGTAGAAGCCGGTGTCGTGGTCAGGGAAGTAGGTCACGTCCGTCTGGTTGTTGGTGATGCTGCCGTTGTCGTGCAACGTAAACTGATCATGGATAGCCGCAAATGCCCGCAGGCTGGCCATGCTCAGGGTGCGACCGTCTTCGGTTTCAAGATCCAGTTCAGACAGCTCCGACCTCAGCTGGATGATTTCCCGGATCGCCAACGGCTCGCCCGCCGGTTTTTCCGAAGCAGGCAGTACAGGCGCACTCGAATCTGAGCCATCAAGCGCGAGAGGCGCCGACACCAGGTTCTGGTGCTTGCCATCGAGGTAAATCACATACCCTGCGTCAGTCTCGTACAACTCGTAGTTGTAGCGGACGGAATCCGACTGGTAGGTCCGGTCCAGGAGGTTGTCCTTGACCTGCTCAAAGCTCAAAAGGTTGCTGGCGCTGTAGTTGGTAAAGCCAATACCAACCGTGTACATCAGCGGGAAAATAACAAACACCCCCATACCGGCTACTGCAGGGAAAATGTAGCGATGGGCGTAGAGTTTCTTGTTCACGAACACAAACACCGCTGATGCCGTCAGCACCAGGAACAGCATCGCGAACACGAACTCCTGCTGGGCATACAATGCCAGTATCAGGTAGAGCGCCATGCCTACCAATGCGGCCAGGGCACCCCACTTTAGAATCATTCGGGTCATTGGAAGTCTGCTTTCGGTTCCGGGGGAGGACAGGGTTTCCGTTATCATTGTAGTCAGCCCGTTTAAAGCCGTCGCCAACGTCTGGCGAGGGCAGGTTTACAACAACAGGTAAGCACGGCTGGGAGAACCATCGGCACGGCGGCCAACGGCACTCCCATCGGGGGCATTACCGGGTAATGCGCTGTGCTGCTGAGTTCAGGGCGTCCTCAACGGGCTGTCTTCCAGATGTGATGTTCTGCAGAGCCGGCCCCATGGAGGACCAGAAAGCGCCCATGGCAGGCACACTCGGCATGGGTTCACCCAACTGGGCGTTTTCAAACGTCGCCGCAATATTCGGGTTGGACGATAGCTCGTCCATGAACTCCTTGTTGGCCACGGCCCCCAGGGGAACATCATTGTTCACCATTTTCAGGCCTTTGACGGACAGCGCGTAGTTCTCAAGGAACTCTACCGCCAGGTCCTTATTGGGGCTGGCCGTATTCAGAGTCGCCGCCATCACGCCAACCATGGGTTTGCTGGGCTGACCATCGACGGTGGGCAACTTGGCAACGCCAAAGTCAATGCCGCTCTTCTCCAGGTTACCCCAGGCCCAGGGGCCGTTGATCATCATCGCGGTTTCGCCCTTGTTGAAGCTGGACTCCATGGCGCTGTAATCCGCACCACGAGGCATCACACCTTCTTCAATCAGGGTTGTGAGCATGTTGGCGCCCTTAATGGCACCCTCGTTGTTCACGCCGGTGTCCTTGACGTCGTAGCTGCCGTCTTCGTTCTGGGCAAAAATATAACCGCCGGCCGCGGCAATCATTGGCCAGGTGAAGTAGGTGTTGTTGTAGTCCCAGAGGATGGCGCGCTTGCCATCTTCCGCCAGTTGTTTGTGAATGGCGGGAATGTCCTCGAAGGCGGTTGGCGGCTCGGGCACCAGATCCTTGTTATAGATCAGGCCAATGGACTCAACAGCCATGGGGTAACCGTACATTTTGCCATCGACGGTCACAGCATCCCAGGTGAAATCGAAGTTCTCGTCGATAACACGCTGTGACGGCTTGACCTCGGAAATGATGCCGCTTTGCGCCCATTCGCCGAAACGGTCATGGGCCCAGATAAAGATGTCCGGGCCATTGCCCGTGGCGGCGGATTGCTGGAACTTGTCAGTGGCGCTGTCTGGATGAGCCACTTCAACGGGAATACCGGTTTCCTCGGTAAACCAGTCGCCTACTTCCTGCAGGCCGTCATAGCCCTTGTCGCCGTTGATCCAGACCAGGAGCTTGCCTTCCTCGATCTCGGCGTGAGCCGGTGCGGACATGCCAAAGGTTGCTGCAACAATGGAAGCTGCGAGTGAACTACGGATAAAAGTTCGACGATTCATCAGGTGTTTCCTCTGCTTGTTCCTGCCTTATTCTTGTTGTCCGCCCTGACACGAGGTTGGCCGGGCGGGCTGAACGCAAATCTTTTTATTGCGAGTAACCGAACTGTGTTGCAATTTGCTGTTGCTGGCATCAGCCCTGATTTCATTCCCTGAGGCGTAGAACGGGGGAGTAGTGAGGCGTAGTGAATTCCGTCTACCACCCTCCGTTCAGGTCTGGTTTGATTGCATAACCACAACAATAAATGGAACCGGAGCCCATTGCATGAGACAGACCCCGAAAAAAATCAGGTTTACCGCCAGCCTTGTGACGTGCCTCTCGCTTGCCGGCTGCGCCGGTGGCCAGTTCGAGACTGCCGCCCCACCCTCGGACAACCGCGCTGTTTCAACCGGCGGGATGTGCACCGCCACCCAGGCAGAGATGACCGTTACCGTCGGCAATGCCTTCAAAGACGGCGACTGGGTGCGAGACTACTACAGTGGCAACAAGGCACAGGTGACAAATGGCCAGGTCACCCTCACCCCGGCCCCGGACGCCGAAGGCCTGTTACTGCTGGAAGCCGTCGACGCTCCGGAGCAGAGCTTCACCTGGGCGGGCGCGACTGTCTACTTTACCGTGACAGATCGCTTTGCCAATGGCCGCACCGACAACGACCTGAACTACGGCCGCAAGCCCGACGGCAAGGATGAAATCGGCACCTTCCACGGCGGGGATTTCGCCGGCCTGACACAGAAGCTGGACTACCTGAAGGATCTCGGCGTCAATGCTGTCTGGGTCACCCCACCGTTCGAGCAGATTCATGGCTGGGTTGGCGGTGGTGACCAGGGGGACTTCCAACACTATGGGTACCATGGCTATTACGCTCTGGACTTCACCCGCCCTGACGCCAACTTCGGCACCCGCGAGGAATTCCGCACCCTGGTGGAAGAAGCCCATGCCCGCGGCATCCGCGTGGTTATGGACGTGGTTATGAACCACCCGGGCTACGCCACCCTTCAGGATATGCAGACCTTCAACGTTGGCGGGCTGCGCGAAGGCTTCGAAAAGCACCTGCCCGAACAATGGGGCGACTGGCGACCGGAATCCTGGGAGAACTTCCACGCCTACCATGCGTTGATCGACTACGATCATCCGGGCTGGGCCAACTGGTGGGGCAAGGACTGGGTTCGCGCCGGCATCGGCGACTACGACACGCCGCCCAAAGCCTCCATCGATCCGGTACGGGGCTCCCTCGCCTTCCTGCCGGATTTCAAGACGGAATCCGATAAAGCGGTGGACCTGCCCATTTTCCTGCAGAACAAGGAAAACACCCGCGCCACACAGCTTGAAGACGCCACCGTCCGGGATTATCTGGTCACCTGGCTGACCGATTGGGTGCGCGAGTTCGGTGTTGATGGTTTCCGGGTGGACACCGCCAAGCACGTGGAGCCGGAAGCCTGGAAACAACTGAAAACCAAAGCTCAGGATGCACTGGACACCTATCGCGCCAATAATCCCGGCCAGCCGTTGCCAGCGGAGGAATTCTGGATGGTCGCGGAGGTATTCCCCCATACAGTGACCCGAAGCAGCTACTTTGATGCCGGATTCGACGCCGTCATCAACTTTGACCTGCAGGAGGAAGCCCAGGCCGGTGCAGCTTGCCTGCCCGCCATGGAGCCCATCTACAGCGAGTATTCCGACAAGATGCACGGCGACAAACCCTTCAACGTCATGAGCTATATCTCATCCCACGACACCCAGCTGTTCAGCCGCATTGCCGACAACAAACCGGCGATGCAGAAGCGGGTCGCCGCCGCCTTGCTGTTTACACCAGGCACCAGTCAGATATTCTACGGAGACGAATCCGGCCGCGCTTTCGGGCCCACGGGATCTGATGGCCACCAGGGCACCCGTTCGGACATGAACTGGGCCGACATCGAAAATGGCACGGCACAGCCGGTCCTGTCCCACTGGACAAAGCTGGGCCAGTTCCGGGCACGTCACCCGGCAATTGGTGCCGGGGAACACAAACAACTCAGTACCAAACCCTACGTCTTTTCAAGAACCCACGGCGACGACCGGGTGGTGATCGCCTTCGGCAAGGAGTAATCGTGCAAAACACCCAAACAGCAGGATTCACACCGGAAACACCCCTGATTCTGGGAATGATGCGGCTCCATGACCATCCCAGCCTCACGCAACCCGCCCGGCTTGCAGACTGGATTGCCGCGCGACTGGATGACGGCCTGAACGTGTTCGATCATGCCGACATCTACGGTGGTGGCGAGTGTGAGCGGCTGTTCGGGGATGCATTACGGGCTCACCCGGCCCTGGCCCAAAACCTGCAGGTGATCACCAAGACCGGCATCGTACCGGCCGACCGGGACACCTCGCAGTGGCGGGTAAAACACTACCGGGCCGAAGCAGATTATGTGGAAAACGCGATCAACAAGGCCATCGCCTCACTGGCGGTAGAACAGATTGACACCTTTCTGATTCACCGTCCTGACCCGTTGATGCAGGCCGAGGACGTCGCGCGGGTGCTGGAAGCGGCGGTGTCCGCGGGTAAGATTCGCCAGATCGGCGTCTCCAACTTCCTGCCCGAGCAATGGCGATGGCTGGCCCGGAACACCGAGCTACCGCTGGTGTGCAATCAAAGCCAGTTATCCCTGCTCCACACCGATCCGTTGTTCGATGGCACCCTTGAAGCTCATCTTGCGGATGGACTGCGCTGGTTGGCGTGGTCTCCGCTGGGTGGTGGTGGCCTGGCGGACCGCATCCCGGCAGAGCTGATGGGAGAGGCTCGGGAAGAAACCGGTCTGGATGACACCGGCCTGGCTATCGCCTGGTTACGACAGATTCCCGGCACGCCTATACCCGTGCTGGGCTCCATGAACCCCGAGCGCATTCACTCAGCGCTCAATGGCGCTCGAAGCCCTATGCCACGGGCCCTTTGGTACCGGCTACTGGAATCGGTTCGCAATACCGCGGTTGCCTGACCCGGATGTGCGTTGTGACGTCCGTCAACGCCTGACAAATCGTTACACAACTTCCACCTTAGTCCGATTGTTGCTTTTGCAGACAGCCGCGACACTGGTCCTGATCCACAACAACAATATCAGGGCCTGCGTTACCGGCCCGGCGCGACCAAGGAGGCCTGTGCCAATGCTCTGCAAGAAGCTGCTTCTCTCTTTGTTACTGACCCTGCTGGCGGCGGCTCCCGTTGCAGCGGAAACCCTGAAAATCGGGCTTAACTACCCCCAGACCGGCCGCTACAAGGACCAGGGCCTGCAACAACGCCTGGGCGCTTTCCTGGCGGTTGACGAAATCAACAAGGCCGGCGGCATCATGGGTCGCGAAGTGGAACTGGTGATACGCAACACCTCCGGCGAACCGGACAAGGGCGCCAAAAACACCGCTGAGCTGATCGACCGCGAAGGGGTGCAAATGGTATTCGGTGGCGTTTCCAGCGCAGTAGCCATTGCCTCCGGCAGAGCAGCAAGGGACCGAAACCGTATCTACTTCGGAACCCTGACCTACTCCAACGCCACCACCGGCGCCGCCGGCCACAGTCACATGTTTCGCGAACCCTATAATGCCTGGATGACGGCGAAGGTACTGAGCCAATACCTCAATACCCAGCATGCCGGCGACGAATACTTTTACATCACGGCAGACTACACCTGGGGCTGGTCGGTGGAGAAATCGGTCCGGAAATTCACCAATACCGAAAACACCGACGCTCATAAGGGCGTGAAGACACCCTTTCCCCGCGCGTTGATTACGGATTTTCGCCAGGCTCTGGAACAGGCGGAACAAAGTGGCGCGAAGGTCCTGATGATGGTGTTGTTTGGCGACGACATGGTGCGTGCGCTGAACGTCGCCTACGAAATGGGTTTGACGAAGAAAATGCAGGTGGTGGTACCCAACCTCACGCTCGGCATGGCCCGCCAGGTGGGCCCGACCATTATGGAAGGTGTCGTTGGCGGTTCGCCCTGGGTGTGGAGCGTTCCCTACCAGTACAACTACGCCCGCGGTAAGGAATTCGTAGAGGCCTTCTCGAGCCGCTACGAGATGCGCCCCTCCACCGCGGCGGCCTCTGCCTACAGCATCGTCTACCAGTACAAGGATGCCGTGGAAAGGACCGGCACCACGGACACACGCGAGCTTATTCGAGCCCTGGAAGGCCACCGGTACACTTTCCTGAAGGACGAGCAGTACTGGCGCGACTTCGACCACCAGAACATCCAGACGGTCTACGTTGTGAGGGTAAAGCCCCGCAACCAGATCATGGAAGACGAGTACTCAGCTGACTACTTCGAGATCATCGACTCCATGCCCGGCGATGAGGCCGCCCAGACCCGGCAGGAATGGGAAGCCAGACGCAAGGAAGCCGGACAGCCGCTCAACCTCTAGGTGAGCGTCGATGTCACAGGGTTAACCGTGTTTGCCAGCGCCGCGCCAATGTTTGAAAACTCGTCAGCCTGCAGGGACGCCCCGCCGATCAGGCCGCCATCCACTTCGGGTGACGAGAACAGAGCCGCCGCGTTGGCCGCTTTCACACTGCCACCATAAACAATGCGCACGGACTGCCCTGCGCCTGTCTCACAGTTCTCCAGAAACTGGCGGATAGCCCGGTGGGTGTCCGCCACCTGCTCCGGGGTAGCGGTCCTGCCGGTGCCAATGGCCCAGACCGGTTCATAGGCAACGATGCTGCCAGCCAGGCCGTACATGCCGCATTGGTCAATCACCGTCTGCAGCTGTCGCTGAACGACCTTCATCGTCCACCCCTGCTCCCGCTCTTCCAACGTTTCGCCAACACATATCACCGGTATCAGCCCCGCGGAGAGCACCTGCTGAAACCGGGCAGCAACATCATCGTCGGACTCGTGGTAAAGCGCGCGTCGCTCCGAATGCCCGACCAATACGTAACGGCACCCCATTTCTTGCAACATGGTGGCGCTTACTTCCCCGGTGTGTGCACCGGACGGCGCACGGCTGGTATTCTGCGCCCCGAGTGCGATGCCGGTGTACCCGAGCAGGTCCCGCACCTGGAACAGATAGGGAAACGGCGGGCAAATGGCCATATCAATGGTTTTGCGAAAGGGGCGGAACTTTGCCAACATCCGCACAAGCAACGCCTGGTTGGAGTGCAAGCTGCCGTTCATTTTCCAGTTCGCAATCAGAATGGGTTTTCTCATGGTTTGTCTCCTGTGATTCCTCGTATCGACGTGTCAGGTATCCAGGGCACAGCGAATGGCTCCAACACCGGGATAGAAAGCGTGGGCGCCAAGGTCCTGCTCGATACGAAGCAACCGGTTGTACTTGGCAACACGGTCAGAGCGGCAGAGGGAACCGGTCTTGATCTGACCTGCTCTGGTTGCCACTGCCAGATCGGCAATAAACGTATCCTCGGTTTCACCACTGCGATGGGATATAACCGCGGTGTAGCCAGCATCCTGTGCCGTTCCAATGGCTTCAAAGGTTTCCGTGAGGGTGCCTATCTGGTTGAACTTGATCAGAACCGAATTGGCGATGTCCTTCCGCACGCCATCCGCGATCAGTGACGCATTGGTCACGAACAGGTCATCCCCTACCAGTTGCACCCGCTCCCCCAGCTTTTCGGTCAGCAGCTTCCAGCCATCCCAGTCGTCCTCATCCATACCGTCCTCGATGGACGCGATGGGGTACTGCATCGCCAGCGACAGCAGATAATCGGCAAAGCCGGCGGAGTCAAAGCTTGCTCCGGCTCCGGACAACTCGTAGCGGCCATCGCGATAGAACTCGGACGCGGCACAGTCCAGAGCCAGCACGATATCCGTGCCCGGCCGATAACCCGCCCTGACGACGGCTTCCAGGATAAGATCCAACGCCTCTTCGCTGGAGCGCAGATCCGGCGCGAAACCGCCTTCGTCACCAATGGCGGTGGAAAGGCCTTTCTCGGTCAGCAGTGATTTCAGTGCATGGAAGGTTTCGACACCCATTCGCAATGCCTCGCTATAGCTGGGCGCTCCGACCGGCTGGATCATGAATTCCTGAAGATCAACGGTATTGTCTGCATGGGCACCGCCGTTGATGATGTTCATCATGGGTACCGGCAACACACACGGACCGGAGCAACCATAGAGTTCTGCCAGATAGCGGTACAGCGGTTGCTGTCGAAAGTTGGCGGCGGCATCGGCAACCGCCAGGGACACGGCGAGAATGCCGTTTGCACCAAAACCGGACTTGTTATCGGTGCCGTCCAGGTGGCGCATCAGCCGATCAATCACCAACTGGTCAAACACCACCCGGTTTTCAATCGCTGGTGCGATGTGGCGGTTAACCGCTTCGACAGCCCCCAGCACACCCTTGCCATTGTACCGATCAGGATCACCGTCCCTTTTTTCCAGGGCCTCCCTGGAGCCGGTGGAGGCGCCCGACGGCGCGCGACCGCGTCCGACCACGCCGTTTCCCAACTCAACATCCACTTCCACTGTGGGAAAACCGCGGGAATCCAGAATTTCCCGGGCGAATACGGACTGAATACGCTCCATAATCACTAACCTACTTGCTCGTGTTGTTTTTGTTTCCGCACACATAGGTGCACTATCGAACAGCTCACTCGATTGTAATATTCGTTTACGAACATTCACAAGCGAAAAAGAACACAATTCCATATGATTTTGTTATATGGAAAACCCCAATAGGAACTTCAAACGGTTTCGACTACACCCGGAATCGCCCGATCAACGCTTCGATATCACTCATTGATGCCTTGAGCTGGTCGCTGGTCGCTACCAGTTGTTCGATCTCCGCCAGGTTTTCCGATGACGACCCGCTGATCTCGGTAACATTGCGCGACACCGAACGGCTGACGTCTTCCTGCTCGTCCATACCGGTACGAACATGTTCCGCGCTATTGCGGATCTGGTCGACGGCCTCCCGAATGGTTTCAACGCCTTTGGAGGCATCGGTGATCAGGGACTTGACCGATTCCAGGCGCTGGAAGCTGTCTTCCATCGACCTCACGGCTTCGGCCGCATCCCCCTGGAGACGGTTGACGAGGCCACGAATGGTGTCCGTGCTACTGGTAGTTTTCTGGGCAAGCTGTCTGACTTCGTCGGCCACCACCGCAAAACCACGGCCAAACTCTCCAGCCCTGGCGGACTCAATGGCGGCGTTGAGCGCCAGCAGGTTGGTCTGGTTGGCGATTTCATCGATGGATTCGGTGATGCGCCCGATGTCGTGGGACGCACTCTCCAGCTTTTTCAGCTTGCCGGAGGTCTGCTGTATCTGCTCTTCCAGTTCATTCACACACTCCATGTTGGCGTTGGCGGTCTCTTTGCTTTCATCAACCCGACTGTTCACCGACTCCACCAGTTGGTGGGTGTCCCTGACGGATTCGGCCACGTGATGGCAGGACGCTTCCATCTCCGTCATGGCGGTCGCTATCGAATTGAGGTCATCGGCCTGCCCCCTAATACGCTGGCTCAGGTCGTGGGAAAAATCCGCGTTGGACGCCGCCACACCGGTAATTTCACCGCCGGCTCTCTGCAGGCTGCCCAACACCTCCCGCATGGCCGCTGCGAGCTTATTGGCCGACTCTTTCAGTTCAATAAACTCGCCGTTGGCGCGGAATGTCAGTTCGCGGCTATAGTCGCCCCCAGCCATCGCCGAGAGGTGATTGACGGTGGCACGCAGAGGAATACTGATCAACCGCCCCAACCACACCGAGATCACAACGGCAATAAACAGAATTAGCGGTACCAGGTAATACACCAGCTGTTCCGAGAAACGCGCCGTGGCATCCAGGTTGTCGACGGTCTGTACAGCGGCCTCTCCGGCTGCCGTGACCATCCGGTCAATATGGCTGTTGAGGTTATCAAGCCCGGCCTCTATGTCCGCGACGGTGCTGTTCACCGCCAGCAGGTTGCTGCGGTAATCGTAATACTGGCTGACCATGCCGGCCTCACTGTTGACCGACTCAAAGAAATCGCTTGCGATAGGCGCAAGCGACTCCAGCGACGCAATCTCGCCAATGATGGCCTCAATATCCTGCTCAACCGTCACGGTGTTGAATCGCAGGTTTTCCACCACGGCTTTGAGCCGTTCGGCATCGTCGGTGCTGACCAATTGCATAATTAGCAGTTCAATATTGGACAGGTTCCCCATGACCGTCATGAGCAGGTCTTTCAGATAAATGTCAGACCCTGCGGGCGCTGATGCTTCACGAAGCAACAACTGTTTCATTTCCGAGGCTTTGGCAAGAAAGTCGGATAAATCACGGTTCACTGACTCAGATACCCGGATAACCTCCGCCTGGTGTTCGCTAAGCCTGGCCGCTTGTTTTTGCAGCGCGCCAAGGGCCTCCCGGTACTGCTGCGCGGGTTCCTCGAATCCAGTAAGCAAGCGGATTTCGCCGGCTTCGGCAGCGAGTGACGTCACCTGCTTATCCAGCGCGGTCATTTTCTCTATCAGCCTTCCATAGCGGGATTCCAGTTCCTGGTTGTCCCTCACCCTGGCGAGCGAGATGACCGCCATGCCACTGCCCCCTGTCGTTGCCTCGACAGCCTGGACAGCACGCTGAAACGGGAAGATTCTCTCCTTTACCGCAGACGTACCCTCGGAAATGGATGTCATCATACTGCCGTTGAACAGCCCCCAGCCTGCGATGATCACACAAAGCAAACCGAAGCCCAGGTATAGACGATGGATAACTGAAATTTTTCTCATGCCCTATCAACCTCTGCTGCCAGCCCTGGACAGGTCCGGAATTTGGAAAGGAAAGATCAGGTGCAAAAAGGTGGAAAAAGGGCCGGCAGGGTCAACCCGCTAAACACGGGGGAACGCCTGAAATGCTAATAGGGGGGGAATGAAAGCAACCGGCCAAGACCCACCGACCTGAAGGTGTTAGGTCTGCCGCTGCCCCAGGAAACCCGGGACAACGGCAGGGCACTACAGGTAAGTGATTTACTGAGGGACTACTCGAGCCGTCTCAGAAATCAGCTCTCGCGAGCTTTTTCCCAGGTTTTGAGCAGCTCTTCGTAGCGGACGGTTTTGCCTTTCGGCTTTTCGTTGTCCAACTTCGGTTTGGGCGCGCCCGGCTGATCCAGCCAGTACTGGGGATCACGCGGCTCGTTCAGCTTCGGACCGCAGGTTTCCTGGACACTGGCACGTTCGAGACGCTCCATGACACGATCCTGTGCCTGCGCCAGTCCGTCCAATGCTTTCTGCGGTGTTGCTTCGCCACTTGCAGCCTGAGCAATATACTGCCACCAGAGCTGAGCCAGCTTCGGATAATCCGGTACGTTGGTACCCGTCGGCGACCACTGAACGCGGGCCGGGCTGCGATAGAACTCCACAAGACCACCGAGCTTGGGCGCCATTTCGGTCATGGCATCCGATTCGATATCAGACTCGCGGATCGGCGTCAGACCAGCGATGGTCTTTTCCAGGGATACGGTTTTGGACACCGTGAACTGTGCATACAACCAGGCCGCAAGGCGACGCTTTTCAGGAGTGGACTTCATGAAGGTCCAGGAGCCCACGTCCTGATAACCCAGTTTCATGCCTTCTTCCCAGTAGGGCCCACGTGGAGAGGGGGCCATGCGCCACTTCGGGGTGCCGTCTTCGTTGACCACCGGCAGACCGTCTTCGATCATGCTGGCAGTGAAGGCGGTATACCAGAAGATCTGCTGGGCAACAGCGCCCTGAGCGGGCACGGGACCAGCTTCAGAGAATGTCATGCCCGGTGCCTCCGGCGGCGCGTACTTTTCCAACCAGTCAACATACTTGGTGGTTGCATACACAGCGGCGGGTCCATTGGTTGCACCGCCGCGGCTGACGCTGGCGCCGACCGGATGACATTCGTCAACACGGATGCCCCACTCGTCGACCGGCAAACCATTCGGCAGGCCCTTGTCGCCAGCGCCGGCCATGGAGAACCAGGCGTCTGTGAAGCGCCAACCCAGTGACGGGTCTTTCTTGCCGTAGTCCATGTGGCCGTAGACACGCTTGCCATCAATTTCCTTCACGTGTACGGAGAAGAACTCGGCAATGTCCTCATAGGCGGACCAGTTAACCGGAACACCCAGCTCATAGCCGTAGATATCCATGAACTGCTTCTTGAGGTCTTCGCGCTCGAACCAGTCGGCACGGAACCAGTACAGGTTGGCAAACTGCTGATCAGGCAATTGATAGAGCTTGCCGTCCGGGCCGGTAGTAAAATCCAGACCAATGAAATCATCAAGATCGAGAGTCGGCAGAGTCAGATCCTTGCCTTCACCGTTCATGATGTCCTCAACGGGCATTATCTTACCGTAGCGGAAGTGGGTACCGATCAGGTCAGAGTCGTTGACCCAGCCGTCGTAGATGTTCCGGCCGGACTGCATCTGTGTCTGCAGCTTCTCGATAACATCGCCTTCCTGGATCAGCGTGTGAGTCAGATTGATACCGGTGATCTCACTGAATGCTTCAGCCAGAACCTTGGATTCGTATTCATGAGTGGCAATGGTTTCCGAGACGACGTTGATATCCATGCCCCGGAACTGCTTGGCGGCCTGGATGAACCACTCCATCTCCTTCATCTGCTCTTCTTTGCTCAGAGTCGACTTCTTGAAGGACTCGTTAACCCACTTCTTGGCGGCATCAGAATACTGATCTGCACTGGCCTGAAAACTGAGCCCCAATCCCACCGAGCCGATCGCAGCGCTCAGAAGGAGGGTTTTCGGATATTTATTGTTGTTGAACATATCCAACCTCGTTCGTCTTGTTTTGGTGTGTTCGAAACGCGACAGCTTGCGCCAATACGTTTCGGCTTTCCCTATATAGCGTTCTGACCGCTATTCCTGGAAACGGAGCCGAATAGGGATGTTCGATTCCGATCATTAAAAAGAAAATAGTTCGTTATAGAAATTTTTACAACCGTTTTGAGCGATAAATCCTAAGATTCTTTCGGCCCTCCCTGACAAACGAAAATCAAAGGCGCCCTCCGATGGCACCATTCCCCATCACCCCCAGCGCAACAGCACCAGGAGCCACGCCACCGACAACGCCAGCGCTACCCAAAGAGTAATGTCGCTGACAGCCAGGAACGCAAGGTGAATATAGGCCGCCGATAGCAGGCCGATGAAAAGACGATCCCCACGGGTTGTCGAAATCGGCAGGAACCCTTTTCGCTCAGTACACGGCGAAACCACTTCGTAGACGGTCATCGCCAGCAAGATGCAGGCGATCACCGCAAAGAAAATCGCAACCGTTGGTGTCCAGTTCATCCATTCAATCATGATACGTCTCCTTATACCCGACCCAGTGCGAAGCCCTTGGCGATGTGGTTACGAACAAACCAGACCACCAGCACGCCGGGAATAATGGTGAGCACACCGGCTGCCGCCAGTACGCCCCAGTCAATACCGCTTGCCCCGACCGTTCGGGTCATGATGGCACCAATGGGTTGAGCGTCCACGGAGGTCAGGGTTCTGGCCAACAACAACTCCACCCACGAGAACATGAACGCAAAGAAAGCAGCGACGCCAATACCTGACCGAATCATCGGCAGGAAAATCTTCACGAAGAACTTGGGGAAGCTGTAGCCATCAATATAGGCCATCTCGTCGTACTCGCGCGGCACACCCGACATGAAACCTTCCAGAATCCAGACCGCCAGCGGCACGTTGAACAGGCAATGCGCAAGCGCCACCGCAATGTGGGTATCGAACAGCCCTACTGACGAATAAAGCTGAAAAAAGGGCAGCAGGAAGACCGCAGGGGGCGCCATACGGTTACTCAGCAGCCAGAAGAACAGGTGCTTGTCACCCACAAACTTGTAGCGGCTGAACGCGTAGGCGGCCGGCAAGGCAACCAGCAGTGTAATTGTCATGTTCATGGACACGTAGATCATCGAGTTGATGTAACCCGAGTACCAGCTTGAATCCGAGAAAATCACAGCGTAGTTGGCCAGGGTAAAATTCTGTGGCCATAACGTCAGGCCGCCGAGAATTTCCTGGTTGGTCTTGAACGACATGTTCAGGAGCCAGTAGATCGGAGTCAGCAGGAGCACGATAAACAGTGTCATCCCGAAGCCCTTGGAACGTGAATAGTTCATCACTCTCTCCTTATTTTTCTTTGTCGAGGTGAGTTATGGCGGTAAAGAACACCCAAGACACCAGCAGCACGATCAGGAAATAGATCAGCGAGAACGCCGCCGCCCGGCCGATATCAAACTGGCCAATCGCCATGGTGGTGAGTGTCTGGCTCAGGAAGGTTGTTGAGCTGCCTGGCCCGCCACCGGTGAGAACAAAGGGCTCGGTGTAGATCATGAAGCTGTCCATGAACCGCAGCAGTACCGCAATCACCAGCACACTTTTCAGGCGCGGTAACTGGATATAGCGGAACACGGCCCACTTGGAGGCACGGTCAATTTCGGCAGCCTGATAGAAGGCTTCGGGAATGGCACGCAAGCCGGAGTAGCAGAGAAGAGCCACCAGGGGTGTCCAGTGCCATACGTCCATCAGCAGCACCGTCAGCCAGGCATCCACCGTGTCGCCGGTATAGTTGTAATCCAGCCCCAGCGCATTCAGGCCCCAGCCAAACAGGCCGATGTCACCACGGCCGAAGATCTGCCAGATGGTCCCGACCACGTTCCAGGGAATCAGCAACGGAATGGCCAGAAGGATCAGGCACAGAGAGGCCTTGATACCGGATTTTGGCATCATCAGCGCAACCCCGATCCCGAGGGGGATCTGGATCGCCAGCACAGCGCCGGAAAACAGGAACTGCCTGAGCAGGGATTCTCTCAGCCGCTCGTCAGCAAGCACTTCGCGAAACCACTCGGTACCAACGTAATAGGCGTTACCCGGGCCAAAGATATCCTGGACCGAATAATTCACAACGGTCATCAGCGGTATCAGGGCTGAAAACGCTACAAGTATGAAAACTGGCAGTACGAGCCACCAGGCACGATTATTGGGAACCTTATTCATTGGTCCTTCTCCTCTACCAGAAACTCGTCCACGTAAAGCTTCAGCCACTTTTCCGGAAAGCTGAGCTGAACCTGGCCGCCAACTGCAAAGTGCTGGTCTTCCGTCAGCCGAACCTTCAACGTTTCGAAATCCAGCTTGACTGTCATGACCTTGTAAGTGCCGAGGTCCTCGACATCCAACACCTCGGCTTCAAACGTATCGTCCGCCGGCATATCGGACGCCTGGATAAACTCCGGGCGAATACCGATCTTGAGATTGTTGGACTGCAGGCGCTGTAACAGCTCGACGTGTTGAACACTCAGCGGGACAACCGTGCTGCCGAAGCAGACCCCGCGTGGGCAACGCTGAACCTCAATCAGATTCATGCCGGGGCTACCGATGAAATACCCCACAAATGTGTGGTTGGGCTGTTCGAAGAGCTCCGTTGGGGTACCAAACTGAACAATCTGACCGCCGTACATCACCGCGATTTTGTCGGCGAAAGTGGACGCCTCGAGCTGGTCGTGGGTGACGTACACCATGGTGATATCGAACTGTTCGTGAATCTGCTTGAGCTTGCGGCGCAGTTTCCACTTGAGCTGGGGATCGATAACCGTCAGCGGTTCATCGAACAGGATGGCGGACACATCGCCCCGAACCAGGCCTCTACCCATGGAAACCTTCTGCTTCTGGTCCGCAGACAGGTTCTTGGCCTTTTTCTGCAGCTCGCTCTCAATCTCCAGGATCTCCGCGATCTCATGCACCTTGGCCTTGATCTGGGACGACGGCACGCCGGTGTTCTTGAGCGGAAATGCCAGGTTCTGGTACACCGTCATCGAGTCATAGATCACGGGGAACTGGAAAACTTGGGCAATGTTCCGGTCCCTCGGGGACAGCTCGTTCACCCGCTTGCCATCGAACAGTACGTCGCCCTCGGAGGGCTGGAGCAAACCCGAAATGATGTTCAGCATCGTACTCTTGCCGCAGCCGGACGGACCGAGCAATGCATACGCCCCACCCTTCTCCCAGACATGGTCCAGTTGACGGATCGCGTAGTCATCGGGCCCGGCCGGAGTATCGCTGTAACTGTGAGCCAGGGACTTCAAATGAATTTCAGCCATCAGACCGACCCTCCTGTGACGACCTGTGCAGGTGTGTGCACCAGGCTTTCGTCTTTATCGAATACGAACAGTTTGTTGATGGGCAGGTAGATCTTGATGGGCGAACCCGTGTGGTACTGGTGTACGCCCATCAACTGCATCACCATCTCGAAGTACCGATTGCGCACGTGCATGAAGGTTTCGGAGCCACTGATTTCACTGAGCTCAACCTCCATCGACATCTCGAGATCATCCTCATTGTTGGGGACCAGTCCGATGTGACTCGGGCGGATACCAAACCAGTAATCGCCGGGTTCGAGCCGTGCGAGTTCCTGGGTCAACGCATGATGGGAGTATTCGTCGAAGGTCACTTCCGTGGCGGTGACACGGCCCTTGATCATATTCATGGGCGGCTCACTGAACAGTTGTGCCGCCAGGGTATTCACTGGGTTACGGTAAACGTCCATTACCGGGCCGCTCTGAACGATCCGTCCCTCGTTCAGGAGCGTGGTGACACCTCCCAACGCCAGCGCCTCGTTGGCTTCGGTGGTGGCGTATACGGCAATGCACTGGCGTTCGCGGAACAGTTCCCGCAACTCAGCGCGCAACTCTTCCCGCAGTTTGTAGTCCAGGTTCACCAGCGGTTCGTCAAACAGGATCAGGGTCGCGTCCTTGACCAGGGCCCTGGCCATCGCCGTGCGCTGCTGCTGCCCCCCTGAAAGCTCCAGCGGATACCGCTTCAGCAAGGGGTCAATCTGCAACATGTTCGCGGTTTCCTTGACCCGCCGGTCAATCTCACTCTCCTTCATCTTGGCCAGACGCAGGGGCGAGGCGATGTTTTCGTACACCGTGAGGTTGGGATAGTTGATGAACTGCTGATAGATCATTGAGACATTGCGTTGTTGAACGCTTTGCCCGGTGACATCGTTGCCGTTGTATATGAGGCGGCCGTCATCGGGCTTGTCCAGCCCGGCCATCAGCCGCATCAACGAGGTTTTGCCGGCCAATGTACGCCCGAGCAGAACGTTGAACGAACCTGCCTCAAACGTGATGTTCGCGTCGCGGATGTAATCGACTCCATCCACGACACGGGAGAGGTTCTCCAGCGTTAAGGACATAGGCTTTCCTTTGTTGTTCTTGTGGCACGTTATCCGCCGTCACCGCAGGCGACCGGCGAGAATTCGATTTCGAATACATAAAGGCAATGAGCATACCAATGTAGGTGGAAACCACGAGCAAATACGTAGACCATTGTTTTTATTGCCATTAAATTTCTGGAAAATTTCTTTATTGAAAACAAAAATGTTCGATATCAAACTTTCTGTTCAGTTTGAACATTGACCTGAACAACCAATGAGCACATTATTGAACATCGTAGCGAACAGATTCGCGGCCTCGGGCCACCCTGGCGGGGTGCGAAAAAACAAAACGAACTTCAGGAACGCGGAGGATTCGCGTGAAAAGGCAACAAGAGAGGGCGGAATACCGATCCATCATCGCGGATTCCTGGAACCGCTGTATTGGTTACGGGCTTCACCATGACTACGAACCCGAACCCGCGAACCTCAACGACCGTGCCCGGGAAACGCTGGAAAAAGACTACGAAGCGTTACTCAGCACAACAGAGACGGAAGTACTTCCCTACTACAACAACATCATGTCCAACAGCCGCTGCCTGATCCTGCTGGCCGACTCCCATGCCCAGGTCCTGAAGGGCTGGGGCGACAAACGCATTACCGAAAGCCATCTGCGGCCATGGTTCAGCGCAGGCGCCAGCTGGCACGAACGCTACGCTGGCACCAACGCCATCGGCACGTCCATCGCCACCCGCTCGCCCGTCCAGGTCCAGCGAAACGAACACTTTCTCAAACTCAACCGGAGCATCATCAGTTCCGCGGCGCCGATATTCGATACCGACAGAACCCTGGTGGGGGTTCTCAGTGCCTTCAGTGATGCCTACCTACCGCAGGCGCATACGCTGGGGATGGTTCGTCTTCTTTCGCAATCGGTTGAAAACCGTCTGATCGTCAGGCAGTTGGGGGGCGATCATTTTATCCTCACCCTCAACACCACGGCAGACAATATCGACAGCCCCTGGTCGGGACTGATCGCGTTTGACCCCAACGGCCGCATAGTTGCCTCCAATCAGCGGGCAGATCAACTACTCGGCGAGCCTTTGTCAGGGCGCAACCTGAACTCGCTGTTCATTGAAAACCGGAACCTGGTACTGAATCACTCCCACAACGCCCCCATACAGCTCACGACCACGAAACGAGTGCGGCTGTCAGGACTGTTGAAGCGGCCGGTCTCGCTCGACACCGTCACCACAAAGCCCGCGCGCGCAATACCCCGTGCCAGGCCCACGGAGCCAGGCATGGCTGGCGTTTCCATGGACGATATTGAACATGGGGATCCACTGGTCCGGCGCTGTGCCGACCAGGCGAGGAAGGTTCTGGAGAGAGGCGTTCCGATACTGATTTGTGGTGAAACCGGTGTGGGCAAGGAAGTGATGGTCAAAGCCCTGCATGGAACCAGCCAACGATGCGCGCAGCCTCTGGTCTCCGTTAACTGTGCGGCGATCCCACCGGAGCTTGTCGAATCCGAACTGTTTGGCTACGAGGCCGGCGCATTCACCGGCGCCCGCGCCCAGGGTTCTCTGGGCCTGATACGCAAGGCCGACAAGGGCATTCTGTTCCTGGACGAAATCGGAGAAATGCCCCTGGCCGCCCAATCCCGGCTATTGCGCGTTCTGCAGGAACGGGAAGTGACACCGGTGGGCTCCACGGAACGCATTCCCGTGGACATACTGCTGGTGTCTGCGACCAACCGCCCGCTCGCAGATCGAATCGACAATGGTGAGTTCAGAGCGGACCTCTACTACCGCATCAATGGCCTCAGCCTTGAGCTTCCAGCACTCAGGGATCGAATGGACCGGCGCGAGCTGATCCGCAGAATCTATCTGGAGCATCGTGACAGCGGCCAATCGGACACTCTGAACAATGAGGTAATGGCGGCGCTTGAGAATCACCCCTGGCCCGGCAATATTCGCCAGCTGGTGAACATCGTCCGCGTCGCCGTGGCCATTGCCGACGGCGACGACGTGCAACTCTGGCACCTGCCGGAGGACTTCCTGGCGGATTATGAGAGTCAAACCAGGCCCGAGCGCAAACCGGTATTCGATGCATCGCCCTACAGAGAATCGCCCCAGGCGAATGATAACTCCCGGAATGACACCATGGATCAGACACTGGTGGTCTACCGACAGTGCATGGGCAACGTGTCCCGTGCAGCCAGGGAACTGGCTGTCAGCCGCAACACCCTGTACAAGCGACTTCGGGATTTGGGTGTAAGGTAGTCATAGCTTGCGAATGGCTTTAAGCCAGCCGTCGTAGAGCTTGTCACGCTGGGCTTTGGTCATCGTTGCCTCAAAACTGCGGTCGCATCGCCACATACTGCTCAGATCCTCCAGGCTTTTGTAGACACCCGCCTGCAGGCCAGCCAGATAGGCCGCGCCCAGCGCGGTGGTCTCCACCAATGCAGGCCGATCGACCCGCGCCCCGAGGATATCCGCCAGGAACTGCAGTACCCAGTTGTTGGCCACCATGCCACCGTCCACACGCAGGGTAATGGGCCTTATGCCATCCTTCTCCATCGCCTTCTGCAGATCCTTGGTCTGATAGCAAACCGATTGCAGGCCAGCGGTCACGATTTCCTTGATCCCGGTATCGCGGGTCAGCCCGAAAATCGCCCCACGGGCGTTGGGGTCCCAGTACGGTGCACCCAGGCCCGTAAACGCTGGCACCAGATAGACCCCGTGGTCCACCGGTGTGCCTTCCGCCAGGGGTTCGGTCTCACAGGCGTCCCGAATCAGCTGCAACCCGTCTCGCAGCCACTGGATAGCCGCACCGGCGATAAAGATACTCCCCTCCAGCGCGTAGGCAGGCTTTCCGTTGAGGCGATAGGCTACCGTTGTGAGCAGGCGGTGCTCTGACGTCAGAGCCTTGTCGCCGGTGTTCAGCATCAGGAAACAGCCGGTACCGTAGGTGCTTTTCGCCATTCCGGTTTCAAAGCACGTCTGGCCGAACAGGGCCGCCTGCTGGTCCCCCGCCATACCCATGACGGACGTACCACCCAGCCGACCGTTACCGACGATCTGGCCGAAGTCCGCTGCCGAATCCATCACCTGCGGCAACAACGAGGCAGGAATGCCGAACAGGTCAAGTAGCTCCGGGTCCCAATCCTGATCGTGAATGTTGAACAACAGGGTGCGACTGGCATTGGTCGCATCGGTCCTGTGCTCCCTGCCGCCGGTCAGTCGCCAAAGCAGAAAACTGTCGATCGTGCCGAACGCCAATTCTCCGCGTTCCGCCCGTTGCCGGGCGCCCGGTACGTTGTCCAGTATCCAGCGAATTTTCGTCGCCGAAAAATAGGGGTCAATCAACAGCCCTGTCTTGTTGTTCACTGAAGGTTCAAGGCTTTGCTTCTTGAGCGATTCACACCAGTCTGCGGTTCGCCTGTCCTGCCAGACGATCGCCGGGTAGATGGCCTCGCCCGTTGCGCGGTCCCACAACACCGTGGTTTCACGCTGGTTCGTTATGCCAACAGCGACAACCTCATCGTTGTCACCACACCCCCTGGCCATCACGTCATCGCAGGTTTCCTGGACAGTACGCCAGATGTCTTCCGGCTCATGCTCGACCCAGCCGCTCGCGGGAAAATGCTGAGGGAACTCCTGCTGGCTCGTCGCGTGGATGTTGCCGTCCAGGGTGAAAAGGATGGCGCGGGAACTGGTTGTCCCCTGGTCGATCGACAGAATGTACTGAGTCATAGTTGTTTTGCCTCGGGCCAGTGTTCTTATTTTTTCGTATTTTTACTTTTTTGAAAACAAAAGCCAACCCTTTTTGCGGGCGAAAACTTACCCGCACTTCGCAAGCCTCACACAAGCCCCTAAAAATGCTGCACAAAGGCACAAAACACTCTAAACTGAGTTCAGGTTTGAAATCGCTATTTCGTTCGTTACAGAAAAACCGTGGACCGGAGGAAGTTGAATGGCACAACGACGCCGACAGGACCTGATCATGGAGCTCATCCAGCAGAACGGCTTCGTGACCACCGAGCAACTGGTTGATCAGTTCAAGGTAACGCCGCAAACCATCCGCCGGGATTTGAACGACTTGGCCAGCCAGAAGAAACTGCGCCGGCATCACGGCGGCGCCGGCATCGACTCCAGCACGGTGAACACGGCCTACCAGGCTCGCAAAATCATGGACCTGGAAGCCAAGGAGCGCATCGCTGAAGCACTGGTGGACATGATCCCCGACAACTCCTCCATGTTCATCAACATCGGCACCACCACGGAAACCATTGCCAAGGCCCTGCTTGAGAAAAACAACCTCCAGGTAGTCACCAACAACCTTCACGTCGCATCCATTCTTTCCGCCAAGGAAGACTTCCACATCATTATTGCCGGCGGCGAAGTGCGTAACCGCGACGGCGGCATCGTGGGTGAAGCCACTCGGGACTTCATCAACCAGTTCAAGATGGATTTCGGCATTATCGGTATCAGCGGCATCCACAGTGACGGTTCTTTGCTGGACTTCGATTACCGGGAAGTGCGGGTTGCCCAGTCCATCATCGAG
>OOGO01000026.1_pt1 | contig 31014 bp, 27 predicted proteins | sample 1670401 | NCBI WGS metagenome assembly OOGO01 (sample SAMEA98149168, study PRJEB22522) | marine metagenome | biome: marine biome; feature: marine water body; material: sea ice | place: Arctic Ocean | collected 16-Sep-2015 | depth 0.9 m | reverse complement strand
TTTGTTTGTTTTTTGATTATATGGTGGTCGCCTAGTGTACCCCTTTCTTATTCGTCGGCAGCGTCAGATGGGTATACGAGCCAGGTTCGAAATCAACGAAGCGTTTGCCGTGGTTACCCTGGCTGCCATCAATGAGCTGGGGCTCGATGCCGACAAGGTTAACGTCCATGGCGGCGCCTGTGCCCTGGGTCACCCCATCGGCTCCTCCGGGTCGCGGATCATGGTCACCCTGATCAACGCCCTGAAGCAGCGCGGCCTCAAGCGTGGCGTGGCGTCCCTGTGCATCGGGGGCGGGGAAGGTACAGCCGTCGCGATCGAACTGCTGTAAGCGGAAAAGAGGAACTACTGGTCCTGCTTGCGGTAGGCCAGTGGACTGAGCCCGGTCCAGTGTTTGAAGGCACGGGAAAAAGCGCCGGGCTCGGTAAACCCCAGTTGTGACGAAATCTCCGACACCGTCAGGTTCTTCCGCGTTAGCATGATCACCGCCTGGTCCCGCCGCAGGTTGTCCTTGATCTTCTGGTAAGAACTACCTTCCGCCTTCAGTTTGCGCGACAGGGTGTAGGCCGTCATATGCAGTTGCCCGGCGATCTGCTCCAGCGTGGGCAGGCGTTCATCGTCCACGTTTTCCAGAATCTGCCGAACCTGGGTCGTCAGGCTGTCGTCCTCATCGGTCCAGATCAGCAGCTTGCGTGGCGACTTCTCAATGAATGCGTCCAGCTCTTCCGGCGTCCGTGTCACCGGCATGTCCAGATAGTTGTGGCTGAAAAACAGACTGTTGCGGTTGCGATTAAAGAAACACTGGCAGGGAAAAACAAACCGGTATTCATCGAAGTGGGTAGGCAGGCCGTGCTGAAACGTGGCGTGACTGAGTACAATCTTGCGTCCGATCAGCCACCCGACCAACCGGTGCCACACCATCAGCAGCCATTCCACCAGGAAGTTGTCCGGGTCCAGTTCCGGATGGCGGTGGGTGATGCTCAGTTCCACTTCGCCGCCGCGGGTGTCCAGTTCGATCACGATGTCGTCGGAGAACAGCCGGTAACAGCGAATGCTCTGGCGGATCACCTCTTCCAGGTTGCTGCTGTGCACCACCAGCGATCCCATCAGGTGAAAGTGCCCCACGCGGCAGGGCTGTGTGGTACGACCCATGAACTCATCGTCCAGCTTTCCCCACACCAGCCGGAACAGGCGGATAAACTGTTCCGTGGGCACTCGTGCCCGCGGCGAGTGGATGAACTCCGGGTCGATGCCATTATTGCGAAGCAGTTCATCGGAATAGCCACCGGCCTTCTCCAGACCATAAAGAACGGCCCTGGCGTAATGGGAAGAGAAGGTGAGGTTCTTCATAGGTGTTGTTCAGGCTCTGCCGGAGATCTGGTTCATGGAATGTATCTTACGGACGGACAGAACTGAAAGACATAGGCGTCAGAAACCTATAGCCGGTCACCAGCTATATAGAGCTTGGTCCCTCTTTCAGCCCGACGCCGCCGATTTTCCAGTCATCGCCATTCTTGACCATGCGGTAGTGGGCGATCCAGCGTTTTCCCTCCGGCCCCAATAACCGTACCACCTGAATCTGGAAACCGGGGTGGGGTATACGCTCCATGAATTCAATGGACGACGCCCGGTGGACGGGCGCATAGGACAGCTTCACCATATCGTAGAACGTATCTACCGAGCCGGATTGTTGCTTGATGCTTTCGGAGGCGTAGTCCCAGGCAGCTTCCCTGTCGTCATTGGCGAAAGCTTCAATCTGCGACAGGATCGTGTTCTGGATGGCGTCATCGATATCGTCGTTGTCGGCATGACCACCCACGGCCATGACGGCGAAGAACAGGAATACCGATATTAGTGCAGTTGCGCGTTTCATCGAATAGCCTCCCGATGACGACAGTATAGATGATACGCGGGAGAGAGAGCGCTGGATTCAATGGCCGTTTCAAGCGACTCTCGGATGGCTGCAAATTCTTACAATGTCGGTTTGGGCAGCATGATATTGTTCGGTTGTTATACTTTTCCAATAGTTCATGACAGGTTGTAAGGTTATGGCCGAGGGTACCAAACACCCCCAGAAACTGCTGTTATTTTATCTGACCAATCAGAGGCCGTTCGGCCTGGGCACTCTGAAAATCCGGGAAATCATGCCTTTTGTTCCGCTGACCAAATTACCGCACAGCCATTCGGCGGTGATCGGCACCATGAGTTTTCGTGGCTCCGCCGTGCCGGTGATCGACATGGCTGCTGCCGTGGGTTACCAGCCGTTGACGATGGAAGAGCGCAAGACCGCCTCGATCATCGTGACCGATGTTCAGCGTCAGGAAATAGGGTTCCTTGTACGCAGTGTGCGGAAAATCGTCGAGACTGAATGGAAGAAAGTGATGCCGCCGCCGAAAAGCCTTGGCGACCGTGCGTTCATTACGGGCCTGGTGGATGTCGAGGATCAGATCGTGCAATTGCTGGATGTGGAGCTGCTATTGGCACGGGTATACCCAGAGTCCGTAAACCCCCGGGAAGTGACGCTGTCCGATGTCCAACGGGAAACCCTGAAAGGCCTGAATATCCTGCTGGTGGACGATTCCCAGGTGGCGCGAAAGCAGCTTTCGGACGCCCTGGACAGCAAGGATGTGAGCTATTTCGTGACCACTAACGGTCAGGATGCGCTGGACCTGATGCTCAACGCCGATCGTGAGGGCAGGCCGATTGATATCCTGGTGAGCGACATTGAAATGCCCGGCCTGGATGGCTACGAATTGACCTTCAACGCGAGGGACAGCGGCAACGCCCTGACGCAGCCGTACATCATTCTGCATACTTCCCTGAACAGTGAAATGAGTGTGAGTTACGCCAGGCAGGTGGGAGCAGACGAGGCACTGACCAAATTCGATGCGGAAGAGTTGCTGCACGCCATGCTGCGTGGGGCAGAGCGGGTGTGAGGGTTACTGGTCAGGCGTTTCCACCAGTCTGGCGCGGACCCGTGGAAGATACGCCGGAAACTGCGCCTGTATAAAGGTGATCAGCCCCTCGCGGATGGCGCAGCGGAGATTCCAGAGCGAGCTTGAGTCCCTGGCGCTGAGCAGGAAACGCACCTCGATATTGGCCTCGCCGGCTTCGGTCACCTGCACGATTTTGGTCTTGCCATCCCAGTCCGGCGCCTGTTCCAGCAGTCTCTCAAACTCAGTTCGCAGTGGTTCGATGGGCATGGAATAGTCGACGGTGATGAACACCGTTCCCATCATTTCAGTGTCGTTTCTCGACCAGTTCTGGAACGGATTTTCAATAAACCATTGCAGCGGTACCACCAGCCGCCGCAGGTCCCAGATTCTCAGCACCACGTAGGTAGCGGTGACTTCCTCCACCCAGCACCATTCGCCCTGTACATGCAGTACATCATCGATGCGGAACGGTTGGGTAAGGGCAATCTGCATGCCCGCCAACAGGTTGCCCAACACCGGCTTGGCCGCGAAGCCGAGAATAATGCCACCGATGCCCGCCGAGGCCAGCAGGCTGCTGCCCAGGTGACGAACGGGGTCGAATGTCACCAGCGCAGCGCCGAGGCCCACGATGACGATGAGAATATTCAGAACCCTCACCAGGAAGCGCGTCTGCGTTTCCACCTTGCGGGCGCGTTTCCACTGGCCTTCCAGCACCGGATTGAGAGAGACGATGACGTCGCCGATGGCCGACGTGCAACGCACCAGGGCCCAGGTGACCGCCACAATCAGCAGCAGGGTGGCGGCGTGACGGAGATGATTAATCAGCGGCAGCTCCTGGGACGCCGCTTCCAGGATGGCGTTGAGCACCACAAGAGCAATAACAAAGCCCAGAGCCGTCGAAGAGGCATCCAGGAACAGGCGGGGAACCGTTTTGCTGCGGGTCAAGCGCTGAACGATCGCCAGTACACCCTTGTACAAAAGGAAGGTAAAAATCGTCGAAAGCAGGGCGGTAACACCGGGATACCACCAGTCTTCAAGGCCAGCCTTCAGAACGTTCAGGGTTTCTAAATCAGTCATGGGTCATTGGCATTGAATCAGCGGGTTGGCCAGTCTGTTATTGCGATCAGTTTAAACTGCTTTTCAATGGCGTGATATGGTTGCGGTCCGTTCCTTTGCTCCAATATGCGTTTATGAAACTGATCCTCAGCCGTAAAGGCTTTGATTCCTCCGCAGGCGGTTGTCCCAGCCCGGTGTTCCCTGACCGGTCTTTCTATACCTTGCCGATTCCGGACTCGCGTTCCCGGATCACCTACGGTGATATCCATCACGATGGCCTGAATGTTGGCAAACTGGCGGCCGACCTGACCGGCGACCGACGTGGTGCCGCCCGAAAGGCCCACCTCGATCCGGATCTGATCGCTGACGCTTATCCCCGGGAAACCGGCTGGCGACCCTGCCTGGGGCAAACCGGCGCTGCACAAGGTCACCTCCGTAAACAGCAGGTGGGGGTGGGGGATCTGTTCCTGTTTTTCGGACTGTTTCGGGACGTGGAAAAACAGGGCAGGCGCTGGCAGTTTGTAAAACAGGCCCGCCCGTTTCACGGGTTGTGGGGCTGGCTCCAGATTGGCGAGGTGTACCGCATTGATGAGTTGTCGGATAGTGACCTGGGGTGGGCCCGTTACCATCCGCATTTCCATGGTCAGTCAGATGGTGGCAATACGCTCTATGTGGCCTCCGATGCCCTGCAGCTTGAGGGGCGATCAACCGGACTGCCTGGCGCCGGGGTGTTTGAACGCCTGGAGGACGAGCTGCGCCTGACGGCGCCGGATGCTGCTTCGACCACGCAATGGCGATTACCCGGGTGTTTCTATCCGGATTCGGCGGACACCGCGATGAGTTTTCACGGTAACCTCGCCCGCTGGTCCCGGGTCGGGGAATACTGCACTCTGAAAAGTGCCTCGCGGGGGCAGGAGTTTGTGCTGGATACTAGTGGGTGTCCGGGTGTTGTTTCGTGGTTGAGGGAGATTCTATGAAAGTGATGCTATTGGGTGCCACTGGCCTGACCGGTGGCCAGGTGCTAAAGGGTCTGCTGGCGCGGGAAGACGTGTCATCAGTCGTCGCGCCCGTGCGTCGAGCGTTGCCGCTGAGCCATGAAAAACTGCGTCAGCAGGAAGTGGATTTCGACCGTCTGGATGAGCACGGCGATCTGTTCGCGGTGGATGCCATCGTTTGTTGCCTGGGCACCACCATCAAGAAGGCCGGCTCCCGCGAGCAGTTCCGTAAAGTGGACTATGGTTACCCGATGAAAGCGGCCGAGCTTGGCCGGGCAAACGGTGCGCAGATATTCGTGCTGATGTCTGCCATTGCCTCCTCATCGTCTTCCACCGTTTTCTACAATCGGGTGAAGGGTGAACTGGAAGACGGCATAAAGTCGCTGGGCTATCCCTGCCTGTCCATCTACCAACCCAGTCTGCTGTTGGGCGAACGCAACGAGCAGCGCACGGCCGAAGCGCTGGGCATTAAAGCCATGCCCTTCATCAACCGGGCGTTGATCGGCCCACTGGAAAAGTTTCGCGGTATTGAGGCGGTCACCGTGGCCAGGGCAATGGTTAACGAGGTGTCGGCGCTTGCTCAGCAAGCCCTCGCCCAATCGACGGTCCGGATACACGAGTATGCAGACATCGTGGCGTTGGCTGCGAAGGATGCAACACCCTGACAGTCAGGATCCGTGAAACTCAGGGGGGCGCTTGGCCAGGAACGCCGCGACGCCTTCTGCGAAATCCCCGGTCCGGGTCAGTTCCAGGAATGCTTCCTTTTCGGCTTCCAGTTGGGCCGCTAACTGATCGCCACAGGCTCCGTCCGTAAGCCGTCGAAAGGCACCAAAGGCTCGGGTGGGGCCATTCGCGACGTTTCTCGTTATCTCCGTCACTCGTTTTTCAAAGTCGGCTTCCGGAACAGACTCGGTGATCATGCCCCAGTCCCTGGCTTCGGTCGCACTCAGGGTCCGGCCCAGCAGCATTAACTCGGCTGCCCGCCCGGCGCCGATCTTGTGGGTCAGGAACCAGCTACCACCACAGTCAGGAATGGCGCCAATGCCGTTGTAGGCCAGCAAAAACTTTGTGTCGTCCTGAGCAATGACAAGGTCCGCCATCAGTGCCAGGCTCAGCCCGGCACCAGCGGCAACCCCCTTGACCACCGCGATCACCGGGGCGTCCATGCTGCGCAACAGGAGGATGGCCGGGTTGACCGCACCCAGGATGGCGCTGACGGCTTTGCCCGCCTGTTCGGGAGAGCCTGTCATACTGGCGATATCCCCGCCCGCCATAAAAGCGCGCCCGGAGCCGGTCAGAACGATGCATCGAAGGCCCGACCGGTCTTTCAGTGCCTGAGCCGCCGCGAGAAAGGCTTCTGCCATGGGCACACTGATTGCGTTCAGGGCTGCTGGCCGATTGAAGGTCATTGTTGCGATGCCCGTGTCGGCGTCGAATTCGGTGGTTACCAATGAGTCCGTCATGGTGGATGTTTCTCTCGTGGTGGTGGGCCTATGGTTTCATTGTTTTTACAGCGCCCTTCATTGTCTGACAGGTAACAGGATAGAAGGGTTTGCCTAATGTTGCCTGAATGGACTACTTTTAATCTGGATCGGGGATCTCCCGATGACAAGAAAAAACAAAAATGACAATCATCTTCGGGCGTGAGATGGGTATCAGAAGGGCGTGTTTACGAGTCTGTCTGCCCGGCGCCAGGGGTGCCGGGAGGTAATGTGAGCATCCTTGAGATCAGTAACCTGTCTCTCTCATTTGGCGGCGTCAAGGCGTTGCAGGATGTCAGTTTCCAGGTACCTGAGAACACCGTAACGACTATTATCGGCCCCAACGGTGCCGGCAAGACCTCGCTTTTTAACTGTATCTCCGGTTTCTACAAACCACAGCAGGGCACCATTCGCTACCAGGGCCAACCGCTGCCGGGCAGTATCAAACCGCCCAGACGGGCTGCACTTGGCCTCGCCCGAACCTTCCAGAACATAGCTCTGTTTCGGGGTATGACAGTACTCGACAACATCAAGCTTGGCGCCCATGTGCACATGAAAAGCGGTCTGCTCAGTGCGCTGGCCTATTTCGGGCCCGCCCGGCGGGAGGAAATGGCTATCCGCAAAGAGGTGGAAGAACGGATTATCGACTTCCTGGAAATCGATCATATACGCCGCCAGCCGGTGGCCAGTCTCTCCTACGGCCTTCAAAAACGAGTCGAGCTTGCCCGTGCCCTGGCCATGAAACCTCAGGTTTTGATGCTGGATGAACCGGTGGCCGGCATGAACCGGGAAGAAAAGGAGGACATGGCCCGATTTATTCTGGATATCCGGGAAGAGTGGGGCATTACCGTGCTGATGGTAGAGCACGACATGGGCATGGTGATGGACATATCAGACCATATCGCGGTGCTGAATTTCGGCCAGGTTATCACCGAAGGCGTGCCTGCGGATGTTCAGAGCAACCCCGAGGTGATCAAGGCCTATCTGGGCAACAGTGACATCGACAGTTTGCGAAGGAAGCTCAATCCGGAAGGGGAGGTTGCCTGATGGATTGGTTGTTCTTTGGTGAAATCAGTCTCGCAGGCCTGGCCATGGGCGGGCTTTACGCCCTTATCGCGTTGGGGTTTGTAATCATCTACAAGGCCACCCGGGTGATCAATTTTGCCATTGGCGAGATCATGATGTTTGCCGCTTATCTGTTCCTGGCCTTTGCTGGTGGCATGGAGTTATCACCATGGATTGCCCTGCCGCTGGCGGTGATCGGCGGCAGTATTCTCGGCGGTGTGATCGAGAAGACCATGATCCGGCCCATGCTGGGCGAATCTCCCATTTCGGTCGTGATGGTCACCATTGGTATCGGCAGTATTCTGGTGGGCCTGGTGGAGTTCATCTGGACCGCCGACCCGCAGTTGTTGCCCCGTTTTCTGCCACGGGAGCCGGTGTTTATCGGCCCGCTCTACCTCGCTCCAAAAATTGCCTACGGCTTTCTGATCGGTTCGGCCCTGCTCATTATTTATCTGCTTTATTTCCGCTTCTCCCGGGGTGGCGTGGCCTTGAGGGCAACGGCCTCGGATCAGGCGGCGGCCTATTCCATGGGTATTAACGTGCGCCGGGTGTTCAACATGGCCTGGGTGTTTGGCTCTCTTGCGGCATCGTTGGCCGGTGTGTTGGTGGCCGCCACCGGCGGACTCAGCCCGCAATTCGGGATCATTGGTCTGAGTGTGCTGGTGGTGGTGATCGTTGGCGGCCTGGACAGCATTCTCGGTGCCCTGGTCGCTGGCGTGTTCATCGGCTGGCTGGAAACGGTTGCGGGGGCTTACCTCGGAGGCGAGTACCGTATGCCGGCAACGTTCCTGGTGCTGGCGGTGATCCTGGTGATCCGCCCCTACGGCCTTTTTGGCACCCACGAAATAGAGCGAGTGTAAGATGCGCATCGGTGACGCGAAACAGAGTTACGAGGCCGATGAGGCAATCTGGACCAGCCAGACCCAAAAGCTGTGGTTGAGTCTTTTCCTGCTGATTCTTATGGTGTTCCCGTTTGCTGTCGACTCTTACCTGCTGTACTTGGGCTGCCTGGTTGGCATTGCCGTAATCAGCACCACCGGCCTGAACATCCTGACCGGCTTTACCGGGCTGATTTCCCTGGGGCAGGCCGGGTTCATGGGTGTTGGCGCCTACACGGTGGCCTGGCTGTCCATCAACACCGGCCTGCCGTTCCCGGTCACTCTGGTGCTGGCCGGGCTTATGGCTGCCGCCGTTGGGATTCTGGTGGGCCTGCCATCACTGCGGGTCAAAGGCCTGTATCTGGCCATCGCCACCCTGGCCGCGAGCGTGTTCCTGCACTTCATTTTTGCCGAGTGGGAATCGGTCACCGGGGGCATGGGTGGCCTGAGCCTGGAGCCTGCTCACCTGTTCGGGCTGACGTTCCAAAGTGATTTCATGATGTATTTCATCATCGTGCCGCTGGCGGTGCTGATGGTGCTGGCGGCCCGGAATGTGTTCCGCACCCGGATTGGTCGGGCCTTTATCGCTATTCGTGACCGCGATATCTCCGCCGAGATTCTCGGCATTAACCTTCTGCGCTACAAACTGATGTCGTTCGCGCTCAGCTCGTTCTACGCCGGCGTGGCCGGTGGCCTGTTTGCCTATTTCTACCGCGTAGTTACCCCGGAGAGCTTTCCGCTTTCCATGTCCATTTTCTATCTGGCGGCGGTCATCGTGGGCGGTATGGGTAATCTGTTGGGTGGCATCCTCGGGGCCGCTTTCATGACCCTGGTGCCGGAAGCGTTGAAACTGCTGACGGCGGCCCTGACTCCGTTCTACCCCAACGCGCCCGTGTTCATGTCGCCGATGCTGGAGATCATCTTTGGCGCCCTGATCGTGGGTTTCCTGATTTTTGAACCTCATGGGCTTGCGGAAATCTGGCACCGAATTCGCCGTTTTTTCCGCTTGTGGCCATTCCGGAATTAACGGTTCCTTCACAGGAACCCGTACAACACCAACAACAAGAAGCCGCAAGGAGAAAGAACATGATCAGAAACATCCTCAAAAAAGGTCGCCGGCTTGCCGGTCTTGGCAGCCTGGTCGCTGCGTTGACAGTCGCCGCGCCGGCGATGGCACAGGACAAGGAGCCCGTCGTGTTTGGCGGTTCCATACCGCTCTCCGGCGTGTTTGCGTTTGCCGGTATTCACATCCACGCCGGTCTGACCGACTACACGAACTGGATCAACAGCCAGGGCGGTATCAATGGCCACCCGGTAGAGTATGTGATGGAGGACACCGCCTATGAGGTGGACCGTTCGGTGGCGGCCTTCAAGAAAATTTCCGGTAGCAGTTCCCCGGCTACCTATTACGGCGACAGCACCGGTTTCATGAAAGCCATCGCCTCTGAGCTCAATAGCCAGGGCAATACTCTGATGAGCGGGGCGTCGTTCGCCACCGCGCTGACGGATAACGAGCAATACCCCTACCAGTTCATTCCCGGCCCGAACTACAGCCAGATGTTCGGCATCATCCTGGAGTACATCGCCACGCAGGGTGAAGGCGGTGATATGCCCACCGTGGCCTTTGTTTACAGTGATACCGAGTTCGGCAAGGACCCCATCGAAAACGGCAAGGCCCGCGCGGGTGAACTGGGCATCGACGTCGTCGAGGAGATCGTGACCAAGCCCGGCAGTGTGGATGTGTCCGCCGAGGTTTTGAAACTTCGCCGGGTACGACCAGACTATGTGGTGTTTCATGGCTACGTACTGTCGCCGATCAACGAGTTCATGGTGCAGATGCGCCAGATGGGCCTCGATACCCAGTTCATGGGTACATTCTGGTCGTCGGACAAGTTGATCATCGACAAGATGGGCGCGGATGCCGATGGCTACATGGGCGTAATGCCCTACAACTATTATGACAGCGAGGAAAGCGGTCCCATGCTTGATGCCCTCCGGACTCAAGCGGAAAAGAGCGACCCGGAAGCGGGCTACCGTCCTACCGGCTACATGCAGGGGTGGTTCAATGCCATGGTCTGGACAGAAGTGGTCAAGCGCACGCTCGATGCGGGGAAAGAACTGACCGGAGACAACATGGCGGAGTCTCTTGCCTCTATTGAGGACTGGGATACTGGCGGCATTATCGGCATTCCGGTCACCGTGCGGAACATGTCCTTCCCGGTCGGCCGGATCTGGCGGGTGAATGCTGAAGAAGGCCGTTATGAGCCGGTATCGGACTGGATTCACCTCGACTGAGGGGCTGTATGGAAGCCTTACTGGAAATCGATAATATCGAGGTGGTCTACAACAAGTCGGTGCAGGTTCTTCGGGGCCTGTCGCTGCGGGTGCCGGAGGGCGCCATTGTGGCGCTCCTCGGTTCCAATGGTGCTGGCAAATCCACCACGCTGAAAAGTGTCTCCGGCCTGCTGACCCTGGAAGACGGGGAGGTGACCGCCGGGGAAGTACGTTTCCGGGGCAGGGATGTAAAGGGTACGCCTCCCGAAAAACTGGTGCGTAACGGACTCTTCCATGTTATGGAAGGCCGCCGTGTGTTCGAAGACCTCACGGTGGAGGAGAACCTGGTTGCCGCCACCTACGCCCTCAGTGGCAGCAAGCCCTCGCTGAGCGACAGCTACGAGTTAGTCTATGACTATTTTCCGCGCCTGAGGGAACGCCGCAAGCAGTTGGCGGGTTACCTCTCTGGTGGCGAACAGCAGATGCTGGCACTGGGCCGGGCGCTGATTGCCCAGCCGGACCTGATCATGCTGGATGAGCCGTCGCTGGGCCTGGCACCGCTGCTGGTGGAAGAGATTTTTACCATCGTGGCGCGGATCAACCGCGAACAGGGCACTGCGATTCTGCTGGTGGAGCAGAATGCAGCCGTGTCTCTGGCGATTGCCTCATACGGTTACATCATGGAGAACGGCAAGATCGTGATCGACGGGCCGGCGGATAAGCTCACGGCCAACGAGGACGTTCAGGAGTTCTACCTGGGTGTGGGCGGCAAGGAAGGTGAAGCCCGCAGTTACCGCGATATCAAGCACTATAAACGCCGTAAACGGTGGCTGTCATGACAACCCCTTCCCTACCTGATCTGACCTTGACCCAGATGCTGCGGGCCCATGCGCAAGAACGGTCGGATGCACTGGCCCTGCGACAGAAAGACTTTGGCATCTGGCAGGCCTATTCCTGGCGGGACTACTACAACCGCGCCCGGCATTTTGGTCTGGGGCTTCGCGCCATGGGGCTGGAGGAGGGTGGCCATGTGGCCATCATCTCGGAAAACCGGGTGGAATGGGTGATCGCCCAGATGGGTATTGGCATGGTGCGGGGCCTCTGTGTTGGGGTGTATCCGACCAGCCCCTGGAATGAGGTGGCCTACGTTCTCGAACACAGCGATGCGAGCATTGTGGTGTGTGAGGATCAGGAACAGACTGACAAGGTGCTGGAAGCCTGGCCTCAACTGCCGCAGCTGAAATACACCATCGCCATCGATATGAAAGGCCTTCGTTACTATCCCGAACCTCCGACGGCATTCGAGGACATCGAGGCCAGAGGCCGGGCGTTTGAAAAAGACCACCCCGGACTAGTGGATGAACTGCTGGATGGCCAGCGGATGGATGACATCGCCCTGATGATCTACACCTCCGGCTCCACCGGACGGCCGAAGGGCGCGATGATCAGCTGGGGCAATCTTCACGCTGCTGCTCCCGGCCTTATTGAATTGCTGCAGGCGGACGAGCGCGGTTCGTGTCTTTCCTACCTGCCGCTGTGCCATGTGGCGGAGCAGGCGGTAACCAACATTGCGCCGGTCTACGCAGGCAGCTCCGTCAGCTTTGGCGAGAGCCTGCGGACCGTTCAGGAAGATTTGCGGGAAATTGCGCCGACTTTTTTCCTGGGCGTGCCCAGAATATGGGAAAAGCTCCATTCTTCCATCTACATCAAAATCCAGGAAACCGGACGTTTCCGGCGGGTATTGTTCGACTGGGCGATCCGTGCATGCTCACCCATGGCCACCAAATCCCGGGCGCAGTGGAGCCTGAAAGAAAAAGGCCTGTACAGCCTCAGTTACTGGCTGGTGTTCCGGGCACTGCAGAATTTCATTGGCCTGCGCCGATGTACCATCGCAATGACCGGAGCGGCCCCCATTTCCTCCGGGATTCTGGAGTTCTTCCGGACCATTGGTGTTCCCCTGCTGGAAGTCTATGGCCAGACGGAAAGTACCGGCGTGGCAACCGCACAGCCGGTGGATGACGTGCAGCTTGGAACCGTGGGTGTCGCGATTGCCGGCGTTGAGGTCAAGCTCGGTGATCACAACGAGATCATCATGCGTGGTGGCAGCATGTTCAAGGGCTACTACAAGAGCGACGAGGCGACTGCTTCAACCCTGAAAGACGGCTGGTTGCATACCGGCGACGTAGGCGAATGGCGGGATGGCCAGCTCAAGATTGTCGACCGGCTGAAAGACATCATGATCACCGCCGGCGGCAAGAACCTGTCGCCGACGGAGATTGAGAACACCATCAAGGCAAGCCCCTATATCAAGGAATGCATTGTTATTGGTGAGGCCCGGAAATACGTTTCCGCCCTGATCCAGATCGACTTTGACACCGTGGCCAAATGGGCGGAGCAGGAACGGATTGCCTACACCACCTTCCGCAGCCTGACAGAACAGGCGCAGGTGAATGAACTGATCCAGGCCGAGGTGAGCAAGGGTAATGACCAGTTACCCCAAGTGGCACAGATCAAGCGCTTCCACCTGCTCACCAAGGAGCTGGACCATGACGACAATGAAGTGACCGCCACCATGAAGGTGCGCAGGAGCAACATCTATGAGAAGTATACGGATGTGATCGAGTCACTTTACGTTTGAACAAACTCGCTCCCTGCGACAGGCCTCCAGCGCCTTCAGGGCATCCACCTTCAGTGGGAGATTGAGCGCCCACTGAATATCCGTTCTCTCGAAGCCGATGTCCGCCAGTATCTCGTCATCTTCCTTCAGCAAAGGCAAGAACAGGCGACGAAAATGGTGCCTGCGCCGAAAGATCCTGACCCAGAACTCAATCGCTGCCATGAACGCCAGTGGCGGAGTGGCCGGCATGTAAACTTCCAGCTCCGGAGGCTTGGGCGGAGAGTCTGGACGAAGCTGCGGGCGGTGGAATTTCTGGTAATGGCTCATCATTTTGATCTCCTGTTCAGTGACCAGTGTGGATGCCCTCGGATGTTCGCTGGGGCATGGTTGTCAGCATGCAACGTCACCTTTGATCAAACAAACGAAAAGATTTAACATGTGGATTAAGAAAAATTGAAAGGTGGCTTATGAATAGTACCGAGCTTGCGCCCAGCCGCGAGGTTGGCCCGCTACTGGATGCCGACGTATTGAGAACCTTCGTGGCCATTGCCGAGAGTGGAAGCTTTACCCGGGCCGCGAAGCAGGTTTTTCGTACCCCTTCGGCCCTGAGCATGCAGATCAAACGGCTTGAGGAAATTCTCGGCCACGTCCTCTTTGTGCGCGAAGCCCGTCGCGTCCGGCTGACGCCCGAGGGAGAAGTGTTGCTTGGCTATGGTCGACGACTGCTGCGATTGAACGAGGAGGCTATCCGGCAGTTTCTTTCACCGGCTCTGGAAGGTCGGGTTCGTTTTGGGACCTCAGACGATGTGGGGAGCCGCATTCTTCCTGGTGTTCTGGCACAGTTTGCCAGGTCTTGTCCGGCCGTTCAGGTGGATGTACTGGTAGGCTCGAGCCAGCAGAATCTTGATCGCCTGGACGCAGGAGAACTGGATATGGTGCTTGTCACGATTGGGAATGAAGGACAGGAACGGCGAGGGGAAGTCGTGCACACGGAGCCCCTGGTCTGGGCCGGTCGTGAAGGTGGTGTTGCTGCTAACCGCTCACCTCTGCCCGTCGCCCTGGCCAACCGGGGCTGTGTCTGGCGTCGGACGGCCCTGAAAGCTCTCGATGAGGCCCAGGTGGCTTATCGTGTCGCCTATACCTGCGATAACTGTTTTGGTCAGGAAGCGGCGATGTACGCTGATCTGGCTGTTGCGCCTTTTCCGGTAAGCCTGGTGAAACCCCCTTTGCGGCGGCTCGACCGGGAAGGCCTGCCAACGCTCACGAATTACCAGATTGCTCTGGTGCGCAGTGGCAGTAACCCGATTAACGATGCATTGGCAGGGCACGTGAAGGAAGCGTTTCTGGATTTAAGGTGATTGTGATTGGGAGATAACCCGGACCAGTCCGCCCGCACAGATGCCTAAAAAACGACCTTTTCGCATAGATAGATAGTTGGCGAAAATTCATTGAATTTCCAGCATTCGATGCGAATGTATAGTTTTGTAACCTCAGCTATTGCGTTGGATAACGCAAGGTGACCTGCGTCAGAACTGACTCTTCAGGTGAGTGACGAAGTGTGTGAAGAGCATGAGCTGCTTGATACCATTGATGGCAAAGAGTTTTCTGAGCGGTAGGCGAATGTGATCTCCGCGAGAATGGAAATTGCAATTTCTGTCGGCGTCATCGCCTTGATATCCAGGCCCACGGGGCCATGAATCCTGTCTACCTCTTTCCCGAGCCCCAGGCCTTCAAGCTGGCGGATGCGGTCTTCGTGGGTGCTGCGACTGCCCAAAGCGCCGATATAGAAACAATCCGAGGTCAGTAACGCCTTTAGAATAGCCGGTTCCCAGTCATGCTCATGGAATAGCAGGACGGCAGCCGTCCAGGCATCCAGCGGGACCGCGTCAATCATTTCCGGGGTCGTCAGGGTCTTCGCTTCGATCCCCTCCGAAGAACAGGCATCACGGGTTTTGCGATCCGGTGATAGTACGTCCACCTCGTAATCCGTTGCCGTGCCAAGGCTGGCAAGCGCCGTGGTATTGGGCCCTTTCCCCATGATCAGTAAGCGGCGTCGTGGCAGATACCAGCGTCTGAACACGCCATTCTTCACAGTCTGTTTATGGCTTATCACCGTCTGGTGTCTACCGGTTTCGAGACAGGTATCCAGGGCAACGGGAGTCCGGTGCCTGAGAGACGAGTTGATCTGCCGTGCCGTTTCGTCGCACAACGTCACGTCAATATAGATGTCGATCCCCGCACCACAGGGTAACTGAATATCCATGTAGGGAGAGCCAACCCCCAGACGGATCTGTCGGTTGGCCTGGGCTTCGATGGCGGCAACGGCTTCGGAAACAATGACGGATTCGGCACAACCACCGGTCAGGTAGCCCACTGAACGGCCGCACTCGGAAACCACCATCTGACTTCCCAGAGGCCGGGGCGATGAACCGGTATTTCCGATCAGGGTGACCAGCGCCACACGTTGGCCGTCCTCCCGGTAAGCGGTGAAGTCCGTGATCAGATGTTCGAGGGATCTCATAGTTATTTTCTACAACCTTGCTGGGCAGGATGCCCTGATTCTCCCACAGTGTTCGATTCGTTGTCGGCACCACATCCGGGTAATTCAGTGCAAATCAGACTCTCGGGTAAAAAGCCGTACGGCGGCGTAATAAGCAATTTCCCGGGGTAACGACACCGCCGGAACCGCTCTATAGACTTTCTGCAAAGTGGCCCATTACCCCTATTTCGGCCGCGGAGGAAAGTATGAGTTTGGCTCCGTCAATGACAACAACAAATGAAAGGCAGTATATCGGCACACGCCAGGCCCGGCTCGAAGACGAGGTCCTGTTGCGTGGCCAAGGGCGCTATGGCGATGAAGTGCCGACCCCACCGGGAACCTTGTACGCCGCTATTGTGCGCTCGCCTCATCCCCATGCCCGGCTCAAAGCCGTGGATTCGTCCCGGGCGCTGGAAATGGATGGGGTTCACGGCGTATTGACCGGTGAAGATGTCCGCCAGTGGGCTTTGCCATTCCCGGTGGGCGTGCGTCAGCCCATGGAGCACTGGTGCCTAGCGGTGGACAAGGTGCGTTATGTTGGTGAGCCAGTCGCCGTGGTTATCGCTGAAAATCGATATCTGGCTGAAGATGCTCTAAGTGGAGTGACGGTTGACTATGAAACGCTTCCGGTGGCTGTCGACACCGAGCTTGCTGCTGAGTCCAACGCAGTCGTCCTTCACGAGAAGGTTGGCGGGAATGTCGTCAGCGACCGCACATTCCGTTATGGCGATCCCGAGACTGCGTTTGCCGAGGCCGACCGACAGGTCTCAATCAAGGTTCGTTTCCCTCGCAGTTCCTGCATGCCGATCGAGTGCTACGTGGTGCTTGCTCAATTCGATCAGGCCAACTCTGCTTTCGATATAACCTCCAACTTTCAGGGGCCCTATGCGCTTCACTCGGTCATGTGTCGAGCTCTTCAGGTACCCGCCAATCGTCTTCGACTACGCACTCCGCCGGAATCAGGCGGCAGCTTTGGCATCAAACAGGGTGTTTTTCCCTATGTCGTTATGATGGGCCTGGCCGCGCGTAAAGTCGGCGCGCCGGTCAAGTGGGTTGAGGACCGTCTGGAACACCTTCAGGGCGCCTCTTCGGGAACCAACCGGGTCAGTACGCTCGAAGCCGCGGTAACGCGAGAGGGTCGGGTAACGGCCCTGCGTCTGGACCAGCTTGATGATTGCGGCGCCTACCTGCGAGCGCCGGAACCGGCTACCACCTACCGGATGCATGGCAATCTGACCGGCGCTTATGCCATTCGCAACCTTGCCGTGCGCAACCGGATTGTGATGACCAACAAAACGCCGACCGGGCTCAACCGCGGGTTCGGTGGGCCGCAGGTGTATTTTCCGCTGGAACGGCTGATGCAGCGTATTGCCGTTGAGCTAGAGCTGGATCCACTGGACGTCATTCGTACCAACCTTGTCCCCAGCGGCGCTTTCCCTTATCGCTCGGCGGCCGGCTCACTACTGGATTCTGGAGATTACCCGGCAGGCCTGGAAAAAGGCGTCAAGGAAGGGGGCCTGGACGAGCTCATCCAACGGCGTGACGAGGCAAGGCGCGAGGGGCGTTACTACGGCATCGGTTACACGGCCGCTGTCGAGCCGTCTATCTCGAACATGGGCTATATCACCATGGCGTTCACTCCCGAGGAACGTAAACGGGCTGGCCCCAAGAATGGTGCCGTCAGCACGGCAACGATTAGTGTCGATCCGCTTGGCAGTGTCAGCGTGCATGTTTCGTCCACTCCCCAAGGGCAGGGTCATCAAACCGTTGCCGCACAGATTGTGGCGGAAACTCTGGGTGTTCCACTGGAGTCCATCAGCGTCAACGTGGAACTGGATACCGGTAAAGACGCCTGGTCGATTGCATCCGGCAATTACTCCAGCCGATTTTCCGGCGCCGTAGCCGGGGCAGTCTACAAGGCCGCCCTAAAGGTCCGTGCTCGACTAACCGCCCTTGCCGCGGAGCAGTGGAATATCGATAGCGACAATATTCGGTTCTCGGAGGGCCGGGTTTATGTTGAGGGTACGGATCAGTCGTCTTCTTTCCATCGCCTCGCAGGTGCCACTCACTGGTCTCCGGGAACAACACCCCAAAGCGAGCCGGGTGGCCTTCGGGAAACTGCGTTCTGGACTCCATCGGAACTGGCTGCTCCCGGTGACGATGAGCTGATCAACAGTTCCCTATGTTACGGCTTCATTTTTGACTATTGCGGGGTAGAGATTGATGCCATCACCGGTGCCGTCCGCATAGATCGTTATGTGACCCTTCATGACGCTGGTCGCATGCTCAACCCACAACTGGTGGATGGTCAGATTCGCGGCGGGTTTGCACAGGCTCTGGGCGCTGCCTTGATGGAAGAGTTTGTCTATGGCGCTGATGGTAACTTCCAGTCGGGTACACTTGCCGATTACCTGATCCCCACCAGTGTTGAGGTCCCGGAGCCGGTTATCCTCCACATGGAGACACCGTCTCCTTTTACGCCTCTCGGCGCCAAAGGCGTTGGTGAGGGGAATAACATGAGTACACCGGTATGCATCGCCAATGCCGTTGCCGATGCACTCGGGACCAAGGATGTCGAGCTTCCTCTGACGCCATCGAAAGTACGCACACTTATGGGCATCGAGGAGCCGCCCCGTCCGGAAGGTGTGGGTGAGCCGGAAATGGAAGCTACCCCTGGCAGTGGCTCTAGACTCAGAGCCCGGGATTCAGTCGAACTGCCCGGCACCCCTCGAGAGGTTTTCGACGCTCTCCTTGATCCGCAAACACTGGCTGCCATCATCCCCGGATGTCACGGCCTGGAGATGACCGGGGAAAACGAATACCGGGCCGATGTCACGGTTGGTGTGGGTATGATACGTGCCCGTTTTGATGCCCGGGTCAGCCTTCACGACCTGAACCCTCCGGACAGCCTTCAACTGCGTGGCTCCGGCAGCAGTGCCATGGGCTCGGCGGAAGCATTCGCCACCGTCACCCTGACAGCGCTCGAAGGCAATCGTACGCGGCTGGACTACGACTACGAGGCAACAGTCGGGGGCAGGATCGCTTCGGTTGGCGGCCGCATGTTGCAGAGTGCGTCAAAAATGATCATTGGCCAGGTGTTCTCGCGGTTCTCCCGTCGGATGGGTGGCGGTTCATCCCGGTTCCTATTCCTGCAGAAGCTGTGGCAGAAAATCCGGGCACTGCTTACTGGTAAAGGAGGCCCGTCATGAAACCGGCCGCTTTTGATTATACCCGGCCCGGCACCCGGCGGGAGGCCTGTGACCTCTTGCACGAGTTTGGTGATGATGCCCGGCTTATCGCCGGTGGCCAATCACTGATGGCGGTGCTGAACATGCGGTTTGCCCAGCCCGGTCTTTTGATCGACGTTACCGGGATTCAGGACCTGCATTACATCGAGGATCGCGGGGATTATCTCGCAGTCGGTGCGGGTATTACCCAGGCAGAACTGCTGGAGCATCCCGGCCTTGCCGATAAGGTTCCGCTTCTCGCCCTGGCCATGCCCTGGATTGGTCATGCCCAGACACGCAATCGCGGGACTGTGTGCGGGTCGATTGCTCATGCCGACCCCAGTGCCGAACTGCCTTTGTGTCTGATCGCTCTCGGAGGCGAGGTCGTTCTGGAGGCCCGCAAGGGTAAAACCCGAAAATTGTCTGCTCACGACTTCTTTCAGGGGATTCTGACCACGGCAAAACGTCCGGATGAACTGATTACGGAAGTGCGTTTTCCACTCGGCCAGGGTAACGAATGTTACCGCTTTCGCGAGGTTTCCATGCGCCATGGTGACTTCGCCATTGTTGCCTTAGCTGTCAGGGTTTGCGGGGACAGAATCGACCTGACGGTCGGTGGTGTCGCCGACCGGCCAGTTCGTCGAAGCATGACCGGAAATGATGTCCGGGCTTCATGGCTCAATCACTTTGCCTGGTCCCTCAATGCTCAGGACGACGCCCACGCCTCGGCCGTCTATCGTCGCCACTTGGTGCGTGAGCTGGGTTCTCGCCTGATAGATGAATGTTCCGCTCAGAAGGACGACAACCATGCACCTAAAGGCTGATACACGTCACCGTGTCGCTGTCACTCTCAATGGCCGGGAACGCGGCGGTTATGCAGAGCCGCGCACACTGCTCAGTGATTTCCTGCGCCACGAACTGGGCGCCACCGGCACCCGGGTTGGCTGCGAGCACGGTGTATGCGGTGCCTGCACGGTACTGGTCGACGGCCGGGCCAGCCGTTCCTGCCTGATGCTGGCGGTACAGGCCCAGGGCAGGGATTTGCAGACGGTCGAGTCGCTCGCCCGCGAAGAGACGCTGAACGATCTCCAGCAGGCGTTTCGCAAACACCATGCCCTGCAATGCGGCTTCTGTACCGCGGGCATCCTGATATCCAGTACCGAGTTCCTGACCCGGGTATCGAGGCCCACCGAGACAGAGGTCCGCGAGATGTTGTCGGGGCACCTGTGTCGGTGTACAGGCTACACGGGCATCGTCAACGCCATCCTCGAGGTCGCCGACACGCGTGATTACGAGGTTTCAGGACCAACCGATAAAGAACAGGAGAACAATAATGTTTGATCTTGGTCGAAGTTTTCTTGCGTCCGTGGAGCGCCGCCCCCAGGCGACAGCGATTGCGGACGGAACCCTGCACAAAAGCTATGAGACCTGGTTCCGGGACATCCAGAGCGTCGCCCTGGCCCTCGAAGGATTTGGCTTGAGCAAAGGGGACCGCCTGCTGGTCATCATGCAGAACCGTTGGCAGATGGCGACGCTGCACTGGGCATGCCAGTTCGCCGGTATCATTGTTACTCCGGTAAATTGGCGTTCGACCGCCCAGGACCTTGAGTTTTTCATCACCGATACCGAGGCACGTGCCGTCGCCTACGACGAATCCGCCAGCGAAGCGGTGCAAAACTGTTCGTCTGCCCGGTCTCTTGTGCGCATTACCTCTGGCCAGATCGAGGATCCGGACGCCCATGACTTCGACAGTCTTCTGGGCAACCGGGGTGACACCATACTGCGGGCCACGGCAGAGGATCTTTCACTGATGCTCTATACCTCGGGCACCAGTGGCAAACCCAAGGGTGTGCCCCGGTTGCACCGGGCAGAGCGTTCGGCGGCGCTGGCCCATGTGGCGCAGAATCTCTATCGACACGATGAATGCACGCTCGGGGTCATGCCGCTCTATCACACCATGGGAGTACGCTCGCTGCTCTCCATGGCACTGGTTGATGGCAAATTCGTATGCATACCGAAGTTTGACCCCAAGGAAACGCTTGATGCGATTGAGCGTGAGCAGATCAGTAATCTCTATCTGGTGCCAACGCTCTACCACATGCTGATCGAACATCCGGATTTCGACCCAGGGCGTGTTGGGAGTGTCGATAAGCTCGGATATGCCGGTGCCCCCATGAGCGCCGGACTGATCTCCCGTGTAGAGGCTGCTTTCAGTCCCAGTCTGTTCGTCAATCACTATGGTAGTTCCGAGATCTACACCTTCACCATCGACCAGAATGCCAGCCACAAGCCCGGCTCCTCTGGGCGTGCTTCCCTCAACCAGCGCATTCGCGTGGTCCGGATTGGAACCGACACACCCGACGAGCAAATGTCCGTTTGCGAGGAAGGCGAAATTATTGCCGACATGAACGGTGACGAGGCCTTTCAGGGTTACTGGCAACGACCGGATGCCGATCAAAAGGCCCTTAAACAGGGTTGGTATTTCACCAGTGATACTGGTTATTTCGACGCCGACGGTGACCTTTTTGTGACCGGGCGGGTCGATGATCTGATTATCACCGGTGGCGAGAACGTCAGCCCGGTGGAGATCGAAGACGTTCTTTCCCTGCACCCCCAGGTAGAAGAAGTTGTCGTGGTAGGCCTGCCTGATGAACGCTGGGGCAATATTGTCACCGCTTTTGTGAAGCCCCGGTCACCGATCAAAGAGGAAGAACTCGACCGTCACTGTATTGAGCGTGAGCTGACCCGGTTCAAACGACCTCGTCGCTATGTCTTCGTCGACGAAATTCCCAAGTCGCCGGTGGGCAAGATACTTCGTCGGGTACTGCGTGAGCAGGGGCCCTCCACCACCAACAACCAGTGACCATCACAGGACATGCTGCCATGAAAGTGAACGAATTGAAGGAATTCCTGGCCTCGGGCTTCGACGGCTTCGAGGTGCATCTTGATCCTGCCGGGGAACGTGCGGATATCGTGCTTAACCGCCCGCCTCTGAACGTTATAGAGATGAACCAGCGTGATGTTTTGCGCTCGGTCTTCGAGGCTCTGGACCAGCTTTCGGACGTCCGGGTCATCGTCCTGCGCGGTGTTGGGGAGCATTTCTCCAGCGGCGGTAATATCCGGGGCTTCCTGGAAGCTTCACCAGAACATGTATCGAAACTGGCGGACAACATTGCGGCACCGGCTCGTTGCAGCAAGCCGGTGATTGCCGCGAACCGTGGTTACACCTTCGGAGTTGGCTTCGAACTATCCCTGGCCTGCGACTTTCGCATTGCATCGGAAACAGCCCTTTATGCATTGCCAGAGCAGAAGTTGGGGCAAATACCCGGTTCGGGTGGTTCGGCCCGGCTACAAAAAACCATCGGCATCACCCGCACCAAGGACATGGTAATGCGTGCCAAGCGAGTCAGCGGCCCTCAGGCTCTTGAGTGGGGCTTCGTGACTGAATGTGTTGCCGATGATGAGCTGGAACGGGCAACGGATGCCCTGGTGAAAGAATTGCGGTTTTTCTCCCCGTTAGCGCAGCGTACCGCCAAACGGATGATCAATGACAATGAAGACGCCACCTTGTCGGTTGCCATTGAGATGGAGGGGCACTGCTACAGCCGCCTGCGTTCCTCCGAGGATTTCCGTGAGGGAGTGGAAGCCTTTCAAGGGAAGCGTAAGCCCGAATTCAGGGGCAAATGAACCTGATGTAAGTACGCGATATCAGTCATCGAAATACCTGACATCCAACAACAATGAGAGACAGGTTATGCAAAATCAAACACTCGAAAATCCGGATACATCTCATACCGCTGATTCATCCGCTCCGTGGTTGAAGAGCCTGATGCAAGCCCTGAACGTCAAGTCCGTCAGCGCGGGGGTGGTGGCCGCTCTTTTTGGCTGCTCGGGACCGGCGTTGATCGTTATCAGTGCCGCTGAAGCGGGCAATCTGAGTAACGGGCAGACCGTGGCCTGGCTGCTCGCCATCTACTTTGTGGGTGGGCTGATCAGTCTCGTCATGGCGCTTCGCTATCGCCAGCCCATCACTGGGGCCTACTCAATTCCCGGCGCGGCCATCATGATTGGAGCGCTGGCAACAATTCCCTTTACCGAGGCTGTTGGTGCTTTCATTATGAGCGGGGCCATCGTGCTGTTGCTCGGAGTAAGTGGCGTTATCGGCCGCATCATGAACTGGCTGCCGATGCCCATCGTCATGGCAATGATCGCTGGCGCGTTGATCCGGTTTGGCACCGGGGCGGTTCAGTCAGTGGAAAGCATGCCACTGATTGCCGGTGCGGCCGCCGTGGCTTTCTTCCTTTCCGCACGCCTCACCAAGGCTGTACCACCCGTCCTGACGGCCGCCATCGTCGGTTTCGGCATTGCACTTGCGATGGGCTCCATACAGCCGGCTGATGTGAACATTGCCTTTGTCGCGCCCGAGCTGACCATGCCGACCTTTACCCTGAATGGGCTGCTTGCTATTTCAGTTCCATTGGCGGCCCTGGTGATCGGTGCGGAAAACGCTCAGGCGACGGGTGTCCTGATGGCCGAGGATTATCGTCCACCCATCAACGCAATGACCACCATTAGTGGTATTGGCGGCATGATTGCCGGTGCAATCGGTGGCCACAACGCCAATATTGCTGGCCCAATGACCGCGATCTGTTCGTCCGAGCAGGCGGGAGACGACAAATCCAAACGCTACGGTGCAACCGTGGTAAATGGCGTTCTTTTCTGCGCCTTCGGTCTTTTTGCCGGGGCGGCCGTTCCCTTTATTCTAGCCTTACCCAAGGCACTGATCGGCGCCGTCGCGGGTCTGGCTATGATTGGTGTCCTGATCGCGGCTTTCCAACACGCTTTTTCGAAAGCAGCTGGCCATCAGATCGGTGCCATGGTTGCGTTGCTGGTTGCAATGAGTGGTATCAGTCTCTTTGGTATCAGCTCTCCTTTCTGGGCATTGGTTTTCGGGATTCTGGTCTCCCTGTTGTTGTCGGAGAAACCGTCGGAAAACAAAGCAAAGTAAGTAGAGCGAGACGGGAATATCCGTACCAACCCGAACCAATTGGGCCGCAGGGATGCGGCCCTTTTGGAATCTACTGAGCGGCATAACGCAAGCTATTAGAAAACAAAATCAAGAGGTGGTAGTCTCGGAAGGGTGCCACATAGTTAAGGTCTGCTGGTTATGTCACGTGCTCTCCGAATCTTTCACGGGGCATTCGGACGGGTTGCGTTGCTCGGAATGGATGAGTCGCTCGTCCCGCATGCTCACTCAGAATGCCATGTTCTTCTGAAAGCGTCAGGAGGCGATACGTTCTTTTCGGTCCGGAATCGGCAGCAGCCACTGACCGACCAGACCGCCGTGTTGGTCAATGCCTGGGAGCCGCATTCCTACGACCATCAACATGGCTCCGATGACACCGTGATCCTGGCCCTGTATATTGATCCGAACTGGCTTGCGGCTCTGAAGCATACATTGTCGCTCAGTGGTCGCCCTGATTTTTTCTCGCAACCCTGTATTCAACTGACCCCGTCTATCCGTACCAAAGCGGACCTGCTGATATCAGACGTACTGTCATTCGATATTATTCAGCCTCAGCGGCTGGAGAGTATGCTCTTTGATCTGATGATTAGTATTATTGAAAGGTATTCAGACTGGATCCACTTGTCCCGTTTAAGGGTCTATTCCGCTGGAGGCTTCCAAGATGCGCGAATCCGGAAGGCCAAGGAGCTTATTCTGAACAAGCCTCAGGGTGACCTTGATATGGAGGCTATCGCCCGTGAGTGCGGCTTGTCCAGGGCCCAGTTTTTTGCCCTCTTCAGGAAGAATACTGGCATGACGCCCCAGATGTTGGCCAACATTGGGAAGATGCAGTTGGCTTTCCAATGGCTTTCAGAAAACCGCTCGTGTACGCTTGGTAACCTCTCGGATACTCTGGGCTTTTCCTGTCAGGGGCATTTCACCCGCTTTTTCCGCCGACATATTGGTGCCTCACCAAGCCAGTATCACAGGACGATAGACGTCTACCCTACTCAAGGCTCTGATATTTACCGCTGAAGGTGTATACACCCTCGTGTCAGCAAACCATCAACGAACGCGCCGCCCGCACCTTGGAGCTGCCCCTGCTGGACGCCCAGCGCACCCTGTTCCAGATCCGTAACCAACTGGCGCAAGACGGGCATTCAGCAGTGCGCTGACAATGGTCGGTAATTGAGCTAAAAATGTACTGCAATTGTTCCTTACAGTTCGTATCGCTAGCTGTACTTTAAACTACTTATTTCTCCGATGGGTTGAGCATATATTGAGCAATGTGCGGCATCATCCATCAGGGAGAGAATGTCATGTTTGGGCGCCATCGTATTGCGGAATTGACGGGTCAGTTAACGGTCTCCAGAGGCGAGCAGGAAAGGGTGCAGCAAACCCTGGATGCCATTGCCGCTCAGATTGGGTATATCGAGTTCAGCCCTTCGGGAATTGTAGAGTCTGCCAACGATATCCTGCTCTCTATTGTTGGGTACGAGCGCCAGCAGGTCATTGGCAAGCATCATCGGTCACTGTGTGATTCAAGCTATACCGCCTCGGCGGAATATCAGCGCTTCTGGGGCGACCTCGGGCGCGGCATCAAGAAACAAGGCACCTTCCCCCGCTTTGCCAAGGATGGTCGACGTGTCTGGCTGGAGGCCACCTATTTCCCCGTCACCAATGACGAGGGGAAAGTCTTCAAGGTCATCAAGCTGGCAACAGACGCGACCGCCACCCAGGACAAAGTGGCGGATGATACCGCCATGCTTGATGCCATCGACCGGTACATGGCCGTCATCAAGTTCACGCCCGACGGCAAGATACTGGAAGCCAACGAGAACTTCCTGGCCACCACCGGGTATGCCAAAGACGAGATCCTCCATCAGCACCACAAGATGTTCTGCTTTGATGATTTCTATCGCGATAATCCGGACTTCTGGAAGCGGTTGGCTCGTGGTGAGAGTTTTTCAGGGCAGTTTGAGCGCAGGGACAAGAACGGCAAAAGTATCTGGCTGGAAGCCACCTACAGCCCTGTGCTGGATGCTGGCGGGCAGGTATACAAGGTGATCAAGTTTGCCTCGGACATTACCGCGCGGGTGAACAATGCCCGTGAGGCGGCCGACGTTGCCGCCGCTACTTCCGAGGAGACGTCACAGATTGCGGCTGAAGCCACGCGAGCTCTCAACCTTGCGGTAGACACCTCGGAGTCGGCACTGATAGAGGTGGCTAGCGCCACTGAAGTCAGTCGGGATCTGGAAATTCAGGCCGAGCAGATTGGCAGTATTGTTAGCACCATTCGCACGGTGGCAGAGCAGACCAACCTGTTGGCCCTGAACGCTGCGATCGAAGCCGCCCGTGCCGGCGAAATGGGGCGGGGGTTCGCAGTGGTGGCCGACGAGGTGCGTAAACTGGCTGCAAAGACTGCTGAATCCCTGGAAGAAATTTCCACGGTGGTCGGCAAAAACAGTCACTTGATTGAGTCCCTGCGCGCGAATATGGACGGGGTGTCAACGCTTTCACGCCGCAGCTCGGACGAAATCTCCGGCATTGCTACCGGTATTCAGCAGGTGGAAAAGGGCATGACGGATCTGGCGGCGGTGGTGGCGCGGTTGAGTAATGAGGGGTGAGGAATCTCTGACACCCGGTTGATTCAGTGACGCCATCAAGCGTGCCTGTTATCTTAGCGACTTTACGTCAACCGGGCTCAGGCTGAAACTAGGGATTCCATGTTCGAACAAACCTTCAGAAATATCGACGATGTCCTCTGGAAAGAGGCAGGCTGTGCCACTGAGCTGGATTACACCGAACAGACCTCCTGGATGTTGTTCCTGAAATACCTAGACGATCTGGAGTTTGAACGCTCACAGGAGGCAGAGCTTCGCGGCCAGCGCTACGATTTTATCATCGACGAAGCACACCGCTGGTCACGATGGGCTGCACCGAAGGATGAAGACGGCAACTTCGATCACAACAACGCCCTAACCGGTGACGACCTGATTCAGTACGTCAATTTCGAACTCTTCCCTTACCTTCATGGCTTCAAACAACGAGCCTCAGGCACTGACACCATTGAATACAAGATCGGTGAAATCTTCGGCGAGATCCGCAACAAGTTTGCCAGTGGCTACAGCCTGCGCGATGCCCTGGAACTGGTCGATAGCCTGAGCTTCGGGTCGCAGGCCGAAAAACACGAACTGTCCCATCTTTACGAAGCCAAGATTCGCAATATGGGCAATGCCGGGCGGAACGGTGGTGAGTATTACACCCCACGCCCACTGATCCGGGCCATGATCAAAGTGGTCAAACCCACCATTGGTGATCGAATATACGACGCTGCGGCGGGGTCTGCGGGCTTTCTGTGTGAGGCCCATGACTATCTTCGGTACGGCTTTGATGGTGCGGAAAGCGTACACAGCTTATCGGTGGCCGATCTCGACACTCTTCAGACCCGCACCTTCTACGCCAAGGAAAAAAAGAGCCTGCCATACGTAATCGGGATCATGAACATGATCCTGCACGGCGTAGAGACGCCCAACATCGTCCATACCAACAGCTTGACTGAGAGTCTGAGCGACATCCAGGAGAAGGACCGCTACGACGTTATCCTGGCTAATCCGCCCTTCGGTGGGAAAGAACGTAAGGAAATTCAGGAGAATTTCCCTATCAAGACGGGCGAGACAGCGTTCCTATTTCTCCAGCACTTCATCAAGTACCTCAGGGCCGGTGGCCGCGCTGCAGTGGTCATCAAAAATACGTTTCTCTCCAACTCCGATAATGCCTCCCGCGCTCTGCGTAAAGAGCTGCTGGAAAGTTGTAACTTGCACACTATTCTCGACTGTCCTGGCGGAACGTTTCTCGGGGCTGGCGTAAAAACCGTTGTACTGTTTTTTGAGAAAGGCGCACCTACGCGGAACGTTTGGTATTACCAGCTTGATCCTGGTCGCAGTATGGGTAAGACCAATCCTCTAAACGACAATGACCTGACGGATTTCGTTGCTCTCCAGGCCGACTTCGAGGGCTCAGCTAATTCATGGATGGTCAGTGTTGACGAGGTGAACCCTGAAACCGTTGATTTATCCGTGAAGAATCCGAACAAGGCGGACGAAGCACCTCTTAGAGATCCAGAAGTGATCATCAATGAGATCGAAACGCTGGATAAGGAAAGCGAGGAAATCCTTGAAGGGATTCGGGGGATGTTATGAGAGGAGATTGGGCGAAGAGAAAGCTTGGCGATGTAATTTCACTTCAATATGGCAAGCCATTACCTGAGGAAAACCGCTGCGGTGAAGAGGGCTTTCCAGCATACGGCGCCAACGGAATCAAGTGTTATGCGAAAAGGCCTTACCGAGACAAACCCAGTATTATTGTTGGCCGAAAGGGGACAGCTGGTGCTGTAAACTTGGTTCAAGGCGGGTTTTGGCCCCTTGATGTTACTTACTATGTAACATTTGAAGACAAGGACTATGACCTAAAGTTTCTTTATTACCTATTATCTGGGTTAAATCTCACGTCATTGGCAACAGGCGTGAAGCCGGGAATAAACCGAAATGTTGTGTACGCAATTGAACAGAGCTTTCCGCCTCTCCCTGAACAAAAGCGCATTGTCGCCATCCTCGATGAAGCCTTCGCTGGCATTGACGCCGCGATTGCCAATACTGAAAAGAATCTCGCCAATGCTCGGGAGTTGTTCGAGAGTTTCTTGAGCTCAGTCTTTATTCAGCAGGGCGGGAGTTGGACCGAAAAGCCCTTGGAAGATTTTTCGGATTTTATTTCTACAGGCCCTTTTGGTTCGTTGCTACATAAATCTGACTACGTTTCCGATGGAGTTCCGCTTGTAAATCCCATAAATATCGTCGGCGATAAAATTGTCCCTGATGAAAAGAAAATGATAGGTAATGAAACAAAGAAACGTTTGCAGACCTACACTCTCAAAGCTGGAGATGTTGCCGTTGCCCGCCGAGGAGAAATTGGTCGTTGTGCGGTAATTTCAGAAAAGGAGGACGGGTGGATTTGCGGAACAGGATGTTTTTTTATAAGGCCATCCGAGGATACTAACCCACATTTCTTGGCCCACTTGTTGAGGTCTGCTAGTTACCGTAAAAGTCTTGAGCGTCTTTCCTCCGGGGCAACGATGCCGAATTTGAGCAACAAGGCACTTGCGGGCTTACGGATATCCATTCCAAGCGTTAGTGATCAGAGTGGAATCGTTGGCCAGATCGCAGACTTGAAGGAGCAATGTCAAAGCCTCGTGCTTATCTATCAACAAAAACTCACTGCCTTATCAGACCTTAGGCAATCTCTGCTTCACAAAGCTTTCTCCGGAGAATTGGCCGCTGATAACATCGTTGAAATTGCCCCTGAAATGAAGCCGAAAACACTACTAGCAACCGACTCACCGGAGTTTGCGGCCTATGTAATGGCAACCGCCTATCACTGGCATGAATCGCAAAACCGGGGTAAAACCTTCGGTCGGGTCAAAGCCCAGAAAATACTGCATCTGGTGGAGTCGCTGGCCGACATTGATCTGGGGCGCCAGCCCATAAAAGATGCCGCAGGCCCCAACGATTCCAGTCATATGCGAGCGGCTGAGAGCTGGGCAAGAGATCATGGGTTTTTCGAGTTTGTACAGCGATCTACTGGCCAGCGAGGCTATGATTTCAAGAAGGGTGTGCGTTTTGGTGAACTCGTTGCGGAGGCCATGGCGACTCTGGAACCATACAAAAACGTGCTGAACCGAGTGGTAAAGTTGTTGATGCCCCTGAATACCACTGAAACGGAAATTCTGGCCACGGTGTATGCGGCCTGGAACAACCTGATGCTCGAAGGCGTTGAATCGACAGACGCGGCCATTATTCACGAGGCCCGGGAAAACTGGCACCTGGAAAAACAGAAGTACACGAAAGAGCAGTTCCTTAACGCCATCCACAAACTTCGCAACAACGGCGTTGTGCCGATGGGTCGTGGCAAGCGTGTCACCGGGCAGGAGAGCCTTGCCCTATGAGCCAGCAGCGCGATATTGATGTGGTGAACGACCTGCTGGCCGTTGGTTCAGAAACCACATGGCTGGAATTCAAGAAAGACAACACCGAGCCAGACACCATTGGTGTGCGCTGCTCCGCACTTGCCAATGCGGCAAGGCTGGCGGGCAAGGATGTCGCCTATATGGTCTGGGGTGTTGAAGACTCCACCCACCAAGTCACGGGTACGTCTTTTAATCCGGACAACCAAAAGGCGCATGGTCAGGAACTGCAGTTCTGGCTGGCCCGCCAACTGCAGCCGAGTATTCCGTTTGAGTTCAGGCGTGTGACGCATCCTGACGGACCGGTAGTTCTGCTAGAAATACCGGCGGCGACATCAGCGCCCGTGGCCTTCAAGAATATTCCCTATATCCGAATTGGCAGTGCGACGCCGAAGCTGACGGATTTCCCTGATCGATACCAGCAACTGATTGAAAAGCTGCGTCCTTATACCTGGGAACATGCTTTGGCCAGACAGTATGTCAGCGGTGATGAAGTGCTTGATTTGTTGGACTACAGCAGCTACTTCAAACTGACCAAACAGCCGTTGCCGGACAATCGTCAGGGCATTTTCGACAAGCTTCAGGCGGAACGATTGGTTACCAGGGATGTTGGGGAAAAATGGAATATCACCAATCTGGGGGCCATTCTCTTTGCATCAGACCTGAGCCAGTTTGACAGTGCCCTGGCACGTAAGTCTGTTCGTTTCATAGCGTATTCTGGCAAGAACCGGGCGGCGAATGTTAGCCATCGGGTTGACGGCAACAAGGGCTACGCCGTGGGTTTCGAACGGCTGATTGAGTTCATAAACGGAATCCTGCCCAAGAACGAACATATTGACGTGGCCTTGCGCACTGAAGAGCCGCTATTCCCAACCATTGCGGTTCGGGAGCTGATTGCCAATGCGCTTATTCATCAGGATATGAC